>ERZ1673695.1167-NODE-1167-length-29570-cov-5.503168_pt1 | contig 29570 bp, 29 predicted proteins | sample MGYA00580225_ERZ1673695 | MGnify/ENA primary metagenome ERZ1673695 (study PRJEB41218, sample SAMN15661739) | gut metagenome | host: Homo sapiens | place: Canada: London | collected 2015-08-20/2019-03-30 | study: EMG produced TPA metagenomics assembly of... | reverse complement strand
CCCCGAGCTGAACGGCAAGCTCACCGGCATGGCGTTCCGCGTCCCGACGCTGGATGTCTCCGTCGTCGACCTGACCGTCAACCTCGCGAAGGCCGCCTCCTATGAGGAGATCTGCGCCGCGCTCAAGAAGGCTTCCGAGACCTCCCTCAAGGGCATCCTCGGCTACACCGAGGACGATGTGGTTTCGTCCGACTTCATCGGCGACGCCCGCACCTCCATCTTCGATAAGAAGGCCGGCATCGCGCTGACCGACAAGTTCGTCAAGCTGGTTTCCTGGTATGACAACGAGTGGGGCTACAGCAACAAGGTCCTCATGCTCATCCAGCACATGGCTACCGTTGATCATAAGTAATCGGTTTTTTGAAAGAGCCGCCCGCGAGGGCGGCTCTTTTGTTCATTTGCCGCGCTGCGCCCGGCGGCGGTTTTGGGTTTGCCGCGCCGCGCCCGGCGTGGTTTTGGATTTGCCGCGCTGCACCCGGCGGGGCTTTCACGGGAATTGCCGCCCGTGGGCGGCAAGAATTACTTGCGCGTTCCGCCGCGCCCCACGGGTTCCTTTTCGGACGGACGAAAAGGAACCAAAAGTCCGCCTAAGAACCCTCCGCCGGGTTCTTAGGAATCTCCGGGAGTACCTTGCCAGTACCCGCAGGTTACCGCCGCTCCCCACGGGTACACTAGCTGAAGGCTCAATTCAGGTTGCGGCGCTCCCAACGGGGGCCGTCGGGCGCGCTAATCCCTCTGGGGCTCGCTCGCGTGCAGCATTTCCTGCGAGCGGCGCCGCGCGTCCTCCAACAGGTCCATCGCCTGAACCGTCCGCGCCGCCGCGCTGTTCCTGATCTGTTCGCGCGTCTCGCCCTCCAGCGGCTTGCGCAGGATTTCCGCAATTTCGGATACCTTGCTGGACAGAAAATAATAAGCGAGCCTGTAATCTTCCATAAACCCACCTCGCAAATGCGTACATATTGTTCGCTTTGCGTACAATAATATAGCAATTGCGATCTAATGTCAAGCAGACTTTGGCGGCACACAAGCTTACAATAAATACATAGAGGTGAGTTGTGTGGGCGTGCATGCGGAGAAATTTCGTAAACTTGGGTTAAGTGTCGCGCATTATCGTAAGCTTGCGGGTTTCACGCAGGAAGAACTGGCCGACTTGGTCCATATTAGCCGGGGATATCTAAGCCATATTGAGGCACCCAATATTGAAATGTCGTTTTCGATTACAACGCTGTTTGATATCTGCGACGCATTGCATATTGAACCGAAAGTTCTTTTCGAGATCTGATTGCGGACACCTGTAAAGGTGTCCGTTTTTTATTTTGGGTGGTTTGTATTTGCCTTCTTTATGCACTCCGCTGGACGTGAGCGGCGGGGGGATTCTCAAGGGGGGCGAGCTTTGCGTCCTGCCTTCTTCAAGTGAGCCCCCCTTGAGCGCCCTTCTTCCGCCGACTTCTTGGGCGCGCAAGAAGTCGGCCCGCCTGCCGGGGCGGGACCCGGCAATCCCCGCCGCTGCAGGCGGCACATCTGAAGCGCCCCAGAGGGGCGCGAAATAAGCCTTCCGTCCCCCCGGGCGGAACATCTAAGAAGAAGCCCCGCCGCTCCCCGAGCGGCAAAAAAGGAGGAATTCCCATCGCAATCAACAAGGCCATGCGCGCCGCGCTCAAAGCCCTCTCCTATCCGGACATCGACATCCGCAAGACCTACCCGATCGAGCGGGCGCTTCGGACGGCGGCGGGCAGGCCCGTTCTCTTCTATAAGCCGTGGGACCACGTGGTGCATTACGGCGACCACGACATTCCGGTGCGCATCTTCTCCCCCGAGACGGAGGGGGAGCACGCCATCCTGCTCTTTTTCCACGGGGGCGGCTGGGTGACGGGCAACATCGACAGCTACGACAAGGTCTGCCGCAATATGGCGAAGCTGACCGACCGTTCGGTCGTGTCGGTCGATTACCGCCTCGCGCCCGAATACCGCTTCCCCGCCGCGCCCGAGGACTGCTATGCGGTTGCGCGGGAAATCTTCCTCGATCTGAGCCTCTTTGGGATGCGGGCCGACCAGATCACGCTGATCGGGGACAGCGCCGGGGCGAACCTCGCGGCGGCGGTCTCGCTGATGGCGCGCGACCGGGGGGAATTCCTGCCGCGCAGCCAGATCCTTATCTATCCCGCCACGGCGGCCGACCATACGGAAAATTCCCCCTTTCCGTCGGTGCGTGAAAACGGTACCGACTATCTGTTGACCTCCAAGCGCATCTGCGAATATATGGAGCTCTACCAGAGCGGCCCGGAGGACTGTGAAAACCCCTATTTCGCGCCGCTGGCGGCGGAGGACTTCTCCAACCAGCCGCAGACCCTCATCCTCACGGCCGAATACGACCCGCTGCGGGACGAGGGGGAGGCGTACGGCGAGGCCCTCAAGCGCGCGGGCGTCCCGGTGGAGATGCACCGCATCCCCGACGCGCTCCACGGCTTTTTCTCCCTGCCGCCCCGCTTCGCGCAGGTGCAAAAGGCCTACGGTTACATCAACCGCTTTTTAGACGAGGTGAGCCATCCGGCATGTCAAGACAATCCTTAAAATGGAGCCGCTTGGACAACGCGGCCAAAATATTCCCCTCGACGAGCAGCAAGCAGGACCCCAAGGTCTTCCGCTTTGCCTGCGAGCTCTGCGAGCCGGTCGATCCGGAGGTCCTCCGGCGCGCGCTCGGCCGCACCCTTGAAAAGTTCCCGCCGTTTCGTTCGGTGCTGCGGCGGGGGCTCTTCTGGTATTTCCTCGAGCAGAGCGATCTTGTGCCCGAGGTGTCGGAGGAAAGCAGCCCCCCCTGCTCCCCCCTCTATGACCCGCGGCGGCGGGGGCTGCTCTTCGCGGTCACCTATTACCGCTGCCGCATCAACCTGGAGGTCTACCACGCGCTGACCGATGGTTCGGGCGCGCTGCAATTTTTGCGCGCGCTCGTCTATGACTACCTGCTGCTGCGCCATCCGGACGCCTTCACGCACAGCCCGTCCGCGCTCGACTTCGACGCCTCCCGCTCGGAACGGGAGGACGACAGCTTCCGCAAGCACTACGTCCCGGAGCGGAAGGGCCGCGGGGAAAAGGCCCCGCGCGCCTACCACATGAAGGGCGCGCTGCTGCCTGGGGGCCGTATCCGGGTCGTGGAGGGGTCGTTGCCCGTCGGGGCGGCCGCCGCCAAGGCGAAGGAGCTGGGGGTGAGCATGACCGTCTTTTTGACGGCGGTGCTGCTCACCGCCGTCGCGGGCGAGATGCCCGCGCGGGAACGCAGCCGCCGGCCGGTCGTGGCCGCGGTGCCCGTCAACCTGCGCAATTACTTCGAGTCGGAGTCGGTCCGCAACTTCTTCGGGGTCTTTACCGCCGGGTACCACTTCCAGAACGGCTGGGCCTTTGACGAGGTGCTCGCCGCGGTGAAGGCGTCCTTCGCGCGGGAGCTCACCGCCGACCGGCTTGCCCGCCGCATGAACCGGCTGGCCGCGCTCGAACATAACCCCGTCATCCGCGTGATGCCGCTGGCGGTCAAGGACCCGGTGCTGCGGCTGTCCGGCTGGATCGCCGCGCGCGGGGAGACGACCTCCCTTTCCAACCTCGGGCGGATCACGATGCCCGCCGCCTGCGCGCCCTTCATCCGCGCCTTCGACGTGTTCATCAGCGCGCGGCGGCTCCAGATGTGCATGTGCTCCTACGGGGACCGGCTCATGCTGAGCCTCACCTCCCCCTTTTCGAGCACCGACGTGCCCAAGCGCTTCTTCCGGATCCTCACCGGCATGGGGCTGCCGGTCGAGATTAGTTCCAATCCCGTCAGCGAGGAGTGAGCTTCCATGCGTTACTGTGAAAAATGCCGGGTCACGGTCCGCGACAGCCGGGAGGACTGCCCGCTCTGCCAGGGGCCCCTCTCGGGCGAGCCGGAGCCCTGCGTCTTCCCCAGCCTGCCCGACGATCACCCGCCCTACCACCTGCTCATCCGCGGCATGGTCTTCCTGTCGATCGCGGCGGTGGTCATCTGCTTTGCCATCAACGCGATCGTCCCCTCCAGCTCGTGGTGGGCCCTCTTTGTCGCGGCGGGCATCGCCTGCATGTGGGTCTGCCTCTGGTCCGTCATCCGCCAGCGCAACAACATCCCCAAGAACATCCTCTGGCTCGTCTTCTGGCTGTCGCTGCTCGCCGTGCTCTGGGACGTTTTTACCGGCTGGCACCGCTGGTCGCTCAACTACGTCGTCCCCAGCCTCTGCGTCTTTGCCATGGCCGGGATGGCCGTGATCGCCCGCGTGCTCCATCTGCGCGTCGAGGATTTCTTCATCTACCTGATCATCGACGGGCTGTTCGGCGTCATCCCCATCCTGTTTCTGCTCTTCCGGTGGGTCACCGTCGTCTACCCCTCGGTCGTCTGCGTCGCCTGCAGCCTGCTTTCGCTCGCCGCGATCCTCTCCTTTGAGGGGGAACGCATGCGCGCGGAATGGAAAAAACGGATGCACCTGTAAGCCGCCCGCGGGGCGCCGGACAAGGAAAAGGCCGCCCAAATGGGCGGCCTTTTTCCTTGCAGGAAGACACATGGCTGTGAGGTTGGTCAAATGGAAGGCGTCAGCAGCAGCCGACCAGCCGGTCCTTAAAGCCCGGCCGCTTGCGCAGCGTCCTGGTGATCTCGCAGAAGAAGAGGACGGTCTCCTTTTCCGGTTCCTCCGCTCCGCGCATGCACACGCTGCGGCAGAGGAAGACGGTGTCCGCCTCCTCGCAGTAGGGGATCTCCCCCTCCCGGGCGGCGGTCAGGCCGACCGCGTCGAGCGTCCCGTATCTGGCGAGGGCGTTGAGGCTGTCCCGGAAGGCGGGGGTGTCGAAAAAGCTGATCGAGCAGGGCTTGCCCGCCTCGAGCAGCGCGCACACCCGCGAATCCCGCGGCAGGAAGAGGAAGGCGCACGGCCTGCCCGCGAAGACGCCGAACGCCCCCTGCGGGGCGGAAACGGCGTCGCCGTTTTCCCCGGCGGCGATGACCGCCGGATTGTCGGGGAGGGTGAAGGGGTTCTGCTCCAGCTCGCGGGGCTTCTTATCGTAAAATTTCATGTGGTGTCCTCCTTTACAGATGCTTCGCACACGGCGGCGCGGGAGAGCCTGCGGATGAGGTCCACCCCGTCCCACGTGAGGGAAAATTCCAGCGCGCGTCCGATCGGGACCATCCGGTCCGCTCCCCTGGGGCGGTGCGTCCGCAGGAAGGCATGAAAGGCTTCCCGCTTTACACCGTAGTGGGTGACCGTCTGGCACTTTTCGCCGCAGACGGGAAGGAGCGCGTCAAGGGAAGCCGCCGCCGTCTCGAGGAAGAAGCCGCCGCCCGGATGGAGTTCCATCGCGGCGGGCGTGAGCGCGGGCAGCTCCACCCGCACAAGCAGGTTCCCCCTCGTGAGCAGCCGCGCGCCGGGGCAGTCCGCCGCGATGCGGCAGAACGCCTCCCGCTTCGCGACGGCGAGCGCGGCGGGCCAGTCGTATTCCGCGGCCGCGATCGCCTCGACACGCGGCCAGAAGTCCGCCCGGGCCTCCCCTTCCCGCTCCCCGAGCCATAATACCGCACGCGGGGCGGCGCAGGAGCGCTGGTCGTTCAAATAGGTGTCGTTGTAGAAGTCCCGGGCGAGCGCGTCCCGGTCCGCGTGGGCGAGGTAGGCGCCGCTATCGATGACGCAGGCGGACCAGCGGTCGGCAAAGCAGATCTCCGCCGCGCGCGGCTTCAGCGGGAAGGCGCGCACCCGCCTGACCGTCTCGTCCCCGCCCCAGATGATCCGCGCGTCGCAGAGGGCGGAAAGCGCCTCGGTGAGGCCGCTTTCGCGCGGATAGCGCAGGCAGGCGGCGTAGGGCCGCAGGTCGGAAAACGCGCCGGCGAGAAGCTCCTCCAGCGCGGCGCAGACGAGCGCAGCCTGCGGGAAGGGCTCGGAGGGCAGCCGCACCGCGTTCGCGTTGCCCGCAAGCAGCCCGGCCGCCAGCGAATAGGCGAAGTTGAGGGGCACGTTGCCCGGCGCGATGTGGAACGCCATCCCCCTCCCCAGGCGGAATTCCCCGTCAAGGTAGGGCTTTCGGCGCTCCTCCATGGCCGCGCGCCGGCACCAGAAGGCGAGCGCGGCGAGATCGGGAAACCGCCGGACATCCGGGCGGGAGAGCAGCGCCTTCGAGAGCGCGTCGAAGAGGCCGAGGACGCGGGGCGAAAAGGGTTCGAGCGGCGGCGTCCCGGGCATCGCCGCAAGCACCGCCGCGTCCCCCACAAGGAACGCCGCGTCAGCCGTGTTCAGCCGCATAGGTATCGCTGCACCCCCTCAGCTCGGCGGCTTTCAGCCGTCCGAGCACCGCAAAATATTTGCCCCGCCGCCCGCAGGGGCAGCCGTCCTCCCCGAGCAGCACCCCCCGGTCCTCGGTGAGCAGGCTGTGCCCCGGGTAGGATTCCGGCAGGATCGACTGCACCTGCAAAATCCCCTCCTCCCCCGTTTCGCAGAGGGAGAAGTCGGACGCGCGGCGCACAAACAGGTCGGAAAAGGCGCTCACATGCAGGTGTCCCCGCTCGCACGCCATGAAGATCGATCCGGTCTGTTCCGCCATGCCGTAGTAGTCGTGCACCCGGCGCAGCCCGAACCCCTCCGCCAGCCGGCGGCGGAATTCCTCCGGGCCGACCGCGCGGTCGGCGAGTGTCTTCCAGCCGCCGCCGTGGATGAGCACGCCGTTTTGGAAGTCCCAGGCGCGGCCGCTTGCCGCGAGCGCCTCGAAGAACTGCCAGACGAGAAAGGTAAAGCCGAAGAGCAGAAACGGTTTCCCGCCGTATGTTTCGAGAAACGCGGACACCGCGTCAAGGTCGGGGCGCATGTCGTCCCCAAGCGCCCACGTCCGGCCGCGCCCAAAGCTGGCGAACCCCGCCACCCCCGCCGCGCGCGCCGTGAACCGGCCGCCGCGCAGCACCGACGGGCAGTCAATCACGAGCATCGGCAGGCGGTCGGGCCCGATGAAGTCGGAGACGATCGCCGCCAGCGCGCGGCGCTGGCCGTCGGCGGTCGGCCCGTCGAGATAAATTTTCGAGGGGACCTGCCCCGAGGTCCCCGACGAGGTCACGACCCGCGCCACCTCACCGGGTGGCACGCTGCAAAGCTCGAGGGTCTTGAAGAGCCCCACCGGAAGGAAGGGGAATTCCTCCGGCGCGCGCGCCGACGCGGGATCGAAGCCGAGCGCGTCGAGGATGTTCCGATAGGGCGGACACCGCCTCCGGTGGGAGGCGGTCAGATCGGCGAGCGCCTCTGTAAAGTATTTTACCTTTTCATCCGGTGCGAGCCCGAAGGGCGGGGCCTCCCACAGCCGGTCCGCCGCGCTCACGGCGCCTCCTCCAGCTCGCGGTAGAGGATTTTGCCCGCGCCGCTGCGCGGGATCTCCCGCACATACCGCGCGCTGACCGCCCGCCGCCGCACCCCCAGAAGCTCCGCGAGCCGGTCCGCCGCCCGCTCGGGCAGCGCGGGATCGGTCAGGCAGACGCAGAGCGCGTCGTCCTTCCCGAAGCAGGCGCAGTCCACGCCGGGAAACTGCTCCTTCACGAGCCGTTCGCACCCGTCGAGGCTCACCCGGCTTCCGAAGAGCTTGATAAACCGCTTTTTGCGCCCCACGATCGTGTAGAAGCCCTCCTCGTCACGGGCGGCCATGTCGCCGGTCAGCAGCACGCCCCGCCGCTCGTCCCCCTTCGCGAGGTCGGCGGCGCACTCGGCGTAACCCATCGTCACGTTGTCCCCCTCGTAGCAAAGCTCCCCCACCTCGCCGGGCGAATCGATCGCGGCGCCGTCCACGTCGAGCAGGGTGAACCTCCCGCCGGGGATCGCGATCCCCATGCAGCCGCGCTTTTCAAGCGCGCGCTCCCAAGGCAGGTAGCCCATCCGCGCGGTCGCCTCGGTCTGCCCGTACATGACGTAGAACCGCTTGCCATGCGCGTCGGCATAGCGCGCGCAGGTCTCGTGCAGCTCGGGCGGCAGCTTGCCGCCCGCCTGGGTGAAATAGCGCAGGCTCGGCAGCTCCATGCCGAAGAAGCCGACCCGCTTCAAAATTTCATAGGTGTAGGGCACGCCGCCGAAGCTTGTCGCCTCCCGCTCCCGGAAGAGCGCCCAGAATTCCGGCTCCACGACGCTGCGCCCGGTCAGGATGAGCGACGCGCCCGCCAGCAGGTGGCTCTGGACGATCGAAAGGCCGTAGGTGTAGTTCATCGGCAGCGTCGTGATCGCGCGCTCCTCCTCCCCGATTTCAAGGTAGCGGACGATCGCGCGCGCGTTTGATTCGATGTTGCGGCGGCTCTGGCGCACGAGCTTGGGGCTGCCCGTCGACCCCGAGGTCGTCAGCAGCAGCGCGAGGTCGGGGTGCATGGCGGGCGGGGCCTCCCCCCTCCCGAGCAGCGCGTAGCCCTCGAGCGAAAGGAGGCGCTTTGTCCCGGGGAAGCCCCCGGCCATCCGCTCGGGCAGCCAGAGGAAGCCGGGCCGGTAGGTCTCCAGCAGGCCGTCGAGCAGCTCCCGGTGCATTCCCGCGTCGAGCAGCAGCGGCACCGCGCCGCCCGACAGAAACCCCGCGTAGCCGCAGAGCGCCCCATAGCTGTTTTCGCAGAGCGAAAAGACGAGCGGCCGCCCCGGCGTACACGCCGCGACGCGGGCCGCGTCGGCGCACAGCCGCCCGTAGGAGTAGACCTCTCCCCCCTCCCCGTAGGCCGCGGGGCGGATGGGGGGCCTTTCGTCAATCCCAAAGATCATGGCGCGCCCTCCTTTTTCAGAATGTGACGCCGTATTTCCCCAGAATCTCCTTGCCCCGCTCGTAGGTGTTGAGCGCCATTACGTCGGGGGAGGAGATCGAGATGTCGAACGCCTCCTCGAGCCGGACGACCAGGTCCATATGCCCGACCGAATCCCAGTTCTCGTTACGCCGGTAGACGAGCGATTCGCCCAGCTCCTCTTTTTTGACGCCGAGCGCCTGCACAAAGGCCCGGTCGTATTTCTCCAGATTGGTCATGGGTGTTTGCCTCCCCTTTTAAAAAAGCCCGTATGGCCTGCATACGGGCTTTTTTCTCAGAATTTGCAGTGGAACCGGCGTTCGTACTCCTCGATGAGCTCCGGCCGCGCGTCGGGATGCGCCACCCCGATCAGCTCGCGGGCCCGCTCCCGCAGGGTCTTGCGCTTGAGCTGCGCGATGCCCTGCTCGGTGACGACATAGTCCACGTCGTACCGCGAGGTCGTGACCGCCGCGCCGTGGTCGATGAAGGAGACCACCTTGGACACGCCGCCCTTGGCGGTCGAGGGCATCGCCATGATCGTGCGGCCGCCCCGGGACATGTTCGCGCCGCGCACGAAGTCCACCTGGCCGCCGACGCCCGAGATCTGCTTGAGGCCCACCGAGGTGGAGACCACCTGCCCCATCAGGTCCACCTGCACGCAGGAGTTGATCGAGACGAGGTTGTCGTTCTGGCAGATGACGCGCGGGTCGTTGACGTAGTCGACCGGCAGCATCTCGACCTCGGGGTTGTTGTCCACGTAGTCGTAGAGGCGCCGGGTGCCCATCAGGAAGGTGGCGACGCTGCGGCCCCTGTGGATGTTCTTGCATTTATTGGTGATGACGCCCGCCTCGACGAGCTCGACCACGCCGTCGGAGAACATCTCCGAGTGGATGCCGAGGTCGTTTTTCTCCTTGAGGAAGAGCAGCACCGCGTCGGGGATCGCGCCGATGCCGAGCTGGAGGCAGTCGCCGTCCCGCACGAGGGAGGCCACGTTCTCGCCGATCGCGCGCTCCACGTCGGTGATCCTCGGCGGAGCCAGCTCGATGACGGGGGTGTCCGCCTCGATGATGCAGTCGATGTCCTTCACGTGGATGAAGCTGTCGCCCAGCGTGCGGGGCATGTTCCGGTTGATCTGCGCGATCACGAGGTCGGCGCACTCGGCCGCGGGCTTGGTGTAGTCGACCGAGATGCCGTAGCTGCAATATCCGTGCTCATCCGGCGGGGAGAGCTGGAGCAGGACGACGTTCGGATGCAGGCGGGTGCGGAAGAGGTCGGGGATCTCGGAGAAGAAGACCGGGGTGAAGTCCCCCCTGCCCTCCGCGATCGCCTTGCGGGTGGTGCCGCCGAGGAAAAGGCTGTTGTGCCGGAAATTCCCGGCATATTCGGGCTGGCAGTACTCCGCCTTGCCCATGGCCACCATGTGGACGATCTCCACATCGCGGTAGGCCGCCGCGTTTCTCACCATCGCGTCGGAGAGGAGGGTCGACTCGCCCGTCGCGTGGGTCACGACGACACGATCGCCCGATTTGATCCGCTTCACCGCCTCGTCCGCCGTGGTGAGCTTCTGCCTGTAAAGTTCCTTCCAATCCATGGTGTGTGTCACTCCTTATCACTCTGCGCCGCGAGCAGCGGGCGCAGGAGCCTGTCATAGTCGGCGGGGCTCGTCAGCACGACGGCGCCCAGCCGCGCGGTAAGCCCGGCGCGTGACGCGCACGCGGCCGGGCACCCGCAGATGATCGCGGCCACGTCCGCCGGTTCCTCCGCGCGGACGATCCGCACGCCGGGGAAATCGGCGCGCAGCCGCTCTGCCAATTCGGTTCGTTCGTAGCGCGGGTTGCAGCCCCCGCAGTATTTCACCGCGACGGTCATCCGTGCCTGCGCGCCAGCAGCTCCCGCGCCTCGGCCAGAAGCCCGTCGCTCACGCCGCCCAGAAGCAGCACCTGGCTGACCTCCGGGACCTGGGCGCGCACCTCCTCCGCCACGAGCATCTGCGCCGTCAGCGACGCCGAGGGGCAGCCGGCGCACTGCCCGATGAGGCGCACGCGCAGCACGCCCTCCCCGTCGCAGTCCACCAGCTCGATGTCCCCCTGGTGCAGCGCCAATTGCGGGCGCACCCGTTCGTCAAGGACCCGTTCGATCCTGTTTACAAGCTCCATACGCCGTTCCCCCAGCATGACCGGTCCATTATTCGGTGATATGGGCGATCTTCTTCGCCAGCTTCTTCTTCATCGCGAGGTTGCCCTGGCGCGAAATCATGATGCGCTGCGCCTGCGGCGAGCCCGCGCCGTGCATCGACTCGGTGCGGTAGCCGACGGCCGCCGTGCCGAGCGAGAGGTTCTCGATGAGCCGCAGGATGCGCAGGCGGTTCTCGGTCGAAACGTCCGCCACGCCGCGCAGGTATTTGTCCACATAGGGTCCGAGCTTACCGTCGCGGAAGTCCGCCTCGCTGGGCGCGGTGACCATGAGCCCGCCCGCGATGTCCTCCGCCAGCCGCACGATCTCATAGGGGAAGCGGGTGACGTTCTGCTTGCAGACGTTGGCGAGCAGCAGGTCGATGATGTAGTTGCCGCTCTCGGTCGGGTGGCCCTCGGCCGAGCAGGCGATGCCGCAGCAGTAGAGGGTCTCGTTGAGGTGGGTCATCTCGATGAGCTTATCCTTGATGTGGCTGGCGCGCGCCGCGCCGTTGTAGTCGGCCGCGACCGCCGCCGCGCCGATGAGCACGTCGCCCACGCCGACCTTGCAGCCGCCGTAGCTCTGGCGGTGGTAGCCCGCGAACCGCTCGACGAGCATGCCCGCGTACTCCGCCTCGCCGCACATGAAGATGCGGTCGTTGGGGACGAAGACGTTGTCGAACACGACGAGCGCCTCGACGCCGCCGAACTCGGCGTTGCCGACGTCCATCTCGCTGCCCTCCCGCTTACGGGTGTCGCAGCTCTGGCGGCCGATGACCATGAAGATGCCCTTGGTGTCCACCGGCACCGCGAAGGAAACCGCGTAGTCGCTGTCGTCCGGGCCCATCGAGCAGGTCGGCATGACGATGACTTCGTGGGAGTTGATGATGCCCGTCTGGTGGGCCTTGGCGCCGCGCACGACGATGCCGTCCGGACGGCGCTCGACGATGTGCAGGTACATGTCGGGATCGGCCTGCGCGTGCGGCGCAAGCCCGCGGTCGCCCTTCGGGTCGGTCATCGCGCCGTCCACCGTCAGGTCGTTCTCCTGGCAGTAGAACATGAAGTTCTTAAAGTTCTCGAAATAGTGGGTGCCGTACTTCTGGTCCATCTCATAGGTGGTGGAGTACTCGGCGTTGAACGCGTCCATACCCACGCAGCGCTGGAAGCAGGCCGCGGTCTGCTGGCCGAGCAGACGCTGCATCTTGACCTTCTTGATGAGGTCCTCGGTGCTGCGGTGGATGTGGGTGAAGCGGTTGATGCGCTTGCCCGTCTCGGGGGATACCGCCGTCATGATGTCCTCATACTCGGGCATCTGCGCAAGATCGTAGGTCATGCGCACCGAGTTGAGGGAGGGGCGCAGGATGGGGTCGTCCACCGGATTCTCCACCCGTTTGCCGAACATGTAGATCTCCATATTGAGTTTGCGGATACTCTCGATATATTCTTCGCCCGTCATGAGTGCCATTGCCCTAGTTCCTCCCTTTTTTCAAAGCTCAATAAAGCTCCCCGTAAATTTTGCGAACCCGTTCCGCGTCGAGCGGCACGAAGTTGTTGCCCATCAGGCGGCCCTGCGTGGTCATGACCGCTTCGGTGAAGGTGTCGAGGTCCTGCACCGTCACGCCGTACTCATGCAGCGCCTTCTTGGGCAGCACCTGGTTTAAGAGCTCCTCGAGCTTGTCGTACACCTCGCCCACGCCGCAGCCGAGCAGATCCGCCAGGTAGCCGTTCATCACCGCGATCTCGCCGTCCTGCTTGATCTCCATGTAGTTTTTCAGCACGCCGGTGAACATCGCGTAGTTGCTCTCGCCGTGGGGGACGTGATAGGTGCCGCCGAGCGGATAGCTCATCGCGTGCACCGCGGCGCAGCCGGCGGTCCCGAACGCGAGGCCCGCGTAGTTGGAGGCGATCAGGAAGTCCTCCATCAGGCCGCCGAGGACCTCGCGGCCCTCCTTCACCAGCTTCTGGTAGCTGCGGATGATCATCTCGATCGCCTTGTAGCCGAAGAGCTTGGTGTAGGCGGTCGCCTTGGGCGACAGGCTCGACTCGACCGCGTGCACGAGCGCGTCGATCGAGCTGGTGGCGAACACGCCGAACGGCAGGCTGCTCAGGAGCTCGGGCACAAGCACCGCCGCGTCCGCGAACATCTTCTCGCTCGCCAGGCCCATCTTGGTGCCGATGCGGGTGCGGTTGATGATCGAAATATTGGTGACCTCGCTGCCCGTGCCGCAGGTCGTCGGGACGATGACCAGCTCATGGCGCTTTTCGAGGTTCGCGACGTTGTCGTACAGTGCGTCGACGGGGCCGCCGTCCGAAACCGCCAGCACCTTCGCGATGTCGATGACCGTGCCGCCGCCGATCGCGATGATCCGCTTGCAGCCCGTCTTCACCGCGTCCGCCGCGATCGCGTCGACCATGACGTCGGTCGGCTCGCCGGCGCCGTATTTTTCCTGGAAGATCGTATGTACCGGCAGGTTCAGCTTCCCGAAGTAGGGGTTGAAGATGTACTCGTTCGTGAGCACGAGGTCGTTTTCGCCCAGCTTGAACGCCTCCGCGAATTCCGCGCAGCTTGCGAACTTGTGCAGCTCCGGTTTCACGATAATCAATTTCATACTTGTGCGCTCCTTTTCCATTTTACGGATAACGAGGGAAAACAGAGCCGATCTTTTCAGTTCAGCCCTGTTTTCCCGTGTGGCCGACGAAAGATGCGGTATCCCGTTAAGGGATGTTACGCCGCCGTAGCCTTTCTGTTTTTGAAGCGGACGACCGACTCGCTGCCTTCGACGACAGCCCAGACGATGATGCCGACGAGAAGCGCCTGCGCGGGGGTGAAGAAGGTCAGCGCCGCGGCGATGACGCAGGCGATGCCGCGCTCGTTGGCGGTGGTGGCCATACGCATGCCGATGTTGCCGCAGGCGAAGCACTGGACCGCCATCGTGATGCCGAAGAAGATGGCGAACGCCGGCTTGATGAGGGTGACGAGCGGCAGGATCATAACCGCGATCACAGTGGACGCGCGGAAGGTGCAGACGCCGCCCCAGTATGTACGCATGGTCTTGTAGCCGCGTTTGTAGCGCTCGGTGATGGTCAGCAGGCCGGAAGCCCACAGCGGGCCGCACATCGGGACCCAGGGGGCGAACACGGACATGATGCCGTTACGCAGGAAGCTGACGAGGTTGGAACGGCCGGCGTCGAAGATGACGACTTCGTCCGGACGGGCCGCCGTGGCCTCCGCGACGACCTCTTTCGCGAGGACGAAGTCGGAGAACGCGATGATGTAGGTGGTCAGCGCCGACGGGATCGCCGCGAGGAAGAAGCTCATCTCGGGGAAGCCGATTCCGAAGATGGTGAAGTGCTCCATCACGAAGCCGAAGCTGAGCGGGGTGAGTCCCCACTGGATCTGGGGCATCGGAATTTCACGCAGCAGGATGGGCGCCAGGATGATCGCGAAGAGCTGTGCCGGGACGACGCCCTGGTTACGAACCAGCCTCCAGAAGTTCGAGGTCCTTGCCTTGCGCTCGAAGGAGGGGTTGAACAGGAACAGGTAGGACAGCAGGCAGGCGATCGCGACCGTCCAGGGGGCTGCGGGCATACGGGCCTGGAAGACGTTGACGCCCGCCGTGATGCCGGCGCCGAGCACGATGCCCGCTTTGATGGACATCGGGACGCATTCCACCAGTTTCCGGCCGATGCCGGTCGCGCCCATGATCAGGAAGCAGAGGGCGACAAGCATTTGCAGCGCAATCATTGCCTTAATTCGATCGACGTTGCCGGTGGCGTAGTCGGGGATGCTCCACTGCTCGAGGAACTTCAGCGTCAGCGGAAGCGCCGGGGTGATCCAGCCGGGGACCACGGGGTCGCCCAGCAGGGAGGGCAGGTAGTAGCAGACCGCGTTGAGAACGCCGAAGGTCAGCGCCATCAGGAACGCGCCGTTCTCGGTGAGGCCCAGGGCGGCGATGTTCGCCGGCTCGTTGAGGCCGAAGGTGGTCATCGTGGTGGTGACGCCCGCGCCCAGGCAGGCGACGCCGAGGAACATGGCGGCGGCACACTCGGTCCACTGCCACTCGTGGTGGATCAGGGGAATACGGATTTTGAACGGGCCAAACTTGATTCCGGGCTGTTCCTCACCATAGCCGCGTTTTTTAAGCGGGAACTTTTCGGTCATGAAGCCCTCTGGGACAACGTTGGTCTTCTCGGTTGTCTCGGTCACTGACAATCTCCTCCTTTTGTCTCTTTCGGGTCGCCGCCGGGCCGGTGCGCGCGTTTCCGGCCCCGGGCGCCCAACAATGGACACAAAACAGCCTCGCACAATCTTGCCGCTGTGCGCCTGTCTTTTCACGCTTATTATATCGGCTTTGAACCCGAAAGTAAATAAAAAAAGTCCTGTTTATGAAAAGATTGTGAATGTTGTTTTATTTTTAACACGTCATTTTATGCATTTTTGTTGTGCGTTTTTAACAAATAATTGTAGCAATTATCGTCTGATATATATGAAAATCCCCCAGTCCGTTGCAATTTCGCAACAGATTGGGGGATTTCGCCGGGGGAAACAAGCCCTATTTCCCGGAAATTTTGTTGCATAAACGCAACATCAATCAAAACTGCAACAATTTACTGCGCGTCCCGCTTGCGCCTGCGGACGAAGGTGGAGGGATCGAGCCCCAGGCTTTTGGCCGCGTCCCGGACGTTCCCGAACCGCGCGTAGGCCCGGTCGAGATAGCTGCGCTCCACCTGCCGCAGGATCGCGCGCAGGTCGACCGGCTCGGTCAATTCGGCCAGGTCCTCGTCCTCCAGCCGGATCTCGTCCGAGATCGGCAGGTCCTCCAGCTCGATCGGGTTGCGCCCGCTGAGCACGATCGTCCGTTCGACGACGTTGTGCAGCTCCCGCACGTTGCCCGGCCAGTCGTAGCTCTTGAGCCCGAGCAGCGCGGTCTGGGAGAACTTCTTCTTCATATTGTATTTTTTGTTGAGCTCCGACGCGAAGAACTGCACGAAGGGGATGATGTCCTCCCGCCGCCTGCGCAGCGGCGGCACCTCGACCGGAAGGGCGTTGAGGCAGTAGTAGAACTCCTCCTGCAGCTTCTTTTCGGCGGTCAGCTGCTCGAGGTCGTGGGAGGTCGACGCGAGCACGCGCGCGTCGACCCGGACCGGGTCGGGCGAGCCCACCCGGGTGATCGTCTTTTCATGGATGAGGCGGCAAACCTTCATCTGGATGTCGGGGGGCAGCTCGCCCACCTCGTTCAAAAAGATCGTGCCGCCGCTGCCCGTCTCGAAGAGGCCGGGGCGCACCTCGCCGTCGCGCGCGACCCCGAAGAGCTCCTCGTTCATCGTCTCGGGCGGGATCGCCCCGCAGCTCACGGTGACGAACTTCCCCTTCTTGCGGGCGGACTTGGAGTGGATGTATTTGGCGACCGTGCTTTTGCCGACCCCGCGCTCCCCCACGATGAGCACCGTCGCGTCGAGCGGCGCGAGCTTGTCCGCCGTGCGGATCGTCGCGATCGTCGCCGCGTCGACGGCGATCAGGTCCGGGCGGCTGCCCAGCCGGCGGCGCATCGCCTCCAGCTCGTCCCGGTACTGCTTGGACTGCGCCCAGCTCTCCTCGAGCTGGCCCTTGAGGGCGTACATCTCGGTGACGTCGCGCACGTTGGTGACGACCATCACGATGTTGTTGTCCTGGTCGAAGGTCGGCGTCGAGGTGATGATCGCGCACCGGCCCGTCTTGAAGGTCTGCTCGAGCGTCACCGAGGTGCCCGCCTCGATCGCGAGCAGGGTGCCCGAGCGGGAGATGACCCCCGTCGTCTCGAGGGTGCGCATGTCCTTGCCGAGCACCTCCTCGCGGCGCAGGCCGCTGATCGCCTCGTAGCTCTTGTTGATCATGAGGGTCACCGCGCTGCCGTCGGTGATGTAGATGCCGTCGAAGGAGGATTCGATGATCGCCTCGAGCCGGTCGCGCTCCATGAGGATGTCGCGCGGGTCGTCCCCCTCGGGGCGGTGCGATGGGATCAGATAGGTTTTTTCCCGCCGTGACAAGCCGGTCCCCTCCCCTCTGTGCTATCTGCCGCGGGCGGGGCGCTTTTTCTCCCGCTCGGCCGCCTCGCGCGCCGCGAGGTCGTAGTGCTTGCTGAGGGCGGAGAACTGCTCCCCCGCCCCGCCGGTGATCCGGCGCAGCAGGACCATGCGGTCGTCCCCCTGGTCGCGGAGGAAGCTGTCGAACGCCTGCTTGTCCGCCGCGGTGCGGATGTTTTCCAGATGCTCGCTCGCCGTCAGGAAGGTGCGCGCCTTGTGGAACAGGGCGGCGATCGGCTCGCGGAACTGGCTGTTCATCCGGCGGTGCCTGCCGCAGCGGTTCTCGATCTCGAGCATCGCATCCATCATCTCGTCGTAGAGCTTGACCACCTTGCCGCCGCTCGCGCGCTCGATGACCGCGCGGATCGCCTCCGGCTGCTCCCCGAGCGGGAGCGGGCGCACCGCGTCCCCCTCCCCGCGCTCGACCGCGAGCTCCGCGGCGGGCGGCCGCGCGGAGACATGGTTGGAGATCTTTACGTAGGCGAACGCGAACCTGTCCACCGCTTCGCGCAGGCCGTGCTGCTGCTTTCTGCTGAAATAGAAGCAGAGGACGATCGCCGCGATCATGACGATATAGCCGATCCGGATGAAAATTTCCATGCTGTATCCCCTCAAATCAATTCGTCGTTGGGCCCCCGCGGGCCTGCCCGGGACTTGCGCAACCCCGGCGGGTGTGGTATGCTTTTGGAAGCAACGCGGCCGGGCCTCCCGGCCGGATAAGGAGTGGTCCTTCCATGAAAAACGTCAGCGGCACCCGTTCCCGGCCCGTCGTCTCCACCGCGCTCTTTCTCGCGGCCGTCCTGGGGCAGGTCTGGTTTTGGCGCAAACTGCTCTTCGGCGGGTCCCTCGCCGGACAGCCGCCCGTCCTCTACGCCGAGCTGGCCTTCCTGGCCGTGATCCTGGCGCTCGCCCTGCTCACCGCGCGCCCGCGCGGGCTGGGCGGGAAAAAACGCTGCGCCGCCGCGCTCGCGGGCTTTGCGCTCTACGCCGTCTTCAACGTCGTCAACATCCGGCAGTTCGCCGCCTTCAACATGACTTCCTCCGACTCGTCCTATGAGAGCCTCGGCCCCGCGCTCGTGGCGCTCAAGCTCTTCATCGTGCTGGCGGGCGTCATCGCCGCCATGCCGGTCGCGCCCGCGCCCGACGGGCGCGAATACGCCGACCGCCTCATGACCGCCGCCCAGCGCCAGAGCGCCGAGTGGGCGAAGGCGGGCGCGAAGGGCGCGCAGAAGGACCTGCAAAAGACGATCGACAGCCTGCGGGGGCAGCTCTCCGCCGAGGAGCTCGCCGCGCTCCTCAAGGACCTCCAGGGCGGCGCGAACGCCGGCGGGCCGGCGGACGCGCAGGCCCCCGCCGGGGAGCCCCCGCGGGAATAATTTTCCGCGCGGCATGATCCGCGCCGCCGTGCGGCGCGGATTTTTTGCGTCACCGCGGAGCTACCTGCCGCGTCCCTGCTCCTCCGTGCTCTTGGCGTCCCGTTCGTTGCGCCGGAAGGCGACCCCCACGCAGGCGAGCACCAGCAGGTTCGCAAGCCAGATGCCCCAGTTGTAGACCGCGACCGAGCGCACCAGGTTGACGAGCACCGTCACGATCGCCGCGATGTAGTAGATCCGGCTGAGCAGCAGGGAGGACTTCCCAGTTTTGGCCGTGATGACGAGATTCGCCGCGAACGCCAGCAGGATGAACGCCACCCCTCCGAAGACAAGGTAGAGCGCGTAATCGACCCAAGCCATTGTGTTTCCCCTTTTCCTTTGTTTGCCGCGGGCGCGCCCGCGGTTTTCCCGCGGCGTCCCGCCGCGGAATCACTTCCAGTATAAACGAAAATCCCCCCGGTGACAACCCGCTTTCCGAATCCGGCGCAAAATCCCCCGGGCAGATGGAAGGGGCGGCCGCTTTTAAGCGGCCGCCCCTTTCGATGCTGGCGCCCCGCCCGAGGAGGCGGCGGGGCTATTTGCAGTGGATTTCGCACCAAAGCTCCTGGATGGGCGGGATCTTCTCCCGCATACCGGGCGCGAGCAGGCTCCAGAGGATCCCCCTGGTGGGCTTGGGGAATTCGCTGCGGGTCTTGATGACGCGGGTGGGGGTGACGATGTAGTCGATCGCCGTGTCGTAGACGCGCACCTCGACGTCCACGTCGACGACCTGGCAGTCGTGCCCAACCGCGAAGACGGGGGTGTCAGTGTCCACGACCCCCTTGGTGTAGAACATCGCCCATTCGAGGTCGAAGTAGCCGTGCCCCTTGCCGAAGCGGATGCCGCTCGGCGTGATGGCCGACGCGCCCGTCACGAGCATGTCGATGTGCTTAATCTTTTCGGCGATCTCCCGGAGGGTGATGAACTTCCAGTACCGCTGCACGCCGTCGAGGGTGGAGGCGAGCTCCTCCTTGCCCTCGGGCACGCTGCCCGGCGCGATGAGGAAGACCCCCCGCTCGATGCCGTAGTTGGTCATGAGGATCGTCTTTTTGTCGCGGATCGCCCGCTCCCGGAAGGTCTCCAGATTGTTGTCGGGCGTGATGAAGACGACCTCGCTGTTCCTGTAAATCTCCGTCGCGCAGAGGTTCTCCGCGCAGAGATCGCTTCCCTCATAGTCCGCGATGAACTCGCTGAACTTCCAGCTGAAGCGGGAATCGGGGCGGGCCACCTTGCGCAGCTCCTCCCAGATCAGCGGGCGCGCCGCCTGCGCATCCATCTTTTCCATCCTTCCGCCTCCTCAATTCCGGGCGGCGCAGGCCGCCATCTCGTGTGCGAGCGACCGCAGGTCGAAATGGTTGGCCGCCTCGATCGTGTCATAATAATAGGAGTCGTAGGCCGGCGCGCCGTTGAGCGCCCCGACGATATAGCCCGCCATCGCCGCCACCGTGTCGGTGTCGTTGCCGATGTTGACCGCCGAGAAGATCGTCTCGAGCGGGTGGCCGTTGGTGGACATGACCAGCCCGAACACGCAGGGCACCGCCTCGGAGACGTGCAGGCCCGCGCCGACCACGTCGCCCAGTTCAAGCATCGCGCGCTCATAGTCGCCGCAGTGGCGCAGGCCGATCTCCGCCGCGAGGGAGATGCGCTTTTCAACCGACGGGCCCGCCAGCTTCTTCGCGAAGCCGCGCGCCAGCCGCATCCCCTCCCGCGCGCCGTAGAGGCCCGCGTTCACGATGTCGACGGCGTTTCTGCCCTCGACCATCGCGCAGCTCACCGCTGCCGCGATCGCGCAGCCGCCCGAGATGGCCAGGTCGTTGTCGTGGGTGACGCGGATGATCGTCACCGCGTCCGCCACCGCGCGGTCGAGGTCCCCCGGATGGAGCATCCCGACCGGGCCGATCTTCATGCCCGCGCCGTTGGTCGCCTTGGCGTTGTCGCAGGCGAGGAAGCTGTAGCCCTCGGCGGGCGTCTCCCCCTTGAGGCGGGCGATGCCCGCGCGGGTGGTCGGGCCCGCGTAGTTGTCAAAGTACTCGGGGTGCTCCGACCAGGTCAGCACCGAACGCTCGGCCACCCCCCGGTCGATCTTCCCGCCGTTTTTGACGATCTCCCGCGCCGTGTAGTAGGCGAGGGAAAAGTCGTCGGTGACGTAACCAGCCACGGCCCCGCGCGCGAAGGTATCCTCCGGCGCCTGGCGGAATTCCCGCACGTAGCCGCCGAATTTCTCCCTGATCAGTTCGGGGGTGCGGGTCTCGGTCGCGGCGCCCATCGCGTCTCCGATCGCGCCGCCGAGCAGCGAGCCCAAAATTCTCTCTTCCAATGTCATTTGTCGCACTCCTTCCATCTAGTCCTGATCTGAAAAACGGATACCCTGCGCGCGCAGGAGCCGTTTTGCCGCCGCTTCGTCCGCGAGCCCCGTCCGGGAGCCCACCTGCTGGATCTGAATCGCCGCGGCGGCCGTGGCGAGCCATGCGCACCGCTCGAGGGGGTATTCCCTCGCAAGGCAGGAGACGAACACCGCGTTGAAGGTGTCCCCCGCCCCGGTGGTGTCCCGCACCGGCACCCGGAACGCCGGGACCGCGAAATGCGCCTCCTTCGTGAAGACCTCGCAGCCCGCCGCGCCCCGCGTCACAACGACGATCTCGGGGCCCTGGGCGAGCATCTCCCTTGCCCCGCGCTCAAGGTCCCGGTGCCCGACGTAGCAGGCGAGGCCCTCCTCGTTGGGGAAGACGATGTAGGCGAGGGAAAGCGTCTCCGCCTTCTGCTCGGGGGTCATCCGGTCCGACTCCGGCTCGAAGTCGAGGGAGACGCGCACCCCGCGCTTTTTCGCCTCGCGCCCCACCGGCAGCACAAGGTGCGGGTAGGTGCCGATCATGTGCACGTATTTTGCCTCGGCCAGATAGTCGAAGTCCACCTCCTCCGGATAGGGGGAGATCGCCGCCGTCTGGCAGATGGACATGGATTTTTCCCCGCTCGCGTCGAGGTTGGTCACGGTGAAATAGGTGTCCTCCCCCGGCCGCACGATGCTGTGGGAAATATCCACGCCCCGTTTTTCCAGGTCCCCGAGGGTGAGCCGGCCGAAGTCGTCCTCCCCCACCGAGACGACCGCGCCGCACTTCGCGCCGAAGGCCGCCGCCGCCGAGAGGTAGTTTGCGACCATGCCGCCGGGGAACTTCCCGAGCATCTGGCCGAGCACCTTCTCATCGTGCCCGGGGATGTGGTCCACCTTGAGCATGATATCGATATCCGCGTCGCCGACGCCGATGATGTCGAACATGCCGCCGCCTCCTTTCCGTCTATGCCCGCGCCCGCTCGACCTGCTCCATGTAGCGGCGCGCGCGGTCGGGGTTCACGGGGTTGAGCAGGTCGCCGTCCTTGATCCACGCGCCCACGCACACCCCGTCGAACTGCTGGAGCAGCTCGTAGACATTGTCGCCCGTCGACCCGCCGCCGAGGATGATGGGGGCGTCCCCCACCTTCGGGCGCGTCCGCGCGACCATCTCGAGGCTCTCCCGCGCGTTTTTGCCGCAGAGGAAGAGCCCGTCCGCGAAGCACTGGCAGACTGCGTCAAACGCCGCGTCCTCCACCGGCTTGGGGCAGATCTGCACCGCGTGCGGCTCGTAGACGTCCGCGTAGACGGGCATTTTGGAGCCAAGCTTGCGCTTGAGCTGGGTGATTTTCGCGCACTGCCCCTGCAAAATGCCCGCGGAGGTGACCTCCGCGCCGACGTAGGCGTGTTCGACGCGGACGAAGTCCGCGCCCGCCGCCTCCGCCACCGCGAGGGAGGCGCAGCCGTCCCAGATCATCAGCACGCCGAGGATCTGGTCCGGGAATTCCCGCCGGATCGCGCCCGCGAGGTGGGTCATGTAGGCCACCGCCTCGATGGAGGACGCCTCCAGCACGGGGATGTCGTTAAAGTTCTGGAGGATCACGCCGTCGTAGCCGTAACGGTCGTAGACCGCGACCTCCTCTAGCAGCTTTTCGGTGATCGTGCCGATGCTCTCGCCGCCGTGGCGGAAGCTGCCCGGCAGGGCGAGCGGCTGCGCCATGCCGATGGCGATCTTCTCTTTTCCGCGGAACATCATTCGTCCTCCCCTTCGATCTTCGCGATGTACCTCAGGCTCATGCCGAACATCGCCGCCGGCGGGATGACCCCCAGCTCGGTGATGTACCCGGTGATCTCCGCCGGCCCGACGATCGCGAGGTCAGGGCAGCAGAAGTCGGTCGCCGCCCGCATCTCCTCCGGCCAGGCGGCCGCGAGGTACCGCGCGAGGTCGCGGCCGAGCTCCTTCTTGCGCCGCCCCTCGATCCCCCGCATGTTGACCTTGATCATCGCGGTCGGCACATAGAGGGGCTTGCCGAAGCGGGCGCAGAGGATGGCGACGAGGTCGGAGCCCACCGTGTTGGCGGCGCTGCCGTCGGGGAAGAAGGTCTCCGCCCCGATGAACGCCACGTCCGCCTTCCGGGTGAAGGCGGCCAGCGCCGCGTCGGGGAAAAAGACGGGGCTGTGCCCCAGCTTCAGCGCGTTCACCACGAAGGGGCGGCCCCCGTCGAGCGCGCGGCTCTCGGGGACGTAGACGGTCATCTTTTTGCCGTGCTCGGCGGCCGTCTCCATCATCGCGTTGACCGTGCTCGAATAGTCGAAGACGAGCATCGAGGAGAGGTCCTCCAGCACGTTCCAGCCGTATTCCTTGATCTTTTCGATCCAGCCGGCCGACATCGCCTCATAGTTCCCGTGCGCCTTCAGGAGGAATTCCCGCGTCCGCTCCAGCGGCTCGGACGCATAGGCGTCCAGCCCCTTCGTCATGATCCGCATGGCGGTCAATATCGCGTGGCTCGACTCCCCGCGCAGCTCCCCGAAAAAGCCGGAGAGCTCCTTCACCCGCGCCACCAGCTCCGCCGAATCGAGCCCGCGGGCCGGGGCGTTCTCCGCCAGATCCCGGTACATCCGGCCGATCCCGTAGATGTTCGGGCTCGCGCCCAGCTTGCGGGTCAGCACGATGTCGTCAAAATGTTCCGCGCCCTCCGGGGACAGCCATTCCCGCAGGCGCTCCGCTCTGTTATCCATTCTTACCTCCGTCCGATACCGGCGCCTACGCGTCGATATCCGCATGTTTTGCTTTTTTGATGTTCGCCACGAAGAGCACCAGGATCGTCGCCGCATAGGGCAGCGTCATGACGATCTGGGAGGGCACGCCCATGTTCTGGAACCCGATGGTCAGCGCGTCCGCGTAGGCGAAGAGCAGGCAGGAGAGCGCGACCTTCACGGGGTTGCCCTTGCCCACCATGATCGCCGCCACCGCGAGGAAGCCCCGCCCGGCCGACATGTTCTCCGCGAACATCGATACGCCGCACAGCGGCAGGAACGCCCCCGCCAGCCCCACGAACACCCCCGTGATGAGGGTGGCGATCCAGCGGTAGCCGAGCACGTTCACGCCCGCGGTCTGGGACGCCTTCTCGTTGATGCCGACCCCGCGCACCCGCAGGCCGAAGGGGGTCTTGTACATGACGACGGCCGCCGCCGCCACAAAGACGAGCGCGAAATAGACGAGCACGTTCTGGTGGTTGAGGACCGCGTCGAGGTAGGGCAGCCGCAGGAAGGGGATGTCCAGCGCGGGGAAGCTCTGGATGTTGTTGTCGATGAACGCCCCGCGCGTGCCGAAGACGGTCGTCAGCAGCAGCGTCGTAAAGCCCCACGCGCCGCTGTTGAGCGCGATGCTCACGACAAGTCCGTTGGAGCCGAGGTGGAAGACGAAGAACCCGAACACCGCCGAGAAGACGAGCCCCGTCAGGATCCCGGCGAGCGCCCCCACGTAGGGACTGCGGGTGAGGTAGCTGCCGAGCGTCGCGAAGAAGGCGGCGCTGAGCATGAAGCTCTCGAGCGCGATGTTGAAGACGCCGGCGCGGTCCCCGAAGGAGCCGCCCACCGCCGCGAGGATGAGGGGGGTGGCCAGCCGGAACATGGCGGCGAGCGTCACGGTGCTGAACATGACCTGGAGCATCAGACGGCGCCCCCCTTCTGTACGGCGCGGCGCCCGAAGCGCCCGCGGAAAAAGGCATAGATCTTCTTGTAGTCGATCGTGACGAAGAGGACGAAGAGCGCCTGAATCAGCACGACCGTCAGGCGGTTGGTGTTGGTGACGCGCTCCATGTGCAGCGCGCCCGCCTTCAGGACGCCCCAGAGGATCGAGACGAAGAGCACGCCGAAGGGGCTGTTCTTCGCGATCATCGAGATCATGATGCCGTCCCAGCCGAGGTTGTTGCTGAAGCGGGAGACGAACCGCCCGTGCGAGCCGAGCACCTCCACGCCGCCGCACAGCCCCGCGACGAACCCGGAAATGAGAAAGATCGACAGGAAGGTGCGCACGACGTTGACGCCGCCCACCTTGGAAAAGCGCAGGTTTTCGCCCACCTGCCGCAGCTCGTACCCCTTGATCGTGTAGCGGTAGATGAACGCCACCACGATCACCACCGCGACCGCCACAAAGATGCCCGCGTTGGCGTAGGTGCCCTTGATGAGCACCGGCAGCTTGGCCGTCTCGTAGACGGGCGGGGTCTGTAAGGCGTTGGAGGCGGTGCTCGACGAGGCGCCGATCACCAGCACGGTGAAATACTCGGTCAGCAGGATGGCGATGTAGTTGAGCATCAGGGTTGTGATCATCTCGTCGATGCGGAAGAAGAGCTTGAGCACCGCAGGGATGAGCGCGTAGAGCAGCCCGCAGAGCCCCCCCACCAGCAGGCAGAAGAGCACATGGACGACCGGCGGGAGCTGGACCAGAAAGCCCGCCATGGCGGCGGCGAAGCCGCCGAAATAGATCTGCCCCTCAATGCCGAGGTTGTTGACGCCCGACTTGAAGGCGACGACCGCGGCCATCCCCGTCATGACGCAGGGGATGATCCAGCGGATGGTATTCCCGATTTCGATGCGCCCGCCCAGCGCGCCCGACCAGATGGCCGACAGCGCCCGGACCGGGTCCTCCCCCTGGAAGGAGATGAGCCCCGCGCCGATCAGCATGACCGCCGCGAAGGCGAGCAGGTATTTGACGATCTCCGATTTCTTGTCCGCGAACGCCCTAAGCGCCGCGCTTGCGGCCGCTTTCATCCGCAGTCCCTCCTCCCGCCATGAGCAGGCCGATCTCCTGCTCGGTCAGTTCGCCCGCGTTCCCGCCGTCGAAGAGCTTGCCGTCGTACATGACGACGATCCGGTCGGAAAGCTCCATGACCTCGTTGAGCTCGTGGCTCACGAGCAGGATGCCGACCCCTTCGGACGCCAGCTCGATGATCTTTTTCCAGATGAACTCGATGGCGCCGATGTCGATCCCGCGGGTGGGGTCCTCGACGATCAGCAGCTTGTTTTTCTGTAAGAATTCCCGCCCGACGATCAGCTTCTGGATGTTGCCGCCCGAGAGGGTGCGCACCCTCGTCTCCAGCGTCGGGGTCTTGACGGCGAACTGCTTGACCACCTGCCCGGAAAAGGCGTCGATCTCCCTGCGGTCGAGCAGGAGCTTGCGCTTGAAGCCGTGGGCGATGTGGTAGCCCATGATGGCGTTCTGCCAGATGCTGCCCTCCACATTCGCGCCCTCGCCCAGGCGGTCCTGCGGCACGTAGCCCACGCCGAGGCAGCGGCGCTCGCGGCAGCTTTTCGATGTGATGTCCGCGCCCTCGAAGAGCACCCGCCCCTCCTGCGCCTCGCGCAGGCCGAAGAGCGCCTCGACCAGCTCCTTCTGTCCCGAGCCGGCCACGCCCGCCACGCCGACGATCTCCCCGGCGCGCACCGCGAGGTCGACCCCCTTGACGCGCTCGTTGCCGTCGTTGTCCCGGACGTGCAGGCCCTTCACCTCGAGCACGGGGGCTGCCACCTGCTTTTCCACCTTCTGGGCGGTGAGGATGACCTCCCGGCCGACCATCAGGCTGGCGAGCGCGGCCTCGTCCACCTCGTCGGGGCGGACGTTGCCGGTGACCTCCCCGTTTTTGAGGACGGTGATGTAGTCGGAGATCTCCATGACCTCCTTGAGCTTATGGGTGATGAAGAGGACCGTCTTGCCGGTCCCCACGAGAAAGCGGATCGCGTCGAAGAGCCCCTCGATCCCCTGCGGGGTCAAAACGGAGGTCGGCTCGTCGAGGATGATGATGTCCGCGCCCTTATAGAGGACCTTGACGATCTCCACCTGCTGGAGCACCGCGACCGCGAGGCCCTTGACCTTCTCGTCGAGCGGGATGTTGAAATGGTAAGTGCGGCAGATCTCCTCGATGGCCGCGCGGGTCTTTCTGCGGTCGATGAAGATGCCGCCCCGGCGCTTTTCAAAGCCCATCATGATGTTGTCTAGCACCGTCAGGTCGGGAAAGAGCATGAACTCCTGGTAGACCATGCCGATGCCGTGGGCGCAGGCGTCCATCGGGCCCTTGAAAACAACCTTCTCGCCGTTGAGAAGGATGTCGCCGGCGTCCGCCTGGTAGATGTCGGAGATGATGTTCATCAGGGTGCTTTTGCCGGCGCCGTTCTCCCCGATGATCGCATGGACCGTCCCGCGCCGCACCTTGAGGTCGATGTTCTTATTCGCGGCGAGGGCGCCGAAATTCTTGCAGATGCCCCGCAGCTCCAATACGACTGGCTGCTCCGATTTCACTGTTCCACCTCCGGTCAGCAGCCGGGAGGGTTTCCCCTCCCGGCGATCGCCTCATTCAGACTATTTGGAGAAAACGTCCACCTTGCCTGTCTTGATGTCCTCCACGAGCTGGGAGACCTCGGTCTGGAGCTCCGCGGGGAGCTTGTCGAAGTCGCGCTGGTCGTAGACGCGGGAGTCGGTCTTGATGCCGAATTCCACGCGGCCCGCCGTGAAGTTGCCGGCGAGGAAGTCCTTGCCGGTCTTGTAGATCGCGCCGTCGATGTCCTTGAGCGCGCTCCAGAAGACGCAGGGGTCCACGTCGCCCTGCCACTCGTCGACGCCGATGCACTTGATGCCGGCCTCGCCGCACGCCTTGATGACGCCCATGCCCGACTGGTTGGCCGACTGGAAGATCACGTCCACGCCGCGGTCAATGATGATCTTGGCGGTCTCCTGGCCCTTGACGGGGTCGCTCGGGTCGCCGGTGAAAGCGGACTCCACGACGATGTCGGGGTTGGCGTATCTGGCGCCGGCGGTGTAGCCGTCGCGGAACCGGGTGATGGTCGGGTGGTCGGTGTGGCCGATCCAGCCGAGCTTGCCCGTCTCGGTGGTCTTCGCCGCGACGAAGCCCGCGATGAAGGAGGCCTCATACGGGTCCACGATGAGGTTTGCGCAGTTGGGCTCGCTGTTTTCCATCTCGCAGTCGATCAGGTAGAACTTGGTGTCGGGGAACTCGTCCGCCACGTCGAGCACGACCTCGTTGACCGTGTCGAACATCGCGTAGATCGGGTTCGCGCCGAGCTGCGCCATCGCGCGGATCTGCTCGGGGTACTCCGCCTTGTCCATCGCCTCGACCATCTTGATGTCCATGCCTTCCTCGGCCTCGAGCTTTTCAAAGCCGAGCCAGGTCAGGTCGGTGAAGGGCGCGCCCTTGGGCACCTCGGTGATCAGGCAGGTCAGCGGCTTTTTGCCGTCGTCCGCCGGCGCCGCCGCCTGCGGGGCCGCGTCTCCCGACGGGGCGGAGGCCGGGCTTCCGCCGCACGCCGCGAGGCTCACCAGGAGCGTGAGGGCCATCAACAGGGCGAATGTGGACTTCCAGATCTTTTTCATCATGTTTCCTCCCATAATCAGATGGTTTCTATCTCTTCCGCCCGTTGGGGCGGAAAACCGACGGTTAACGCGCGGCCGTTTCCTCCGCGAGCTGTTCAAGCGGGCAGCCGCTCAGGGCGTCGAGGTCCGCGAGGCAGCCCTCCGGAAAGAGCGCCAGCCCGCCGAAGAGCCCGGCCAGGCAGCCCGCCGCCGGGGCGGACGCGGAGGGGCGCTTTGCGAACACGGTGCGGCGGAGCAGCCCCGGCAGGTCGCCGCAGGCCGCCAGCCCGAAGGCGAAGGGGACCGCCTCGGCGGCGGACGGGCCGTTCCCGATCAGCCCGGCAAGCTCCCGTTCGAGCTGGCCGGGGTCGGGCAGCCGCCCGGCGGCGGAAAGCGCGTATTCGATCCGCGCGGCCACCGAGGGAGACTCCGGCGCGCCGGATTCCGCGAGGCGCGCGGCCTCCAGGCCCGCGTGCAGGGCCTCGGCCGTCCCCGCGCCCGACGCGGCGCGGGCGCAGGCCGCCGCAATCGCGCAGCCGGCGGGCATCAGCGGCGTCCCCCGCCAGTTGTCCGGGAGGCTCCGCGCCAGCTCGGAAAGGTCGGCGCGCGCCCCGGCGGAAAGCCCGGCCAGCGCGGAATAGACCACGAAGGGCATCGCCGCCTCGCCGTATTCCGCCTCCCGCTGGAGGTACGCCTCCCCCGGCGCGCGCCCGGAAAAGCGGCGCGCGGCGTAGCAGGCGGTCCGGAGCACGCCGGAGGCGCGTTCGAAGGCGGCGGGGTCCTCCCCGAGCGCGCCGTAATACCGCTTCCACGCCCCGGCGGGGTCGGCCCCCTCCGCGAGCGGGGCGCCCGGCGCATCCGCCAGCCCTCCGAGCACGGAGCCGACGAGGCAGGACAATGGCTTATCATTTATCCGTGGGGCGGTGTGCGCCGCCCGCGTGGGAAGCCGCTGCGAGTGGATGGTCGCGTAGAAGAGGTCGCTGCGGCTGTGGATGTCGACGTATTCGATGGGACCGCGGTCCCCCGCGCAGGTGACCCGGCGAATGTAGAGGACCGGCTCGTCCCGCTTCACCCCCAGCAGCTCCGCCTCCCGCTCAGGGCAGAGGATCGCCTTGAACTGCTCGGTGATATAGTCGAAGACGATCCCGGCCTCGCGGCGCAGCAGCTCGTAGAGGGAGCCCTTCTCCATGTCCGCGTGCTCAAAGTCCACGCCGGACACCTCGCTGTTGAGCAGGTAGGCGCATTCGATCGAATGGATCATGCCGTTGAGGCTGCGGACGCGCTCGATCTTGCGCAGCATCGTGCCCGGCGGCACCTTGAGGTGCCGGGAGACGGCCTCCGTGGCGGGGACGAGGCGGTTTTCGACGAGGCGGGACTCGGGGCGGGGCTGGGGCCCCTCCTCGGGCGCGTCGACCTTGGAAAAGCCCTCCACCCGCTGGTAGTCCACCGCGCGGAAGAGGTTGCCGAT
>ERZ1673695.1161-NODE-1161-length-29696-cov-8.184339_pt1 | contig 29696 bp, 20 predicted proteins | sample MGYA00580225_ERZ1673695 | MGnify/ENA primary metagenome ERZ1673695 (study PRJEB41218, sample SAMN15661739) | gut metagenome | host: Homo sapiens | place: Canada: London | collected 2015-08-20/2019-03-30 | study: EMG produced TPA metagenomics assembly of... | reverse complement strand
GCACTGTTCGTGTAGGAGTTCCAGTCGTATGCACGGCCGTGCATATCGGTGGTCGTCAGGATGCTGACGGTGATCGAATCGGACTTCGCCTCGAAGACGTCATCCGCGACCGGGGCATTCGTGTGGCCTTCGGCTGCGTAGGACGCGTAGACCGAGGTCAGCTTGGTCTCTGCCGCGCCTGCCGGGATGACTGCCACGGAAAGAACGAGGCAGACCACGAGCAGAAGCGAGAGAAGACGCTTTGCAATGTGTTTCATTTCAAGACTCCTTTGTTTGTAGTTGCAGCTGCGCTGCACGTTTTGGAAATCGTGACAAAAATCCACCATTCATCACAGGTTCCGTCGGCAATATTCTAACACTTTGTAAAGAAATTGTAAAGGAAGCGGGGAGACCTGAGGGAAAAATTGGGAGAACTGACAAGGAAGTCTTGTTACGGGAAGCTGATTTTCTCTTTGTGAAAAACAGCAAAAACTGCGCAAAGCGCCGCTGTCGCAACGTTTTCCTGCATTTTTTGCAGCAAAGGGAGCCACAGCGTGTCCGGCGGGATTTTAACAGAAAAAACAGGAAAATTCTGGACAATATGCTGCATATGCAATATAAAAAACGTGCTGTCCTGCTAAGGACAGCACGAAAAAACGCTTTTCGGCATTTTGACCATATGTATGAGACTCTACATGGAATCGCTGCGAAAACGGGCACGATTCAGCCCAGCGCGACGTCCAGAATCATCATCACACTGAAGCCGACGGCGAAAAAGATCGTGCCGATGTTCGAATGCTTGCCCTCGGACATCTCGGGGATCAGCTCCTCCACGACGACATAGAGCATCGCGCCTGCCGCAAAGCTCAGAAAATACGGCAGGGCAGGGGCGACGAAGCGCGCCGCCAGCACGGTCAGCACCGCGCCGACCGGCTCGACGATGCCGGAGAGCACGCCGCCTGCAAACGCGCGTATGCGGCTCTGGCCCTCAGCGCGCAGCGGCAGAGAGATGATGGCGCCCTCCGGAAAATTCTGGATGGCGATGCCGAGCGAGAGCGCCAGCGCTCCGGCGGCGGAGATCTGGGCCGTTCCGGTCAGGTATCCGGCGTAGACGACGCCGACGGCCATGCCCTCCGGGATGTTGTGCAGCGTCACGGCGAGGATCATCATGGTCGTCCGCTGCAGCTGCGTGCGCGGGCCCTCGGCCTGACCGGCGTTGCGGTGCAGGTGGGGGATGACGCGGTCGAGCAGCAGCAGGAAGGCCACGCCGATCCAGAAGCCGACGGCGGCGGGCAGGAACGAAAGACGGCCGAGCGCGGCAGACTGATCAATGGCCGGGATGAGCAGGCTCCAGACGGAGGCCGCGACCATCACACCGGCGGCAAAGCCGGTCAGGGCGCGCTGCAGCCGGTCGCCGAGCGCTCTGCGAAGGAAGAACACGCAGGCCGCGCCGAGCGTGGTGCCGAGAAACGGGATGAGGATCCCATAGAATGTTGTCATAGGCGCCTCCTATTGTGGTTAGTATATACTAACCACATGGTAGCATAAATCGCCGCGTGATGCAAGCCGGAAATCTCAAAAAAATGCCCGCCGCATCCGCGGCGGGCTGGCTCGAATCAGATCGTGCCGGTGATCTGCAGGGTGGCAGAGCCGGGGGTAACGGTCCATGCGCCGGTCGCAGGATCCTGAACGGCGGAGGCGGCCGGAATCGTGATTGCGCCGGGCACGGTCCGGAACAGACCGGTCGCCGGGTCGTAGGTGTAGTTGGATGCAAGCCAGGCATCGCTGTTGTAGGTCACGGCGATGCCGCGCAGGATCGGATCGAAGCGGTCCGTGACGGTAATGCCCGCGGCTGCGTCGGCCGCAGCGCCGCCGTAGTTTTCGATCGTGAACGTATAGGTGAGCGTGCCGCTGTCGCTGACCTGCACGGGCTCGAGCGCCTTGGTGATGCGCAGGTCCGGCTCTGTGGCTGCCGGGAGCGTCTCCACGGCCGTGACAGCCTCGGTCAGGCTGCCGCCGGTGACGGTCACGGTGTTCTCGATCGTGCCCTCTGCCGAGGGATCGGCAAAGGCATTGACGCGGGCCGTATAGGCCAGCGTGGTAACGCCGCCTGCGGGAACGCTGATTCCGTCGATGCGGATGCCGTTTGCCAGTACCGTGACGGCCGGGGCCGTCTGCAGCACGCCGTTCATGAAATAGCGGAGCGTCCCTGCCTGATACGTCAGCGGCGTGAGCTGCACCGTGCCGCCCGTGGCAGGAAAGTTCGTCGTGCCGAGCGTGTCGGTCACGGTCAGCCCGGTCAGCGCCGCCGCACCGGTGCTGCGCAGCTGGACGACATAGGTCACAAGGTCGCCGGTGCGGTAGCTCTCTGCGGCTGCCGTTTTCGAGGCGGTCAGGACCTGCACGAGCTCGCCCGTGACGATGTTGGAGTTGACGGTGCCGCCGTTGTAGGTCAGCGTGGCCTGATTCGTAAAGGTTGCCATAGTATTTCTCCTTTCCGGAGAGCACATCGCCCTCCTTCGACAGCATATGCCGAAGGAGGGCAATCGGGAACCCGGCTCAGCGCCGCAGCCAGCCTGCGGGCAGCTCCGCGAGCGGGGCCGGAAACGAGACGCGCGCGCCGATTTCGGCAAAGCACTCTGCCAGCGGCGCGGGGATGCGGCCGTCGGGGTCCGGGCTGAGGTTCAGCATGAAATTGGCGTGGCTGGCGAAGCACTGCTCCATGAGGCCGAGCGCCCAGTCGGCGCTCTTTGGCTCTTTTTCGTCGTCGCGGTAGAACCACGTCCGCGTCAGCTTCTGGCACAGTGCGCCGGGACCGGCAAAGCCGGGCGTCAGCTCCTGCCCAGCGCCGTTTTCGAAGAAGACGACGTCCGTGCCGGAGATGCCCTCCGTGCAGCCGATATTCATGAGCAGGCAGTTCGGCTGCAGACGCTTGACGAGGGCATCGACTTCCTCGAACGGCAGCTCGCGGTAGGATGGGCCGCCCCACGGGGCGTTCCAGCCGTCTATAATAAGATAAGGTATCTCGCCGTAGTTCGTCAGCAGCTCCGTGATCTGCCCGAGCACGAGCTCGCGCTGCGCAGGGGAAAAGGAGCGCCGCCCGATCCCGGCCGTCAGGTCGAGCACGGAGAAGTACAGGCCTGCCTGCAGACCGGCTGCGCGGAAGGCCCGCAGGAATTCCGCGACGATGTCCGTCCGGACCGTGGCCTGCGCGACGCTGTGATTCCCAAATTCGGACGGCCAGAGCGCGAAGCCCTCGTGGTGCTTTGCCGTCAGGACGGCAAAGCGGCAGCCTGCGCTTTTGGCGATCTGCGCCCAGCGATCGCAGTCCGGCGCGCGGGGCGCCCAGTCAGATTCGGGGAAGGGATAACGGCGCGGCTCCCCGCCGTTTTCCAGATCGAATTCCCAGTCGATGATGTCGGGATTTGCATGGAACTGCACGGCGGCACTGTTCCAGTGGATAAACGTGCCGAGCCGGAGGTTGATGAAGTCGCGCTGAAGCGCACAGAGATGGTCCATTCGCGGGCCCGCCTTTCCGATTTTCTATGGGATGATTATACGGGCAAAGCAGGCGTTCGTCAAGCCTCTGCGCGGCGCTGCGTGAAACGGCGCTGCAGAATGTGCATGTCGTGGAAATAGATGGGGACAAGGAAGCAGTCGGCCAGCAGCCATGCGGCGGGGTTTGCAAGGCAGATGGCGGTGTAGCCGATCCAGCGCACGACGGCAAAGCCGACAAAGCAGCGGGCGATCGTCTCAAACACCCCTGCAAACACGGCCTGCTGCGTGAAGCCGACGCCCTGAATGAGGAATCGGAGCACGTTGACAAGCGTCAGCAGGAAATAGCAGCTGGCGTTCCACACCAGAAACTGCTGCGCCAGCAGACCGATCTGGTCCCGGACGGCGGCGCTCTCCGCAGAGTCGAGGAACAGCAGCGACAGCTTGCCGCCGAAGAGGGCAAGAACGCCGAGGCCGAGGGCGGAATAGGCGAACATCAGCAGCACGCAGGCGCGCACGCCGCGGTGAATGCGGTCGAGCTTCATTGCGCCGTAGTTCTGCCCGCCGTAGACGGCCATGGTCGTGCCTGCGGCGTCGAACGGACAGGTGAAGAGCTGACTGACCTTGTTTGCTGCGGTGACGGCTGCGATGGAGACCGCGCCGAGGCCATTCACGGCCGTCTGCACGACGATGGTGCCGATGGCGGTGACGGAATACTGCAGGCCCATCGGCACGCCGATGGCAAACAGCCGCGTGATATGTGTGCGGCTCGGCCGCAGCTCACCGGGGCGAAAACGCAGAACGGGATAGCGCTTTCCCATGATGGCCAGACACAGCAGGCCGGAGATGGCCTGCGAGATCACGGTCGCCCATGCCGGGCCCTCCACGCCCATGCCGAGCACGGCGACGGCCAGCAGATCAAGCGCAACGTTCAGCAGGGAGGAGAGAACGAGAAAATAGATCGGGGTCCGGGAGTCTCCGAGCGAGCGGATGACGCCGGAGACGAGATTATAAAGGATGATGGCGGGGATGCCGAGGAAAATGACAAAGATGTAGTCGTAGGCATACCGGAAAATATTGTCCGGCGTGTTCATCCAGCGCAGCACGGGCGTGCACAGCAGCGCCGTGGCCACGGTGAGCACCACGGCGAACGCAGCCGAGAGCCAGATGCTGTTTGCCACAAAGCGGCGCAGCTCCGCCTCGTCGCCCTCGCCGAATTTCTGCGCCACGGGGATGACGAAGCCGTTGCAGATGCCGATGCAGAAGCCGAGCACCAGAAAATTGACGGAGCTCGTCGAGCCGACGCCCGCAAGCGCGTCCATGCCGAGAAAACGGCCGACGACGAGCGTATCTACCATATTATATAGTTGTTGGAACAGCAGGCCACCAAGCAGCGGCAGCAGAAAGCCGATGACCAGCCGCGTGGGGGAGCCGGTCGTCAGGTTCCGGGATGCGGTTTTTGCCATAAGAGTCCCTCCGGAGTCCATAGAAATTTCAATTTCAAAAAACGTCTGCATTGTATTCTCTGACCGAAAAAAATACAATCCGCAACCTTCTGATTTTTTCGCGCAATTCGGGGCCGGAATCCGTCAGAATGTACAAAAACAGGATTTTTCCCTGAAAAATGGCCGAATGGGCGGAAAAATCGGGCAAAAAAAGCCCGGCTTTCGGGAAGCCGGACGAAAAAATCAGGGGATATTCCAAAGAAATGCATTGACGCGGAAGAAAAAATGTGGTAAAATCAATACCCAATGCTGTGAAGTGCGGCGCAGGCCAACCTCCACCTCATGGTCAGATTATACCACAGACCGCGCCGCACGGCAAGGGACTAAAATGAAAAAACAGCAACTGACCCACGCGTGTCATTGCTGAGACAGCGCACGAAACGACGACAGAAAGGCGTGATCAAGCAAATGCAAGTCAAGGACGTGAACTATGGCAAGACCGTTCGCAAGAGCTATGCCAAGTATCAGGAGATCCTGCAGATGCCCAACCTGCTGAAGATCCAGAAGGACTCCTACGACTGGTTCCTGCGGGAGGGCCTGCATGAGGTCTTCCGCGATGTGGCCGCCATCAGCGACTACACCGGCAACCTCGAGCTGTCCTTCCTGGACTACTCCCTCGATGAGAAGCCCAAGTACACCATTGAAGAGTGCAAGGAACGCGATGCCACCTATGCGAAGCCGATCAAGGTCCGCGTGCGCCTGCTCAACAAGCAGTCCGGCGAGATCAAGGATCAGGAGATCTTCATGGGAGATTTCCCGCTCATGACCAACGGCGGCACCTTCGTCATCAACGGCGCCGAGCGCGTCATCGTCTCCCAGATCGTCCGCAGCCCCGGCATGTACTACGGCGACGAGGTGGACAAGGCCGATGTGCACACCTATACCGCCACCGTCATCCCCTACCGCGGCGCCTGGCTGGAATATGAGACCGACCTGCAGGACGTGTTCTACGTCCGTATCGATAAGAACCGCAAGCTCCCCATCACCTGCCTCATCCGTGCTCTCGGCGTGGAGACCGACGCGCAGATTTTGGAGCTGTTCGGCGAGGATCCCCGCATCGTCGCCACGCTGGAGCGCGACCCGTGCAAGACCCGCGAGGACAGCCTCCTCGAGATCTACCGCCGTCTGCGCCCGGGCGAGCCGCCCACGGTCGACAACGCCGCGGCCTATCTCGACGCGCTGTTCTTCGATCCGCGCCGCTACGACGTCTCCCGTGTCGGCCGCTACAAGTTCAATAAGAAGATGGACATCTGGACCCGCCTGAGCGGTCAGGAGCTGGCCGAGCCGGTCGCTGACCCGCTGACGGGCGAGATCCTTGCCATGCCGGGCACTGTCCTGACCCGTGCACAGGCGCAGGCCCTGTCGGCTCGTGGCGTGTGCGACGCCGTCATCCGCGTCGGCGACAAGGACCACAAGGTCTTCTCGAACTACATGGTCGACATGAAGAACTTCGTGGACTTCGATCCGGAGCAGTACGGAATCCACGAGAAGGTCTGCCGCAAGGTCCTGTTCGAGATGCTCGAGCAGCTCAAGGGTGCGGCTCCCGAGGCCTGGGAGGATGCCATTGAGGAGCGCCGCGATGAGCTCATTCCGAAGCACATCACGCGTGACGATATCCTCGCCACCATCAACTATCTCAACTGCGTCGTCATCGGCGCGGGCACGACGGACGACATCGACCACCTCGGCAACCGCCGTCTGCGCTGCGTGGGCGAGCTGCTGCAGAATCAGTTCCGCGTCGGCTTCACCCGCCTCGAGCGCGTCATCCGCGAGCGCATGACCGTGCAGGACCTCGACACCGTCACGCCGCAGAGCCTCATCAACATCCGCCCGGTCACGGCGGTCATCAAGGAATTCTTCGGCTCCTCGCCGCTGTCCCAGTTCATGGATCAGAACAACCCGCTGGCAGAGCTGACGCACAAGCGCCGCCTGTCTGCCCTCGGCCCCGGCGGCCTGAGCCGTGAGCGCGCTTCCTTCGATGTCCGAGACGTCCACTACAGCCACTACGGCCGTATGTGCCCGATCGAGACGCCGGAAGGTCCGAACATCGGCCTGATCAACTATCTGGCGAGTTACGCCCAGATCAATGAATACGGCTTCGTCGAAGCGCCGTACCGCAAGGTCGAGCGCATCTATGACGAAAACGGCAAATATGTCGGCTCCCGCGTGACGGATGAGGTGGAATACATGTCCGCCGACGTCGAGGACGACTACCATATCGCGCAGGCAAAGGAGCCGGTCGACGAGAACGGCATGCTCCTCAACGAGCGCATCACCTGCCGCCACCGCGACGAGATCATCGCCGTCGATCGCGAGGTCATCGACTATATCGACGTCTCGCCGAAGATGATGACCTCCATCGCAACGGCCTTCATCCCCTTCCTGCAGAACGACGACGCGAACCGTGCCCTTATGGGCGCGAACATGCAGCGTCAGGCCGTGCCGCTGATGGTCACGGAGGCCCCGATCGTCGCCACCGGCGTCGAGCAGAAGTGCGCCGTGGACTCTGAGGTCTGCATCAAGACCGAGGGCGACGGCGTCGTTACCCGCGTCTCCGCCGACGGCGTGAGCGTCCGCTATGACGACGGCAGCGTCCGCGACTACACCCTGACGAAGTTCGCCCGCTCCAACCAAGGCACCTGCGTCAACCAGCGCCCGATCGTCGCGGTCGGCGAGCGTGTGACGACGGAGCAGGTCCTGGCCGACGGTCCCGCCTGCTCGCAGGGCGAAATCGCACTGGGCAAGAACGTGCTTGTCGGCTTCGTCACCTGGGAAGGCTATAACTACGAGGACGCCATCCTGCTCAATGAGCGCCTGGTGCGCGAGGACGTCTTTACGTCCATTCATATTGAAGAATACGAGACCGAGTCCCGCGACACGAAGCTCGGGCCGGAAGAGATCACCCGCGATATCCCGAACGTCGGCGAGGACACCCTCAAGGACCTCGACGAGAACGGCGTCATCCGCATCGGTGCAGAGGTCAAGTCCGGCGATTATCTCGTCGGCAAGGTCACCCCGAAGGGCGAGACCGAGCTGACGGCTGAGGAGCGCCTGCTGCGCGCCATTTTCGGCGAAAAGGCCCGCGAGGTCCGCGATACCTCCCTGAAGGTCCCGCACGGCGAGTCCGGCATCATCGTGGACGTCAAGGTCTTCACCCGCCAGAACGGCGACGAGATGGCCCCCGGCGTCAACAAGATCGTCCGCGTCTATATCGCACAGAAGCGTAAAATTTCCGTCGGCGATAAGATGGCCGGCCGCCACGGCAACAAGGGCGTCGTTTCCCGCATCCTCCCGGAGGAGGATATGCCGTTCCTCCCGGACGGCACGCCGCTGGATATTGCTCTGAACCCGCTGGGCGTTCCGTCCCGTATGAACATCGGACAGGTTCTGGAGGTCCACCTCGGCTACGCCGCCCACGCCCTCGGCTGGAAGGTCGCAACGCCGATCTTCGACGGCGCGAACGAGAAGGACATCCGCGAGACTCTGAAGCTGGCCGGCCTCCGCGAGGACGGCAAGACGGTCCTGTACGACGGCCGCACCGGCGAGCCGTTCGATAACCTTGTCACGGTTGGCTATCCGTATTACCTCAAGCTCCATCATCTGGTCGATGATAAGATCCATGCCCGTTCCACCGGCCCGTACAGCATGGTCACGCAGCAGCCGCTCGGCGGCAAGGCACAGTTCGGCGGCCAGCGCTTCGGCGAAATGGAAGTCTGGGCCCTCGAGGCCTACGGTGCAGCCCACACGCTGCAGGAGATCCTGACCGTGAAGTCCGACGACGTGACCGGCCGTGTCAAGACGTACGAAGCCATCGTCAAGGGCCACAACGTGCCGAAGCCCGGCGTTCCGGAGTCCTTCAAGGTCCTTGTCAAGGAGCTGCAGGCCCTGTGCCTCGACGTTCGCGTGCTCGACGATCAGGGTGAGGAGATCGAGCTGCGGGAGGATGACGATGATGATGAGATCGTCTACACCGACTCCGGCCGCGAGAATCTGGTCACCGATGAGAACGAGGTGCTCTCCTCCGGCTACGGCATCGATGCCGACAGCGAGGCGAAGCAGGGCCTCGACGCTCTGGAAAAGATCATCGGCATCGATGATGACGAGGAAGAGGAAGATCCCGAGCCGGAGTGCCCGTATGACATCTCCGATGCGCCCGAGGACGAAGAATAAGGAGGAGGCAGACGATGAGCAATAAAACCTTCAGCGCGATCAAAATCGGCATTGCTTCTCCGGAAATGATCCGCGACTGGTCTTACGGCGAGGTCAAAAAGCCGGAGACCATCAACTACCGCACCCTGAAGCCCGAGCGCGACGGCCTGTACTGCGAGCGCATCTTCGGACCGACGAAGGACTGGGAGTGCCACTGCGGCAAGTATAAGAAGATCCGCTACAAGGGCAAGATCTGCGACCGCTGCGGCGTCGAGGTCACCCGGAGCAAGGTGCGCCGCGAGCGCATGGGCCACATCGAGCTGGCCGCGCCGTGCAGCCACATCTGGTATTTCAAGGGCATCCCCTCCCGCATGGGCCTGCTGCTGGACATCAGCCCGCGCATTCTGGAGAAGGTCCTGTATTTTGCCAACTATATCGTCACGGATCCCGGCGACACGCCCCTGAGCAAGTGCCAGATCCTGACGGAAAAAGAATACCGCGACATGCGCGAAAAGTATGAGAACGATTTCGAGGCCGGTATGGGCGCCGAGTCCGTGCAGAAGCTGCTGGCCGAGATCGATCTCGAGGCCCTGTGCAGCCAGCTCCGCAGCGAGCTCGTCAACGCCAGCGGCCAGAAGAAGCTGCGCATCATCAAGCGGCTCGAGGTCGCCGAGGCCTTCCGCGCCTCCGGCAACAAGCCCGAGTGGATGATCATGAATGTCCTGCCGGTCATCCCGCCGGACATCCGCCCGATGGTCCAGCTCGACGGCGGTCGTTTCGCAACGTCCGACCTCAATGACCTCTACCGCCGCGTCATCAACCGCAACAACCGCCTCAAGCGCCTCATCCAGCTTAATGCGCCGGATATCATTATCCGCAACGAAAAGCGCATGCTGCAGGAGGCCGTGGATGCCCTCATCGACAACGGCCGCCGCGGCCGCGCTGTCACCGGTGCGAACAACCGTGCGCTGAAGTCCCTGTCCGACATGCTCAAGGGCAAGCAGGGCCGCTTCCGCCAGAACCTGCTGGGCAAGCGCGTCGACTATTCCGGCCGTTCTGTTATCGTCGTCGGCCCGGAGCTGAAGCTCTATCAGTGCGGCGTGCCGAAGGAAATGGCCATTGAGCTGTTCCGCCCGTTTGTCATGAAGAAGCTCGTCGAGGACGGTGTTGCCAACAACATCAAGAGCGCCAAGAAGAAGATCGACAAGGGCGAGCCCGAGGTCTGGGATGCCCTCGAGGACATCATCAAGGACCGCCCCGTCATGCTCAACCGTGCGCCGACGCTGCACCGCCTCGGCATTCAGGCCTTTGAGCCGGTGCTGGTCGAGGGCCGCGCCCTGAAGCTGCACCCGCTGTGCTGCACCGCCTTCAACGCCGACTTCGACGGCGACCAGATGGCAATCCACGTCCCGCTGTCGGCAGAGGCCCAGGCTGAGGCCCGTGTGCTGATGCTCTCCGCAAACAACCTGCTGCGTCCGCAGGACGGCAAGCCTGTCACCGTGCCGACGCAGGATATGATCCTCGGTACCTACTACCTGACCTATGTCCGTCTTGGCAAGGAGGAGAAGGGTGCGGAGCAGGTCTTTGTGACCGATGCGGGCGACTTTGACCTTCCCGTAAACCAGCTCGTCGACGGCGACCTTGTGGAAGCCGCGGTCGAGAAGGCCGAGAATGAGAAGAAGCGCGCCCCGTCCTATCTGCCGCTGCATGCCTACTCCAGCGTCGATGAGGCCATCACGGCCTATGCTGACGGCTGCATCGGCCTGCATGCGCCCATCCGCGTGCGCTACGGCAAGGAGATCGACGGCGTGATGCAGTACCGCATCATCACGGCGACGGTCGGCCGCCTGATCTTCAACGAGCCGATCCCGCAGGACCTCGGCTTCGTGGACCGCAGCGATCCCGCGCATCTGTTCGACCTTGAGGTCAGCTTCCTTGTTGGCAAGAAGAAACTCGGCGTCATCATCGACAAGTGCATCCGCCGTCACGGCTTCACCATCGCCACCGAGATGCTCGATCGCGTCAAAGCCCTCGGCTACAAGTACTCCACGAAGGGCGCCATCACCGTCTCCATCGCCGATATGGCCATTCCGGAGAAGAAGTACGCTCTCATCGAAGAGGCCGAAAAGCAGACAGTCAAGATCGACCGCCAGTACAAGCGCGGTTTCCTTACGAACGACGAGCGCTATCGCCTCGTTGTCCACCAGTGGGAGCAGACGATCAAGGACGTCACCGGCGCTCTGCAGGAGAACCTTGACCGCTTCAACCCGATCTATATGATGGCCGACTCCGGCGCCCGCGGCAGCATGAACCAGATCCGTCAGCTCGCCGGTATGCGCGGCCTGATGGCAGATACGAACGGCCGCACGATCGAGATTCCGATTAAGGCAAACTTCCGTGAAGGCCTTTCCGCTCTGGAATACTTCATCTCCTCCCGAGGCGCCCGTAAGGGCCTGACCGACACTGCGCTGCGTACCGCCGACTCCGGCTACCTGACGCGCCGTCTGGTCGACGTCTCGCAGGAGGTCATCATCCGCATCCCCGACTGCGGCACGACGCATGGCATCCACCTGTCCGAGGTCGTGGAAAAGGGCCAGGTCATCGAGTCCTTCGGTTCCCGCATCCATGGCCGCTTCCCGGTGCATGATATCGTCGATCCGGAGACGGGCGAGGTGCTCATCCCGAACAACCGCATGATGCATGAGGACGATGCCAAGATGCTCGAGGCACACGGCGTTCACTCCGTCTATGCCCGTACCGTGCTCGGCTGCCGCGCCCGCAGCGGCGTCTGCGCCAAGTGCTACGGCATGAACCTTGCAACGTCCGAGCTTGTGAACCTCGGCGAGGCGGTCGGCATCATCGCCGCTCAGTCCATCGGCGAGCCGGGCACGCAGCTGACCATGCGTACCTTCCACACCGGCGGCGTTGCCGGCGACGATATCACGCAGGGCCTTCCGCGTGTTGAAGAGCTCTTCGAGGCCAGAAAGCCGAAGAAGATGGCGGCCATTGCCGAGATCGACGGCGTCGTCGAGATCGACGAGAGCCACCGCAGCGCGCTGCGCGACATCACGATCACCGCGGACGACGGCGAGGTCAAGCTCTATCAGGTCCCGTATTCCGTCGGCCTGAAGGTCGAGCAGGGAAAGCGTGTGCGCAAGGGCGAGCCCATCACCGACGGCGCGCTCAACCCGCATGATGTGCTGCGCATTTCCGGTGTCGAGGCCGTGCAGGAATATCTGACGCAGGGCGTTCTGGCCGTGTACCGCCAGCAGGGTGTTGACATTAACGACAAGCACATCGAGGTCATCATCCGCCAGATGATGCGCAAGGTGCGCGTTGAGGATCCCGGCGATACCACGCTCCTGAGCGGCACCGTTGTGGATGTCTACGAGTTCGAGGACGCCAATGCCGTCGTACAGGCGCGCATCGACGCCGGTGAGACGGACCTCCGTCTGGCCACGGATTCCCTCATCCTCATGGGCATCACGAAGGCGTCCCTTGCCACGGAGTCCTTCCTGTCCGCAGCCTCCTTCCAGGAGACGACGAAGGTCCTGACCGAAGCCGCCATCAAGGGCAAGGTGGACCATCTGGTCGGCCTGAAGGAGAACGTCATCATCGGCAAGCTCATCCCCGCCGGTTCCGGCCTCGATATCTACCGCGATTTCGAGCCGACCAACTGGCCGGAGTCCTCCGTGACGCAGAGCATGATCGATAACGAGCAGAAGTAAATAAAATTCCCGCGCCATTGCGGCTTCGGCCTCCGCCGGACCGCGTGGTGCAGCTGAAAAGCCAATCAGCCCGTGCAGTGGATCGCTGCACGGGCTTTTTGCACGTCCAAATGCCTCGCAGAGTTCGCCGCCCGCAGGCGGCGAATGAAGTAAGATCATTTTCTCCGGCGGCGTGTACGTCGGAGAAAATACCGCTCAGTCCGCCAGTGTGCGAATTGTCCGCCCTTGGCGGGCGATTCGTGCGCGCAGCGGACTGCAAGCCTTTTGCCGGAAAAGCCCGAAGGGGTTTCCCGGCAGTTGAGCCCGTGCAGTGGATCGCTGTACGGGCCTTTTTGTGCGCCTTGGGGCTTGTTACCATAATATAGACAAACATATGTTCAAAAATTCGGTTTTCGCGGGTTTATGGGAAAAATTTCCGGAAAAATCTCGGGCAGAATCCGAAAAAGTGATTGCATTTTTGGGGCAGGAATAGTATACTACAAGCGAAGTGGAGCGAAATGGATGAAATGTGAGCAAAATGGAGCGGAGGTGAGGGAATGTTCGGCAAATACAAGCACACGCTTGACCCCAAGGGACGGCTGTTCGTTCCCGCCAAGCTGCGCGAAGAGCTCGGCAGCGCGTTCTATGTTGCCCGTTCACTGGACCCCTGCCTGACGGTCTATACCGAGGAGGAGTGGCAGCGCATCGTCGAGCGCAGCAAGGCTGCGCCGTCGTCCAAGGCCCGCGGCCTGCGCACGTTCTTTGCCAACGTCGTCCGCTGTGAGCCGGACAAGCAGGGCCGCTTCCTGCTGCCGGACGATCTCCGCAAGTATGCCGGGATCCAGCAGGAGGTCTATTTCCTCGGGCAAGCCGGCCGCGCTGAGATCTGGGCGGCAGAGCGCTACGAGGAGGAAGAGGCCAATGTCTCCGCCGAGGAGCTGGCCGCACTGATGGAAGAGATCGGGATCTGATGGAATTTCAACATAAATCCGTATTGCTGCAGGAGTGCATTGACGCGCTGAACATCCGCCCGGACGGGATCTACCTCGACGGGACGCTCGGCGGCGCAGGGCATTCCAGTCAGATCGCCCGCCGCCTGACGGAGGGTGGGCGTCTCATCGGCGTGGACCGCGACCGCACGGCGCTGGCCGCCGCAAAGGAGCGCCTGGCCCCCTATGCCGACCGCGTGACGCTCGTGCATTCCAATTTTGCGGAGATCGACGCGATCCTCGATTCCCTTGGGATTCCGGCCGTGGACGGCATGCTGTTCGACCTCGGCGTTTCGTCGCCGCAGCTCGACGATGCTTCGCGCGGCTTTTCCTACATGGCGGACGCCCCGCTCGATATGCGCATGGATAAGGACGATGTGCTCACGGCGGGGGAGGTCGTCAATACCTGGCCGCAGGGCGAGCTGCGCCGCATTCTCTATGATTACGGCGAGGAGCGCTATGCACCGCAGATCGCGGCAGCCATCTGCCGGGCGCGTGAGAAGGCACCCGTCGAAACGACGCTGGAGCTGGTGGACATCATCCGCTCGGCCATGCCCGCGCAGGCGCTGCGCGAAAAGCAGCACCCCGCAAAGAGAAGCTTTCAGGCCATCCGCATCGCCGTGAACGATGAGCTCGGCGCCGTCAGCCGCATGATGCAGGCTGCGGTCGGCCGTCTCAATCCCGGCGGAAGATTGGCCGTCATCACCTTCCATTCGCTCGAGGACCGCATCGTCAAGAGCGAGATGCAGCAGGCGGCGCGCGGCTGCACCTGTCCGCCGGAATTCCCGGTGTGCGTCTGCGGCAAAAAGCCGCTCGTGAAACTCGTTACGCGCAAGCCTATCGTCTCCGGCCCTGCGGAGCTGGAGGAAAATCCCCGCGCCCGGAGCGCAAAGCTCCGCGTTGCGGAAAAGCTTTGACAGAAAGGATGAGCTACCATGGCAGACCCTTATCGCAGCAACGGCTCGGCGGCCTATGATGTCCGCCGCCGGAATACCGCACAGCCGCTGGAGCAGCCGGAGCGTCTGCCGGACGCGCCTGCGCGGCGCAAGCCGGCGCGCCATGTCCGTGCACGTCTGGGTATCTCGCCCCTGACGGCGCTCGGCGCGGCCGCCGCCGTGCTGATGCTGGCACTGGTGGTGTTCAGCTATATCCGCCTCTATGAGGCGCGCAGCGATGTCGGCAAGCTGCAGACGCAGCTCAGCACGCTGGAGGAGCAGCAGGCCAGACTGCAGTCGCAGTATGACAATGCCCTCGATCTCGAGCAGATCGAAAAGCGCGCCAAGGAGCTTGGCATGCGCCAGCCGGGCAGCTCGCAGATCATCTATGTGCAGGTCGATGCGGACGATACGACGGAGGTCTATGCCGCGCCTGCGGAGAAGAATGTGTTCGTCCGCGTGATCGACGCATTCCGCAGCGCCTTTACGGACGCCATCAACTACTTCTCCTGAGCCTGCCGCAGAATTTCGGGAGGGACGGCCATTTCAGGCATGGTCCCGCCGCCCGATTCATATCGTATACAGAGCATGGGCGGTGAGTGAGAATTGCCGCCCATCTTTTTTCCACTGTTTTGCCCCGGGAGGGAATACTATGAAGCAGCAACCGCAGAGAAGACGCCGCCGCGCGCCGAAGCGCGAGGAGGTCTCGACGACCCATGTGCGCAAGGGCATCTTTTTCCTGATGATCCTGCTGGGTGTCGTCAGCTTTTGCGCTGTGGCGGGCATGCTCGTGAAGCTCATGCTCGTCGACCACGATTATTATGAGGCAAAGGCCATCCGCAACCAGACCCGCAGCACGAGCGTCACCGCCTCGCGCGGCACGATCTATGACCGCAACGGCAATGTGCTGGCGGCCTCGTCGAGCGTGGAGAATGTTTTCCTCGACCCGCTGGAGCTGTCGCAGAACAAGGTCGACGTCCCGGCGCTGGCAAAGAAGCTCGCGGCCGTGCTCGAGCTGGATGCGGGCTGGATCGAGGAGCAGGCCGCCGATACGAGCCTGCGCTACAAGGTCATCAAGCGCCGCCAGGCGCAGGAGGTCTGCGACAAGGTCCGCGAGATCATTGCGGAGGATAAGATCATCGGCGTGCATCTCGAGCCGGATTCTCAGCGCTACTATCCCTATCACGATGTCGCGGCGCAGATCATCGGCTTTACGAACACCGAGAACGTCGGCTCCGAGGGGCTGGAGGCCTATTATAATGACGAGCTGCAGGGCACGGCCGGAGCCGTCATCACGACGAAGGGCAACTACGAGACGCAGATGCTCTATTCCTATGAGAAGTATTATCAGGCGTCCGACGGCGACAGCATCCACCTGACGCTCGACACGACGGTGCAGTATTATCTGCAGAAGCAGATGCAGGACGCCGTGGACCGCTATGACGTGCTCAACGGCGCGTTCGGCATCGTTATGAACTGCAAAACGGGCGAGATCGTCGCCATGTGCACGCTCGGCAGCTATGACCCGAACGATTATCAGGAAATTTATGACGAGGACCTGCGCACACAGATCGAGGAGCTTTACACCAAGGCGGAAAAGCAGCCCGAAAATTCCACGGCCCGCACGGAGGCCTTCAACGCCTATAACGCCGCCGTGCGCGACGCCCGCCTGAAGCAGTGGCGCAACCGCTGCGTCTCCGACGGCTATGAACCTGGCTCGACGTTCAAGATCCTCACGCTGGCGGCGGCGCTCGATTCCGGCGCAGTCACGACGGCCGATACGTTCTACTGCGGCGGCTCCGAGAAGATCGAGGGCCGCGAGCAGATCCTCAACTGCTGGAACCATGCCGGCCACGGCAGCGAGACCACGGCGCAGGCCCTGCAGAAATCCTGCAACATCGCCTTCGCCCACATCGGCCTGCGGACGGGCGGCGGCACGCTGTATGACTACTGCCGCGCCTTCGGCCTGATGGAGCAGACGGGCATCGACCTGCCCGGCGAGGCCTCCGGCGTGTTCCACACGCGCGAGCGCCTGGCCAACACCGCCTCCTACGGCACGAGCTACCTCATCGCAACGTCGTTCGGCCAGACCATCAAGCCGACGCCCATCCAGCTCGTCACGGCTATTTCCGCCGTGGTGAACGGCGGCTACCTGCTCGAGCCCTATGTCGTCTCGGAGATCGTCGACTCCGAGGGCAACGTCGTGCAGCAGAACGCCCGCACCGTCGTGCGGCAGGTCATCTCCGAGGAGACGTCCGCCACGATGCGGCAGATCATTGAGTCTGTCGTCACGGAGGGCACGGCAAAGAACGGCAGCGTCGTCGGCTACCGCATCGGCGGCAAGACCGGCACGGCCGAAAAGACCGACCAGACCGATTCGAACGGCCAGCAGACGAACGACAAGATCGTCTCGTTTGTCGGCATTGCGCCGATGGACGATCCGGAGTATGTGGTACTCATCGCACTTGATACGCCGAACCCCGCCACCGGCACCTATATCTCCGGCGGCGTTATGGCCGCGCCGACCGTCGCCCGCGTGATGGAGGATATTCTGCCCTATCTCGGCGTCGAGCCGGATTATTCCGAGGTGGATATGTCCCGCGTGACGGTCCGCATGCCGAATCTGGCCGGGAAGACCGAGTCCGAGGCGGCTGCCATTCTGGAGGAAGATCACCTGAACTACAAGATCATCGGCGACGGCGACAAGATCGTCAGCCAGATCCCGGCCCACGGCCGTGAGCTGCCCGGCAATTCGACCGTGCTGCTCTATACGGACGATTCCATGCCGACCGACGAGGTCGAGGTGCCGAACCTGACGGGTATGACCGTGGCGCAGGCCAGCACGACGCTGTCCCAGCTCGGGCTCTATCTGCAGGCCAAGGGCACGGATTCGAATGCATGGTACGTCGTGGTGACAAAGCAGGACATCGACGCCGGAACAAAGGTCCCGCGCGGCACGATGATCGCCGTCACATTCACGGATACGACCGCACTGGATTAAAGAAGGTTGAATGCAATGAAATTACACGAGCTTTTGCAGGGCATCGAGGTGCTCGAACAGAACGCCGACCCGGAGCTGGAGCTGACGGGCGTGAGCTATGATTCCCGCTCGACCGCGCCCGGCGAGCTGTTTGCCGCCATTTCGGGCTATGCCACGGACGGCCACCGCTTCATTCCCGCCGCCCTTGCGCGCGGCGCGGCCTGCGTGCTGTGCGAGCACGACATGCCGGAGCACACGCCGTGGGTGCGCGTGCGCGATGCGCGCGCGGCGCTGGCGCAGCTCGGCTGCAACTGGTTCGGCCATCCGGCGGAGCGCCTGTGCATGATCGGCGTGACGGGGACGAACGGCAAGACGACCGTGACCTGCCTTGTCAAGCATGTGCTCGAGCAGACGCTCGGCGCGAAGGTCGGCCTCATCGGCACGATCGAAAACCGCATCGGCGACACCGTCCTCCCCACGGAGCGCACGACGCCCGAGAGCTTTGCCCTGCAGGGCCTGCTGCGGCAGATGCTCGATGCGGGCTGCACGCATGTGGTGATGGAGGTCTCGTCCCATGCGCTGGCGCTGCACCGCGTGGACGGCATCCCGTTCACGGTCGGTGCGTTCACGAACCTGACGGAGGACCACCTCGATTTCCATAAGACCATGGAGGCCTACGGAGCCGCCAAGGCCCGCCTGTTCCGGCTTTGCCGGACGGGCGTGCTCAATGCAGACGATCCGGCTTACCGGACCATGCTGCAGGGCGCGTCGTGCACGCCGCTGCTCGTCGGCACGGGAAAAGACGCCGCGCTGCGGGCGGAGCGGGTGCGGCTTGCGCCCGACCATGTGGCGATGGGCGTGCGGGAAGGGGAGAGGACGGCGCAGCTGCGCATTGGCATCCCCGGCCGCTTCACGGTCTCGAACGCGCTTCTGACGCTCGGCATTGCCCGCGCCCTCGGCATTGGGCTGGAGGACGCCTGCCGCGCGCTCGGCACGGCGGCGGGCGTAAAGGGCCGCATCGAGGTCGTGCCCACGCCGGGCCGCGATTACACCGTTCTCATCGACTATGCCCACACGCCGGACGGACTGGAGAACATTCTCCGTTCCGTGCGCGACTTCTGCCGCGGCCGCCTCATCGTGCTGTTCGGCTGCGGCGGCGACCGCGACCGGACAAAGCGCCCCATTATGGGCGAGATCGCCGCGCGGCTGGCCGATGTGCTCGTCGTGACGTCGGATAATCCCCGCACGGAGGAGCCGATGGCCATCATCCGCGAGATCCTTGCCGGGATCCCGCAGACGGAGAAGCCCGTCTATGTGGAGGAGAACCGCCGCAGGGCCATCCGCATGACCTTGCGTTTCGCGCAAAAAGATGATATGATAGTGCTCGCCGGAAAAGGACATGAGACCTATCAGGTCCTCGGTACGGAAAAAATTCACTTTGACGAGCGCGAGGAAGTCGCCGCTTGTCTGCAAGAGGAAGACCATGAGCAATAAGACCCTGACGCTCGGGCAGGCCGCCGCGTGGTGCGGCGGTCAGATCGCCCCCGAGCTGGAAGAACGGCCGTTTTTCGGCGCAAATTTTGATTCTCGCCTGATCCGGCCCGGCGAGCTGTTCGCAGCCCTGCCCGGCGCGCGCGACGGCCATGACTTTGCGGCCTCCGCGCTGGAGCGCGGCGCGGCTGCCGTGTTGGCCAGCCGCCCGGTGGACGGTCCTGCGATCTATGTCGAAGACACGTCACGCGCCCTGCGTGACATCGCCCGCGGCTACCGCGAGAGCCTGCCGTGCCGCTGCGTCGGCATCACGGGAAGCGTCGGCAAGACGACGACGAAGGAAATGATCGCCGCCGTCCTGCGCACGGCACTGCGCACGCAGTGGACGGAAAAGAATTATAACAATGAGATCGGCCTGCCGGTCAGCGTCCTGCGGCTGAAGCCGGACTGCGAGGCGGCCGTGCTCGAGATGGGAATGAACCACTTCGGCGAGCTGTCCGTGCTCACGCGCATCGCGCAGCCGGACCTAGCCGTGATCACGAACATCGGCACGATGCACATCGAAAATCTCGGCTCGCGCGAGGGCATCCTCCGCGCCAAGCTTGAGATCCTCGAGGGCCTGCGTCCCGGCGGACGCATTATTTTCAATGGGGACGACGCCCTGCTGCGGCCGCTGGCCGCGCGGTATCACGCCGTGTGCTTCGGCCTGTCCGAGGGCTGCGACGTGCGCGCCTCCCGCGTGTGCGAATCGGCGGAGGGAAGCAAATTTACGGTCCACGCCTTCGGAAAGAGCTTTGAGGCCGCACTGAGCGTGCCGGGCCTGCACAATGTGCTCGACGCGCTGGCGGCTGCGGCCGTCGGCCTGCTGCTCGGGCTGAGCCCGGAGCAGATTGCAGAAGGCCTGCGGTCCTATGCGCCGCTGCGGCAGCGGGTCAGCCATGCGGCGGGCATGACGATCATTGACGACTGCTATAACGCCGGGCCCGAGTCCATGCGCGCCGCGCTGCGGGTGCTGGCAGGCACGCCGACGGAGGGCCGCCGCATCGCTGTACTCGGTGGTATGCTGGAGTTGGGCGATTTTGCGCCGGAGCTCCATGCCGGGGTTGGCCGCGAGGCCGCAAAGACGGCGGATCTGCTGCTGGCCTACGGCCCGTGCAGCGAATGCTATGTGCAGGGCGCGCACGAGGCGGGCCTTGCCGGGGCACGGGCCTTTGCCACGCACGATGCGCTCGTCGCTGCGCTGGAGGAAACCTGCCGCGCAGGAGACACGCTGCTGTTCAAGGGCAGCCACGGCATGCATATGGAGCAGGTGCTTGCACGCCTTTTAAAAACGAAAGAACATATGGGGGAATGAAAAATGGAACCTACGCTGATCTGGATCCTTGTTTCGGTGCTGGGCGGCTTTGTCCTGGCGCTGCTGCTCGGCCGGGGGCTTGTTCCGGCGCTGCGCGCGCTGAAGGCGGGCCAGTCCATCCGGGAAGTCGGCCCGAAGTGGCATCAGGGCAAGGCGGGCACGCCGACCATGGGCGGCATCGTCTTTATTCTGTCGTCGCTTTTGTGCATCGTCACCGGCTGGCATGCCATGCGCGAGACCGGCGACTATAAGCACCTGCTTGTGCTGGCGCTGGCGCTGATGTTCGGCCTGATCGGCTTTGCCGATGACTTCATCAAGGTGAAGAAAAAGCGCAATCTCGGCCTGACGGGCCTGCAGAAGCTCGTTCTGCAGGTACTGGCTGCCTGCCTGTTCCTCGCCGGCATGCATTTTACGAATGCCCTGACGTATGATCTCTATGTCCCGTTTGTCCGGGAACCGCTCGTCCACATCCCGCCGCTGGTCTATCTGGCGCTGTCCGTGTTCATCATCGTCGGCTGCGTCAACGCCGTCAACCTGACGGACGGCATCGACGGCCTTGCCACGGGCGTGACGCTTCCCGTGATGCTGTTCTTCACGCTCGTGTCCATGACGGCAAAGCAGTGGGGCCTTGCCACGTTCCCGGCGACGCTTGTCGGCGCGCTCGGCGGCTTCCTGTTCTATAATTTCTACCCCGCCAAGACGTTTATGGGCGACACCGGCTCGCTGTATCTCGGCGGCGCGGTGTGCGGCCTTGCCTATGCGCTCGATATGCCGCTCGTGCTGCTGTTCGTGGGCCTCATCTACATCATTGAGACGCTGTCCGATATCCTGCAGGTGAGCTACTTCAAGCTGACGCATGGCAAGCGCATCTTCAAGATGGCCCCGATCCATCATCATTTTGAAATGTGCGGCTGGTCGGAGAAAAAGATCTGGGTGGTCTTCGTCTCCGTCACCGTGATCATGTGCGTGATCGCCTGGTTCGGCGTGCGCATCTGGTTCTGATCTGATTTCTGCACGCTATCCCGCGGAGAGGAGGTGCGGCCATGTCCCACAGAGAAAAGCAACTGAAAAAGAGCGCGGTGCGTGTTGTGGAGAGCGATCTCGGCGTCATTGACCTGCCGTACCTGCTGCTGACGCTGCTGCTGGTGGCCATCGGCCTGCTGGTGCTGTTCTCCGCAAGCTATGCCCGCGCTTATTACGAGACGAAAAACGCAGCCTCAGTCTTCGTGAATCAGCTCATCTTTGCCGTGATGGGCATCGGTGTGATGTGGCTCATCAGCCGCGTGCCATATGAATGGTATCAGAAGCTGTCGCTCCTGATCCTGGCTGCGTCCATCGGACTGCTGGTCCTCGTGCCGTTCATCGGCACGGAGAGCGGCGGCGCGACGCGCTGGCTCGACTTCGGCTTCGTGAGCTTCCAGCCGTCCGAGATTGCAAAATTCGGCGTCATCTGCTCGTTTGCGGCCATTATGGCAGCGCACACGCGGGATATGAAGACGATCCGCTACGGCGTGGCGCCCTATGTCGTGATCCTCGGCATCATCGCCGTGCTGCTCTACCTCGAACCGCACATGTCTGCGACGCTCATCATTCTGGCACTCGGCTTTATCCTCATGACGCTCGGCGGTACGGACTGGAAGTATTTGGTCGGCCTTGTTATTCTGGGCTGCCTGCTCGTTGCCGTTTATCTTCTGACGAAGGACTACACCGGCGGACGCATCAGCGCATGGCTGCACCCGGAGAACGACCCGCTCGACAAGGGCCTGCAGGTGCTGCAGTCGCAGTATGCCATCGGCTCCGGCGGCCTGCTGGGCCTCGGCTTCGGCCGCGGCCGCCAGAAATACCTCTATCTGCCGGAGGAGCATAACGACTATATCTTCGCCATTGCGTGCGAGGAACTGGGCTTTGTGGGGGCCGTCGGCATCCTCATCCTGTTCGCTCTGCTCATCATCCGCGGCTACTGGATCGCCATGCATGCGCGCGACCGCTTCTCCATGCTGCTGGCCGCAGGCCTGACGACGCTTCTGGCCCTGCAGGTGTTCCTGAACGTCGCCGTTGTGACGAATCTTCTGCCCTCCACGGGCATTTCGCTGCCGTTCTTCTCCTATGGCGGAACCGCGCTCATCATGCAGCTCGCCGAAAACGGCATCGTGCTGAATGTGTCGCGCAGCATTACCCAAAGTCCCAGATAAGTCAAAGGAGGCAGGCCCATGAAGGCCGTATTCACCTGCGGCGGAACGGGCGGACACATCAATCCCGCCCTTGCCGTTGCGCGCGTGCTGCTCGAGCGCCGTCCGGACAGCGAGATCCTGTTTGTCGGCGCGGAGGACGGCATGGAGGCCACTCTGGTCCCGCGCGAGGGCTTCCGGCTCGAAACGCTGCAGATCTCCAGCTATATGCGCAGCCTGAAGCCGAGCGCCATCCGGCATAACGTCAGGGCTGCGCTCTCCATCCGCCGCGCACTGAAAAAGGCGGACCGCATCATCCGCGATTTCCAGCCGGACGTCATCCTCGGCACGGGCGGCTATGCCAGCTATCCGATGCTCCACGAGGGCGCGCGCCTCGGCATTCCCACGGCCGTGCACGAGTCAAACGCCGTGCCGGGCCTCGCCACAAAAATGGTGGCCGATAAGGTCGACCGCATCCTGGTGAGCTTCGCGGACAGCCGCTCGGCCTACCGCGACCCGTCCCGTGTTATCGCGGTCGGTATGCCCATACGGGAGGAGTTCGTCTTCACCCGCCGCGCCGACGCCCGCCGCGCTCTCGGCCTCGACGAGAAGACGCCGATGATCGTCTCTGCCTGGGGCAGTCTCGGCGCGCGCGAAATGAACAAGAAGATCGCGCAGTTCATGAAGCTCGAATGCGAGCAGGACTGCTGGCGGCATATCCATGCGACCGGCTCGTTCGGCTGGCGCTGGATGCCGGACTATGTGAAGGAGCAGGGAGTCGAGCTGGAAAAGCACCCGCTCATCACGATGCAGGAATATATCTATAACATGCCGGAGCTTATGGCGGCGGCCGATGTGGTCATCAGCCGCGCCGGAGCCTCGACACTCAACGAGATCGCCGCAGCGGGCACGCCGTGCATCATCGTCCCGTCGCCGAATGTGACGAACGATCATCAGGAGAAAAACGCCCGCATCCTCGAGCAGCACGGCGCGGCCGTCGTACTGCATGAGAACCACTGCGACGGAGAGCTGCTGTTCCGCACGACGCAGGAGCTGCTGGCCGATGCTCCGCGCCGCGCATCCATGCGCAAAGCGCTGCAGGAGCTGGCTGTCGTCGATTCCGCGTCCCGCATCTGTGATATCATTCTGAATCTGGCTAAAACACACAAATCCTGACCGCCGCATAGGATGGGGCATCTTCCCATCCGGAGGTCGGTCATGGACATATTCTGCATCCGCGGCGGAACGCCGCTGCACGGTCGCATTGCGCTGCACGGCGCAAAAAATGCCGCGCTGCCGCTGCTGGCCGCCACGCTGGCGACCGGTGCGCGCTGCGAGCTTCTCGATTGCCCGGATATTTCCGACGTCACGGCTGCCTGCGCCATTCTGCGCCACCTTGGCTGCGCGGTGGAGCAGCACGGCGGGATCGTTGCAGTCGATGCCGGCTCCGCATGCCGGTCAGATATTCCGGCAGAACTCATGCGGAAAATGCGCGCTGCCGTCCTGTTCCTCGGGCCGCTGCTCGCGCGCTTCGGCACGGCGGAGCTGAGCCTGCCCGGCGGCTGCGTGCTCGGCGCGCGGCCGATCGATCTGCACCTGCGCGGCCTGCGCCGGATGGGTGCGGAGATCACGCTTGACGGCGAGCATATTTCGGCTCGGACCGACGGCCTTCACGGCTGCACGGTCGCGCTGCCGCTTCCAAGCGTCGGCGCAACGGAGAATCTGATTCTTGCGGCGCTCGGCTGCCGGGGAACACTGACGCTGTGCAACGCCGCGCGTGAGCCGGAGATCGGCGACCTGATCGCCTTCCTGCGCGCCTGCGGCGCAGACATCCGCGGCGAGGGGAGCCTGCTGCGCATCCGCGGCGGCGTTCCGCTCACCGGCACGTGCCATACGGTCCTGCCGGACCGCATGGAGGCGGCGACGTATCTGGCCGCGGCTGCCGCAACGCGCGGCGACGTGACGCTCACGAATGTCCGGCCGGAGCATCTGACGGCCGTTCTGGCTGCACTCGAACGCGCGGGCTGCACGCTCACGCAGCAAAACGGCATGCTCCGCCTGCGGTGTAGCCGCCTGCGGGCGGCGGGGCCGATCCGCACCGCGCCGTATGACGGCTTTCCGACGGATGCGCAGGCGCCCCTGATGGCCGCCATGGCCGTTGCGGAGGGCGTGACGGTATTTGAAGAAAATCTGTTTGAGGACCGCTTCCGCCATGTCCCGGCCCTGCGGGCGCTTGGTGCGCACATCCATGCCGCGCGGCGCTACGCCGTTGTGACGGGCGTGCGGGAGCTGCACGGTGCAAGCATGACGGCAACGGACCTGCGCGGCGGGGCTGCGATGGTCATCGGAGCACTCTGCGCCCGCGGCGAGAGCGAGCTTGCCGGGACTGCGCACCTGAAGCGCGGCTATGCGGAGCTCGTGCCGACGCTGCGTGCCTGCGGCGCGGACATTACAGAACGCTGACAAGACCCACGGAGGGGTGGACACCATGGAACACGAGAAAAACGAGCCGCGGCGCAGGCCGCCGGAGCGAAATTCCCGCGCAGCACAGGCTGCGCAGCAGCGCCGTGACCAGCGGCGCGAGCAGGCGCATCTGGAGGAGCTGCGCCAGAAGCAGCGCAAGCGCGCGCGGCACCGCACGCGCCGCCGGATCAATCCCGGCGTCTGGAAGCGCATCCTCATCATGGCGGCGGTCGTCGCTGCCGTCGTGCTGAGCATGGTGCTGTTCTTCCGCGTGCGCTCCGTGGAGGTGACGGGCTCGGCATATTATACTGCCGACGAGATCCGCGCCGCCTGCGGCGTGGCTCAGGGCGACAACCTGCTCACGCTCTCCCGTGCGCGCATCGCCGGGAATATCATGGCGGAGCTGCCCTATGTCAGCACGGTGCAGGTCACACGCCGCCTGCCGGACACGCTGGAGCTGACCGTGACGGAATATGACGTCACCTATGCGGCACAGGGTGCGGACGGGGCCTCCTATCTCATCACGGCGGACGGCAAGATCACGGAAAAGATCGACGAGACCGCCGCGCGCGGCCACATCGCCGTGACGGGCCTGCAGCTCGCCGGCCCGGTCGTCGGCCAGCAGCTCACAGTCGCCGGGGAAGACGACGTCGCCGCGCAGGGCCAGCATGACGCGCTGTGCGCGCTGCTGCAGGCGCTCGAGGAGGCCGGCCTTACGAAGAAGGCCGCGTCCGTCGCCGTGCCGAGCTCCTATGAGCTCTCGTTCTGGTACGGAGATCAGTACGAGGTCAAGCTGGGAAATTCCGAGAATCTCCCCTATAAGCTGGCCTATCTTGAAAAGGTGCTCGAAAGCCTCGCGGATTACCAGACCGGCACGATCGATCTGTCGTTCAGCGAGGGAAGCGAGGCCAGATTCACCCCGAAGCAGTGAAAACGATACGGAAAATGTAAATTATTTTCTGAAATCCGAGAAAGTCTATTGACCTGCGGACCATTCCACGATAAAATAAAACGGTATAAATCTGCATATATTATGTACGGCGCGCCGCGCCCGAACAGTGGATACATAGGAGGAGATTGTCAATGTCTGAAACTTACACAGATAAGGTCGTAAATATCAAAGTGATCGGTGTCGGCGGCGCCGGCAACAACGTTGTCAACCGGATGATCACCAGCGGCATCGGCGGAGTCGAATTCGTCGTTGTGAACACGGATCGTCAGGATCTCAATAAGTCCAAGTGCGATAACAAGCTGCAGATCGGTGAGAAGCTGACGGGCGGCATGGGCGCAGGCTCCAAGCCCGACATCGGCAAGAAGTCCGCCGAGGAGAGCCGCGCGGCCATCTCCAAGTGCCTTGAGGGCGCAGACATGGTCTTCATCACCGCCGGTATGGGCGGCGGCACCGGCACGGGCGCAGCCCCGATCATTGCGGATCTCGCACATGAGGCCGGCATCCTGACCGTCGGTGTCGTGACGAAGCCCTTCAAGTTCGAGGGTGCAAACCGCATGAAGCAGGCAGAGGCCGGAATCGCCGCCCTGTCCGATAAGGTCGACTCCCTCATCATCATCCCGAACGACCGTCTGAAGTACGTTACGGATCAGAAGATCACGTTCGCCAACGCATTCGGCATCGCAGACGATGTGCTGAAGCAGGCCGTGACCTCCATCTCCGAGCTCGTCGGCTACTCCGACCGCGTCATCATCAACCTCGACTTTGCGGACGTTTCCTCCATCATGAAGAACGCGGGCCGCGCGCACATGGGTGTCGGCATCGCCTCCGGCCGCGAGAAGGCTGAGCAGGCCGCCATGGCCGCCGTCGCCAGCCCCCTGCTGGAGACCTCCATCAACGGTGCAACGGGCGTTCTGATCAACGTGACGGGCGCTGCGGACCTCGGCCTCGACGACGTCGAGACTGCCGCGAACATCGTTATGGAAGCGGCGAACCCCGAGGCAAACATCATCTTCGGCGCGACGTTCTCCGAGGACTTCGAGGACGAGATGCGCGTGACGGTCATCGCAACCGGCTTTGACGAGAAGAAGCCGGAGTCGAAGGGAATCTATTCCTCCTCGAAGCCGGCCGCGGGCAGCAAGCAGCAGAGCATTCCCGCAGATGCCGCTTCGGACATCAACGACATCGACGAGATCTTCAAGATCTTCAACAAGTAAAAAACGCTCTGATCTCCCCCGGCGCAAAGCACCGGGAGAGATTTCTGCGTAATTTGCCGTAAATATCCGCAGAATGCGGTTTACTTTCACAATATAGTGTGTTAAAATAAAGATATCCAAATATCCGGAGGTGTTATCCCATGGACAGCAGGAACAAACGCTCAGATAAAAACAGCGAGCTGTATCGCGCGATCACCGCGCTGGATTCGCTCGATGACTGCTATGATTTTCTCGTCGACCTGTGCACACAGCCGGAGCTGAAGGCCATGGAGCAGCGCTATGAGGTCGCCCGCATGCTCGATCGCGGCATGATCTACAGCGACATCCTCGCCGAGACGAGCGCCAGCTCCGCAACCATCAGCCGTGTGAACCGCTGCCTGACGGGCGGTACGGGCGGCTATGAGCGCGCTTTTGCAAAAGTCGATGCGGAGGAAAAGAAATGAGCCCCGAAGCAAGGGAACCCTATGAAACGCTCGCGGGCGCGTATGACGGGCTGACGACCGATGTGGACTATGCCGCCGTGCTGCAGTTTTTCGAGACCGTCCTGCAGCGCGCGGGGCATTCGCCAAAGACCGTGCTGGACCTTGCCTGCGGCACCGGCTCTATGTCCGTGCTGTTGGCGGAGCGCGGCTATCGCGTCATCGGTGCGGATATTTCCGAGGAAATGCTGACGGCCGCCGCACAGAAGGCTGCAGCCATGGCGGAAAACCCGCCGTTCTTCATTTGCCAGCCCATGCAGCGCCTGACCCTGCCGGAGCCTGTGGAGGCCATTGTGTGCCTCCTGGACAGTCTGAACTATCTGACGGAGCCGGAGGATTGCCGCAAGACATTTCACCGCGTCTGGCGCGCGCTGCGGCCCGGCGGCATGTTCTTCTTCGACATCAACACGCCGCAAAAGCTGCGCGGGCTGGACGGGCAGGTCTTCCTCGATGAGAATGACGAGTCCTACTGCGTCTGGCGCGCGGAATTTGACGAAGAAGAGAACTGCTGCTACTATGGCATCGATCTGTTCCGCCGCAGGGGTGCACTGTGGGCGCGCAGCTTTGAGCAGCACTGTGAATATGCCTATGACCCGGACACGCTGGAGCAGTGGCTCCGCGAGGCGGGCTTTGCGCGTGTAGAGTGCTTCGGCGACCGCACGCTGACGCCGCCCGGTCCGGAGGAGCAGCGCATGTATTTTGCCGCATGGAAGGAGTAACTGCAATGCAGGATCATATTGTTCGCGCCATCACGAAGGATGGCTTTCTGAAGGCGACGGCCATCTGCTCCACGGGGATCGCGGAGCGCGCCCGCCAGATCCACCACACCACGCCCACGGCCACAGCCGCGCTCGGCCGCGTCCTGACGGCTGCCTCGATGATGGGCAACATGCAGAAGGTCGAAAACGGCACGCTGACGCTGCAGATCAAGGGCGGCGGCCCGCTTGGGACGCTGCTGGCCGTTTCGGATGCCGAGGGCAATGTCCGCGGCTATGTGCAGAATCCCGGCATCACGCTGCTGGAGAAGTATGCGGGCAAGCTGGATGTCGGCGCTGCTGTCGGCACGGACGGCATGCTCACGGTCATCCGCGACCTGCAGATGAAGGAACCCTATGTCAGCTCCGTCGCGCTCGTCTCCGGCGAGATCGGCGATGATGTGACGGCATACTTTGCCCAGAGCGAGCAGACGCCGACGGCCTGTGCGCTCGGTGTGCTCGTCGGCCGCGACCAGACGGTCAGCGTAGCGGGCGGCTATCTCATCCAGCTGCTGCCGGATGCGCCGGACGCCCTCATCGACCGGCTCGAGGCCGGTATCCGCGCCGCAGGCGCCGTGACGCCCATGCTCTCCGAGGGGCTGACGCCGGAGGCTATGCTGCGCCGCGTGCTGGACGGCTTCGAGCTGGAGTTCCTCGAGAATACGCCGGTGAGCTACCGCTGCTACTGCTCGCGCGAGCGCGTGACCTCGACGCTCATTGCCATCGGCCGCAAGGACCTCGAGGAGATCGTCGCGGAAGGGAAGCCCATCAATCTCGAGTGCCAGTTCTGTGATCAGGTCTATACCTTCACGCCGGAGGAGATCTCGGACCTCCTGAAAGAGATTTGAAGAAACTTGAAAAAATCGAAAAAAGTGCTTGACAAAATGGGAGCCTGCGTGTATAATAAGACCCGTCGCTGATGAGTGATCGCCACTCAGAAGGACGCAGGGGAGCATAGCTCAGCTGGGAGAGCACATGCCTTACAAGCATGGGGTCACAGGTTCGAGCCCTGTTGTTCCCACCATTATCTGGCCCGGTGGTGCAGTCGGTTAGCACGCCAGCCTGTCACGCTGGAGGTCGA
>ERZ1673695.1159-NODE-1159-length-29721-cov-5.092362_pt1 | contig 29721 bp, 28 predicted proteins | sample MGYA00580225_ERZ1673695 | MGnify/ENA primary metagenome ERZ1673695 (study PRJEB41218, sample SAMN15661739) | gut metagenome | host: Homo sapiens | place: Canada: London | collected 2015-08-20/2019-03-30 | study: EMG produced TPA metagenomics assembly of... | reverse complement strand
ATTGGATTAGAAAAAACTGACGGTATTCTTCCCATTGTAATTAAAGGGATTTATTCCAAAAACGCTCCGATGTTTCGTAAAATGAAAAATAATGGATTGACGGCGTTTCAGCCTTGACTGATAAACCGGTTATTTTGCCTTTCGCTAAAAATTAAAGATAGGATTCATAATCGGCCGCTTGGCGAACATTAACTGCAAATAGATTTTAGGCCTTGCCGGCAAGTCTATTTTCTGCGGGAATCGAATAAGATATAGCGTTCATTTGATTTTAACGAATTGGAAATAGAGGAGTCAATACGCTATGGAACGTCCAATCGATTACGATTTTCATGAATTCCGCAAGAAAAAGAAGGAGGACCCGGAGGGTCAAGAGGAACGAAGGGGCGGAATTGGAAACGTTTTTTTAATACAGTTGGTTATCGGTCTTGTTACAGCAATTCTTTTGCTTTTTGCAAACGTTCTTTTTCCGGATGCGCTGAAAGAGGCTAAGAATTTTTATGAAACACAGGTAAAAGGGGATTTGGGAATCACTCAGGATATTTCAAATGTTTTCCAGGATGTTACCGATTTTCTGACCGCCTCTTCAGGCGATAGTGCATCCGGGGCCTCATCCTCATCTGAGAACTCCAGCGGTTCCGGATCATCCAGTTCAAATAGTGATGATGATGAGTCCGGTTCTTCCGTGTCTTCTACGGTGGGGCTCGAAAGCTCCAATCCATCCTCTGCCTCCGCAATGGCTATGGGAATGGGCGGCGAGGAAAACCCGCTTCCTCTGTCGAGGGAATCAGCCGGACTTGCAGCGCCTGATACAGAGCCGTTAAAAACTGATTATGTCATCCCCATTCATGGGAAGATCAGCTCGGGATACGGCTACCGACTTCATCCAATAACAGGCCTGCCGGATTTCCACAAGGGGATTGATATTCCGGCGGACGAGGGTACAGAAATATCCGCTTTCCGTAGCGGAACGGTAATCCAGGCACAAAGCTCAGTCAGCTTTGGAAACTTTGTAGCAATCCAGCACGAGAATGGAGTCATCACTCGCTATGGGCACTGCAGCAGGCTCAACGTCAAGGTAGGGGATATGGTGGAAGCAGGCGACGTTATCGGCTTTGTTGGAAATACCGGCTATTCTACGGGCAGTCACTGCCACTTCGATATTTCGGTCAACGGCGTTTTTGTCAATCCCCTTAAAGTGATCCCAAGCCATCAAGAAGCTGGTTATGTTGCAGTTTAATGTCTTTGGTATCCGGGTAAAACTATCGTTCCTTTTTTTTGCGGTTGTCACCATTTATTTGATTCTGGACCGGTCCGGGTTTGGTTATTGTGGAATTCTTGCGGCTGTTACCCATGAACTTGGACACATTATTGCCTATATCATTGTAGGAGAGCGGCCAAAGAGCGTTGCTTTATCCATTGAGGGAATGCGGATCACTTCCTCAGATCGTTACCTGACTGTGGGAAAAGATATTTTTGCCCTTTCTGCAGGCTGCTTAACCAATTTCGCCGTTTTTTCACTTCTTTATTTTGGAATAGGTAAAAATCCGGAACTAACCCAAATTGCTTTGGTGCAGTTCTCCATTGGGCTGTTCAATCTCATCCCGGTCGGCGCGTTGGATGGAGGAATGATACTCAAGCGCATTCTAAACGAAGTCCTGCCGATGAGAGTGGCTTCATTTGCCTGCAGGTTCCTTTCATGGTTTATTGTCTTACCGGTCTTTTGTTATGGGGTGCTGCTTTTATTCCGCGAACGGAACGTTACGCTGATTATTACGACAGTTTTCTTAATCCTTTCGCTACTGCAGGACCACAGGGTTTGATGTTTGCATTCGTCCCAGGAATAAGGTACAATAGAGGTATCATTTTTTTGGGAGGAACCTATGTCCGAACCGTTAAGAAAAAAAGTGGAGCAGGTTTTGCTGAAGGTGCAGAAACCGGCCCGCTATGTGGGCGGAGAACTTCATCAGGTCATAAAGAACCCGGATGAGGTTGATGTCCGTTTTGCCTTTTGTTTTCCCGATACCTATGAGGTTGGGATGTCTCATCTCGGCATGAAAATTCTTTATTCGTCTCTCAACGCCAATCCGCATATCTGGTGTGAACGCTGCTTTATGCCTTGGACGGATTTTGAAGCGCAGATGAAGGAAAACGGCATTCCGCTTTATACACTGGAAAGCTTTACTCCACTCGGCGAATTTGACATCGTCGGCTTTACTTTACAGTATGAACTCAGTTATACAAACCTTCTCCAAATGCTTTCTCTGGGAAATATCCCGGTTTTGGCAAAAGACCGGAACGGCCTAAAAAACTTGGTAATTGCCGGAGGCCCCTGTGCCTGCAATCCGGAGCCGCTGGCCGATTTTGTCGACCTGTTCTGCTTGGGGGAAGGGGAGAAGCAGCTGGACGATTTGTCGGAACTTTACCGCAAGGCAAAACTGGAAAGCTGGTCAAAAGAGGCCTTTTTGAAAGAGGCAGCTAAACAGGAAGGGATTTATGTCCCCTCGCTTTATGAGGTAAGCTACCGGGAAGACGGCACAGTAGCCTCGATTGAGGCGATAGAAGGCGCTCCCCAAACGGTGCGCAAAAAAATTGAGCAGGATTTAAACAGCTCCCATTACCCAGAAAATTTTCTGGTCCCTTATATGGAAATTGTCCACGACCGGGTGATGGCCGAGCTGATGCGGGGCTGTATCCGCGGCTGCCGGTTCTGCCAGGCCGGATTTATTTACCGGCCTTTGCGGGAAAAGGACGCAGACGTTGTTTGCCGTCAAGCTAAATCGCTTTGTGATTCGACCGGGTACGAGGAAATATCGCTCTCGTCCCTCTCCACCAGCGACTATTCCGGAATTGAACCGTTGCTGGACGAGCTTCTTTCTTTTACGGAAGAAGAGCATATTAACCTCTCACTGCCCTCCTTGCGGATCGACAATTTTTCAGAGGAGCTTTTGGAACGGGTCAAACGGGTGCGGAAAAGCGGGCTCACTTTTGCACCGGAGGCCGGGACTCAGCGCCTGCGTGACGTTATTAATAAAAACGTGACCGAAGAAGAGGTTATGAATACCTGTCGGATTGCTTTTGAAGGCGGTTATACGGCGGTTAAGCTCTATTTTATGCTGGGTTTGCCGACTGAAACAATGGAAGACGTCGCCGGAATTATTGAACTTGCCCACCGGATTCTCGACTTTTATTATGCTATGCCGTCCCGTTCAAAGGGGAAGGGGATTACAATTTCAGTCAGCGTATCCACCTTTGTGCCAAAGCCGTTTACCCCATTCCAATGGGAGAGCCAGGATACGATGGAAACGGTGAGAGCAAAGCAAAAACACCTTGTAGAGACCATCCGTTCCAAAAAGATCAGCTGCAGCTGGCACAACGTCAAGACCAGCGTTCTGGAAGGCGTGCTTGCCCGGGGGGATCGCCGCCTCGGAAAGGTGATTTACAGTGCCTGGAAAAAAGGCTGTATGCTGGATAGCTGGGATGAATGCTTCCGGTTTGATCTTTGGGAAGAGGCTTTTGCTGAAAATGGACTGACCATGGAATTTTATGCTTCCCGTAAACGTTCTTTTGATGAAGTTCTGCCTTGGAGCCATCTGGATTTTGGCGTCAGCGAAGCCTTTTTGCGTAAGGAAAACAAAAAGGCATATGAAGCCGTTACCACACCGCATTGCCGTGAAAAATGTTCCGGGTGCGGCGCCAACCGCTTAATGGAAGGAGGGCGCTGCAGTGTTTATTGATTACCGTGTCTTTTACACCAAAACGGGCCGGCTTAAATACATCTCCCACCTGGATGTCAACCGCCTGATGCAGCGGGCGCTCAAACGCAGCGGCCTCCCGGTTTGGTATTCGGAGGGATTTAACCCTCATATTTATATCACCTTTGCACTCCCTCTGGCCCTTGGCCTGGAAAGCTTTTATGAGGTGATGGACTTTCGTTTAACCGCCGAGCTTCCGGAAAAGGAGATTGTACGCCGTATCCAGCAGTCCTTGCCGGAGGGGATGAACGTTCTTTCCGTTTCAAAGCCAGTGGCCAAAGCGCAGGATGTAGCTTCCGCGCTTTTTCAGGTGAAACTGTTTTCTGAACAGCCTTCTGAAATAAAAGAAAGTTGGAACCGTTTTTTGGAACAGCGGGAAATTGTGGTTGAAAAGAAAACCAAAAAGGGGATAAAGGCCATCAACATTCGTCCGGATATTGTGGTAAAGCAGATGGAGGAAACGCCGGAGGCCTTTATATTGACCCTGCTTTTACCGGCAGGAATCCCCAAAAATATCAGCCCGTTTTTGGTGGTGGAAGCGTTCGAATCATCTGCAAATTTTTGTATTGACCGTACTGAAATTGCCAAAATTGACGTATTCACCAAAGATGGGGAACAATTCCGCTGATGTTTCTCACTTTTGCGGCCCCGTCATTTCCGCTGGGATGATTGATTACACGGGAAGAATGTCGTATAATGAAAGTAATGTTATAGTATTATAAGTACGCCGGAATTTAATGCAAGAGGAGTATGAAGATGGAATTTTCTGTTGAACCAATGGATTATTTGAAGAAAAGCGATTCTGAAGTTGCCGAAGCCATGTCGGCAGAGCTTGCCCGCCAGCGCCGCAACCTGGAGCTGATTGCGAGCGAAAACATTGTTTCCAAAGAGGTTATGGCGGCAATGGGCAGTGTTTTGACCAATAAATATGCAGAGGGCTACCCGGGTAAACGGTATTATGGCGGCTGCGAATGTGTTGATGTTGTTGAGAACATCGCCATTGAACGCGCGAAAAAGCTGTTTGGTGCGGATCATGCCAATGTACAGCCTCATTCCGGCGCGCAGGCGAACCTTGCTGTTTACTTTGCCCTGCTCAAACCGGGCGATACCATTCTGGGTATGAGCCTTGCCGATGGCGGGCATTTAACCCATGGTTCTCCGGTCAATATGTCCGGCGCCTATTTTAACTTTGTTCCATACGGTGTGGATGATGTGACTCACACCATTGACTATGATAAGCTTTATGCGCTTGCAAAAGAGCACCGTCCAAAGATGATTGTAGCTGGTGCGAGCGCTTATCCCCGTGTTATTGATTTTGCAAAATTTTATGAGATTGCAAAGGAGGTCGGCGCTTATTTTATGGTCGACATGGCCCATATTGCCGGCCTTGTTGCGGCGGGGTTTCATCCAAATCCGGTTCCGTATGCAGATGTTGTCACAACAACAACTCATAAAACCCTCCGCGGACCCCGCGGCGGTATGATCCTCTGCAAAGAAGAGCTTGCAAAGGCTATCAATAAGGCAATTTTCCCGGGAACCCAGGGTGGCCCGCTGATGCATATCATCGCCGCTAAGGCTGTCTGTTTCGGGGAAGCGCTGAAACCGGAATTTAAAGTTTATCAGCAGCAGATTTTAAATAACGCACAGGCACTTGCCGGGGAGCTTGTGAAACGCGGCTTCAACCTGGTTTCCGGCGGAACTGACAACCACCTTATGCTGGTCGATCTGCGCAGTTTTAATATCACCGGCAAGGAGCTTGAAAAACGCTTGGATGAGGTTTATATCACTGTTAATAAAAACGCGATCCCCAATGATCCGCAGAGCCCGTTTATCACCAGCGGCGTGAGGATTGGCACCCCGGCCGTTACAAGCCGCGGGCTCGTGGAAAGCGATATGGAGAAGATTGGCGAGCTGATCTATCTCACCGCCCAGTCTGATTTTGAAGAGAAAAAAGATTATATCCGTGGTGAGGTCAATAAAATTTGTGAAGCCTATCCGCTATATTAAGCAGTAAAAAACACCGCCCATTCGGGCGGTGTTTTTATGTGAATGATAGGGGGCGCCGTTTTTAACGCCGGTATGTTCCTGCTGTAGCCATATGCTGAAGTACGTGTCCGTCCATTGCCTTGATTAAGTCCTTCCTTTTCGTGCTGCTATCAAGGTTAAAGAAACCGTCAAGCGCATATACATGAAAGGTATATATGGTGAAAGGAGCATCTGCGGCTTTATTTGATTGCACCCTTTACTTTGTCCCAGTACTGCTTTGCGGCCTGCTCGTTTTTATTAGGGCCGTATTCATAATAAACACGCCCTTTCAGCTCATCCGGAAGGTATTGCTGCTCAACGTAATGGTTTGGATAATTGTGCGGGTATTTATAAAACTGGCCTTTTTCCGCTACGTCGTCCCCGTCAAAGTGTTTGTTTTGGACAGCGCGTGGAAAGCTGCTGTTTTGAAGCGTTTTCAAGTCTTCCAGCGCAAGATCGAGGGCAATATGGGCAGAATTGGATTTTGGCGCTGTTGCAAGAAGGACGACTGCCTGCGCTAGGGGAATACGGGCCTCCGGGAAGCCGAGCTGCTGTGCGGTGTCAACACAGGATTTTACAATAGTAATCGCCTGCGGATAAGCAAGGCCGATATCTTCGCTGGCAATTACAAGCAGCCGCCTGCAAACAGAAATCAGGTCGCCGGCGGCAACCAGCCGGGCAAGATAATGAAGCGCCGCGTTTTCATCCGAACCGCGAATTGATTTTTGTAGGGCGGAAATCGTATCGTAGTGTTCGTCACCGCTGCGGTCATACCGAAAAGAACTTTTTTGGGCAAGTTCACGGGCAAGCTCCAGGGAAATGAAAATTCCGTCTTGCGCCGGCTCTCCCGCCATGGCGCAAAGTTCAGCTGTGTTCAAAGCTTTGCGAACATCGCCGCCGCAGGAAACCGCAATGTGCCCTGCAACGCCTTCTTCCAGGCGGATTTTTATCTTCTGCTCTTCTTCCAGGGAGTGGAAGGCGCGGGTAATAGCGCGTTCAATCTCCCCGGCCGGGACCGGTTTAAATTCAAAAACGGTACACCGGCTAAGAATGGCGTTATAAATATAAAAATAGGGATTTTCAGTCGTAGAGGCAATCAGAGTAATTTTACCGCTCTCAATGTACTCCAAAAGAGACTGCTGCTGTTTTTTGTTGAGATACTGGATTTCGTCCAGATAAAGCAGGATGCCGTCCATCGCTGCAAATGTGTCCAGTTCCTCCACGATTGTCTTAATATCAGCCGTGGAGGCGTTTGTGCCGTTTAGCTTATGCAGGCGTTTATGGGTGGCTTCTGCGATAATCCGGGCAACCGTTGTTTTGCCGACTCCGGAGGGCCCGTAAAAAATAAGATTGGGGATATTTCCGCTGTCTATTATCCGCTTGAGCGGCTTGCCGGGCCCAAGCAGATGCTTTTGTCCTACGACGTTTTCTAAGGTGTCGGGGCGGAGCCGATCCGCGAGGGGTGATGACATAACTGATCCTCCTTGTGCATCAAGCCTGAGTTCTTATATTCTACCACCCGCAGAACCTTTTTGCAAATTAAGGTGTTCTTTAGAAAATAACCAATGACTTTTCTGCAGAAATGTTGTATAATAACCTTAGAATATTAAAGCAAGCGAAGTGAAACTATGGGAAAACAGCTATCTGCTAAAGGTAGGCAAAAAAGAAAGCAGCGTATAACAATTTGGATTTTGCTTATAATTATCGTGGCTGCGGTTGTCGTGGCTGCCGCGGCTGTTTTATTGAAGTTTGGCGGCGATTCCGGCGACTCTGGAAGCAGCTCCCAGAGTCCGTCCTCCGTCCCGTCAAGCGATTTATCAAGTTCTGCCCCGCAGCCGGCGGAATTTGCCGCAGTACCCGAATCAGCTGCGGTAGATATCAGTTATTTTGATGATGCAGTCTTTGTAGGTGATTCTCTTACAGTGGGGTTGGGGAATTACGGCATTCTGCCAGCGGAGAATATCTATGCGGATATCGGGCTGAATTTGGATACAATTCTCACAAAACAGTGCATCCAGACAACCGGTGGGACTGTAACGGTATTAGATGCATTAAAACTGAAAAAACCGTCAAAAGTATATATTATGCTCGGTTCGAACGGGATTGCGTGGATTACCCCGGAAAATCTGGCAGAGAAATATGATGCGTTTCTGGATAAAGTCAAACAGGAGCTGCCGGATGCGACTATTTATGTGGAGTCCATTCTTCCTGTAACGGCGGCTAAACAGGCTGGGGATGCGCGGTACAGCAATGAGGCGATTGTTGAGTACAACGAACTGCTTTTTAACCTTGCGAAAGAAAAAGAAGTAAATTACCTGGACTGCCATACGGCATTTAAAACGGCGGATGGCACTTTGAATACTGAATATGCTGAACAAGATGGAATGCATTTGAAAAGAGCTGGGTATGAAGCCCTGCTGGAATTCTTTAAAACACATACGGTAAAATAAAGGAAATGAGTGAGACCGTATGAAATTTTGGAAAAAGGGATTCTCTTTGTTTTGCGCTGCGGCGGCCATGACTTTCCTGATTACTGGCTGTTCCAGCAGCGTTGGGGAAGAAGAACCGAATAAAACAGTTGCTTTGAGCATCATCTGTGAATCCCTTATGAGGGAACTGGATTTTCCTGAAATGGCTGATGTGTCCAACCGGTACGATGTTTATTATTCCCTTTCGGACAGTACGGTAAAAGAGTGCAGGCTTTATGTCTGTTCATCCGGCGCCTATCCGGATGAACTGGCGGTTTTTCTGCTAAATGATCCCACAGATCACGAAAAACTGAAAACGGTTATAAATGCGCGCAGGGAGTATTTACTGGAAACATGGAAGAGTTATAAACCGGGTGAAGTACCGAAAATTGAAAACTCTAAACTCTTGGAATACTCGGGTTATTATTTTTATGTTATATCAGAAAATGAAGAAAAGGCTTCCGAAGTGCTCGGCCGCTATTTTGGCTGATTCGGAATGCACTGGAGGCAAACATGATCATTGAATGCAGTACTATCGTATTAATTATTGCTATGATCAGCTTTATCTTTTTAAGGACAAAGCGGGTGAAATATGCTCTTGTTACGCTGCCGTTGATAACGGTACCGCTGATGCACCTGTTAGGGCAGGCGGCTGCGTATTTCCTGATTGAAAAAAATGACGTCACTGTAAAGGTTATTACAATCCTTTCTTTTGACATTTTAGGGCTGCTTGTGGGCGCGCTTTTGCTCGGAATTTTGCTTCACAACCTGCCGGTGAAAAAAGCGCGTATCAGCTTTGCCATGGTCGCAGCGGTTTTCATGGTGACGTTGTCCATTGTATTGATGACCAGTTTGATTGCTTAATCGTGATGTTTTTACAAAAAAAGACGCCCTGCTTTTTGTAGGGCGTCTTTTTGTATTCAGAAAACCACTCGCTGGGCGAGTGGTTCCAAAGAAGCCTAGTGGCGATGATGAAGGAAGAAAAACTCCCTTTGCTATAGAATAAGGGTGCGGTCTGCCAACTGCACCAAAAAGCAAAGGGAGGTCATTGAGATGAATGACGTAAATAGTTTATCTCATACAAAATGGAATTGCAAGTATCATATCGTATTTGCCCCAAAGTACCGGAGAAAGGTATTCTATGGAGAGAAACGTCGAGAGATAGGAGAAATACTGCGGACGCTATGTAACTGGAAGAAGGTAAGAATAGTAGAAGCAGAGGTATGTCGAGATCATGTACACATGCTAGTGGAGATCCCACCGAAAGTAGCAGTGTCCAGCTTTATGGGGTACCTGAAGGGAAAGAGCAGCCTGATGATCTACGAGAAGTATCCCGAACTGCGGTACAAGTACCGGAACCGGGAATTCTGGTGTCGAGGGTATTATGTGGACACAGCAGGAAAGAATGTAAAAAAGATAGAGGAGTACATCCGGCATCAGTTGGAAGAAGACAAGGCAGGAGAACAACTGACGATGGGAAATTTCTAAACCCGTTTACGGGTAGCAAGTAGCAGAACTCTCGCGGCTGGCAGATCGTATTTGCGTGACGAGACACGCGTGCTAGTAACATAGGGCTTTGCCCGCACATGAAATACCCCCGGCTTTGCCGGGGGATTTTTATTTGTTGCTTTAGCGGTTTTTCTTAATAATTTTAAGCCGCGAAAAATCTTCACGTTCTTTTTCTTCCAGTGCGTCGGTTATAAACTTACTGTCAGTTTCAAAACGCGGAATAATAATGTTTTTCAGAGCATTGGCGCGTTTCTGTGTTTTTTTGATCGCGTTAGCCAACCGGTAAACGCTGTTTTCAATCTCCGCCAGGGTAGCGGTTAGTTTTTTAACTCGCTGAAATAGAACAAAGGCGTTATCGAGCGCGGCGTTGGTCGCCTCGAAGCCGTAATAAACTTTGATCGGCTGGGGGTGCAGGCTCACATGGGGAATTTCTACCCCCATGACGCTGCGGTAAGTGACGTGAACTCCGATTTCAACAGGTACCGCCTTTGCCGCATTTTCACAGACGCCCAATGTAATGTTGGCGTTCTGAAGAGCAAGATAGGCCTCTTGGTAAGTGCTTTCTATCTCGCCGCGGATGGCCTTGGCGTCGTCAATCAGCGTCATCATTTCGCGGATAAGGATGTTCCGTTTCCGGTCAAGCAGGCTATAACCCAGTTTTGCGAGGTTGAGCGACTTTTTAATATTCAGTAAATTGCCTTTGGTAGGAATTACCGGCATAAATAATCACTCCTCAAATTTCAAAACCTTTGGCCTTTTCAGGATCATAATACTGCTCAAGCATTTCCGCATCCACCCGGTCCAATTCCTCTTTCGGAAGAATGGAAAGCAGTTCCCATCCTAAATTCAATGTCCGCTCAATGGTGCGGTTTTCGTTAAAACCCTGTGACAGGAAGTATTTTTCAAACTTTTTGCCGAAATCTATATATTTTTGATCGATGGGCGACAATTCATCTTCACCGATAACCGATGCAAGGGCGCGCGCATCCTGAACCCTGGCGTAGCTTGCAAAAAGCTGATTCGAAACCGCCGAGTGGTCCGCACGGGTATACCCTTCGCCGATACCGTCTTTCATCAGGCGGGAAAGGGAAGGAAGGACTGAAATCGGCGGATAGATGCCGGTCTGCTCCAGAATACGGTCAAGTACAATCTGTCCCTCGGTGATATACCCGGTCAGGTCCGGAATCGGGTGGGTGATATCATCGTTCGGCATAGTCAAAATTGGAATCTGAGTGACGGAACCCTCTGAACCTTCTACAATACCTGCCCGCTCGTAAAGGGAAGCAAGGTCGGAATAAAGGTAGCCGGGATAGCCTTTACGGCCGGGGATCTCCCCCTTGGAGGAGCTGAGTTCTCGGAGCGCTTCAGCGTAGGAGGTAATATCAGTCATAATGACCAGGATATGCATGTTCTTTTCATAAGCCAGATACTCGGCAACTGTCAGCGCACACCGTGGGGTGAGAATACGCTCAATAATCGGGTCATTTGAAAGGTTTAAGAACATGACGACACGTGAAAGCGCGCCAGACTCCTCAAAACTGCGTTTGAAATAATCCGCAACGTCGTTTTTAACGCCCATCGCGGCAAAGACAATGGCAAACTTTTTTCCTTGATCCTCCGCAATCCGTGCCTGGCGGACAATTTGCACGGCGAGCCTGTTGTGACTCATACCGGAGCCGGAGAAAATTGGCAACTTCTGCCCACGGATCAAGGTCATAAGCGCGTCAATGGCCGAAATACCGGTGCGGATATAACTCCGGGGATAGATACGGGCAACCGGGTTGAGCGGCTTTCCGTTAATATCCATGTACTTTTCGGCGTAGACTTCGCCCAAACCGTCAATCGGCTTACCGGCGCCGTTAAAAATACGCCCCAGAAGCTCAGTAGAAAGCGCAATTTCCATTGGCTTGCCTGTAAAGCGGGTGCGTGTATTGGTGAGTGAGAGGCCGGTCGTGCCCTCAAAAACCTGAATGACCGCCCTTTTACCCTCAACTTCAACAACACGTCCAAGGCGGGTTTCGCCGGAATCCAGAACCAACTCGACCATTTCGTCAAAGCTGACGTCCGGCACGTTATCAATAACAACCATAGGGCCGTTGATTTCTTTGAGCCCAATGTATTGAATACTCATGAAGGTAGCCTCCTTGTATTAGGACAACCGGAATCAATCCACATTGAACTTGCTTTCGGCTTCCGCTAATTTTGCATCAATCTCCGAAAAATAATTGTCGAAAAGCTCCATATGGTCGTTTGGAACATCATATTTCATTTTGACGACTTTATCGAAGAGACCCAGTTCCATAATGGTGGAAACCGGCATGTTCTTTTGGATCAGCGCCCGCGCCTTATCGTAAAGATAGAGGATGACCTCCATCATTTTCAGCTGTTTTTCCAGCGGAACATAAGTGTCGTCCTTGTGGAACGCGTTTTGCTGCAGGAAGCCAACCCGGATCACCCTTGCAACTTCAATAACCAGCTTCTGGTCGTCGGGCAGGACATCAGAACCAATCAGCTTGACAATTTCCATTAGCTGAGCCTCTTCATTCAAGAGGGACTGCATTCGCTGGCGGAACTCCAGGAAATTCGGGTCAATGCCGTCGTAAAAATTGCGAAGCTCTTCAATATATTCGCTGTAGCTGGTAATCCAGTTGATTGCAGGGTAGTGGCGCGCATAGGCAAGGGATTTGTCAAGCGTCCAGAATGTGCGGACAAACCGCTTGGTATTCTGGGTGACAGGTTCAGAGAAATCGCCGCCCTGCGGGGAGACCGCGCCGATGATGGTGACGGAGCCTTCTGAACCGTTTAGATTTTCCATATAGCCAGCCCGCTCGTAGAACGCTGAAAGGCGAGAGGGAAGGTAGGCCGGGAATCCCTCTTCCGCCGGCATTTCCTCCAAACGGCCGGAAATCTCACGGAGGGCTTCCGCCCAGCGGGAGGTAGAGTCGGCCATAATTGCTACATGGTATCCCATGTCGCGGTAATACTCCGCAAGGGTAATACCGGTGTAAATCGACGCCTCACGTGCTGCAACCGGCATGTTGGAGATGTTTGCGATCAATACGGTCCGGTTGGTCAGCTTCTCGCCGGTTTTCGGGTCGACCAGCTCGGAGAATTCATCCAGAACCTGGGTCATTTCATTGCCGCGCTCCCCGCAGCCGATATATACAATGATATCGGCGTCGCACCATTTTGCAAGCTGATGCTGGGTCATTGTCTTACCGGTTCCGAAACCGCCTGGTACGGCGGCAGTTCCCCCCTTGGCAATTGGGAGCATGGTATCGATAACACGCTGGCCGGTAATCAGCGGGCGGGTGATCGGCAAACGGGTTTTGACCGGGCGCGGTTCACGGATCGGCCACTTTTGACATAGGGACAGTTCATGCAGAACGCCGAGTTCATCTTTTATGGTAACGACAGTATCGTTGATGGAATATTCTCCATTCGGAGCTGTTTTGACAACTTCACCGGACATTTTTGGCGGTACCATACAGCGGTGTTCTACCACCTGTGTTTCCGGACAGGCGGCATAAATATCGCCTCCTGTTAAATGGTCGCCGGGTTTTACTTTAATGGTTACACTGTACTTTTTTGTCTCATCTAACGTAGGGACGCTGCAACCTTCGCCGATGAAAGCACCGGTCGCTTCTTTCAAGTCACGAAGCGGGCGTTCAATACCGTCAAAAATGTTCGCAATAATACCAGGCCCTAGAGTGACAGACATCGGGCCGCCGGTTGTTTCAACCGGTTCGCCCGGCTTAAGGCCGGAGGTGCTTTCGTAAACTTGAATTGTGGTTTCACGGTCTGTAATGCCGATGACCTCGCCAATCAAGCGCTTTTTGCCGACATAAACCATCTCCAAAAGGGAAAAAGCTTTGGTGTCTTTTACTTTTACAACCGGCCCGTTGATTGAAAATATTACATTTTCCAAAATAGATTCACCTCTCTGCAAAATAACGGGACAGCATTATTCAGCCGCTATCCTGCAATTCTGGTTAAAATAAGGAATCTGCTCCTGAAGCTTTGATTCAAGTGTTTCGTCAACCAGGTAGCCGCTTTTTTCATTCCGAATTGAGAAGCCGCCGATTTTAATGGCAGAGGAGGGCTCAAATATGCAATCCTCGACCGCAAATTTAGCTTTGGCTTCCTGCTCCAGCCAAGAATCTTCTTCCTTGAAGAGGATTGTGGAATGGCTGAGAGGGTAGCTCTTTGAAACTTCTTCCAGCTTTTTAAGCAGATAACTCTTATATTCGGCGGTTTTAGTGAATTCCACCAGCCGCTGCCGAACGGTCTCCAGCATGGACTTGCGGTAGTTTTCACGCTGAAGGAGAACCTCCTGCTTTGCGGCAAGGTCCGCTTTCGCGACAATTAGTTTATATTCAGCCTTTATTTTGGCCACGTTGCTTTGAATATAGCTGTACGCGTCGTTGAGCTGTTCGTCCTCTGTCTGGGCGAGGGAAGCTTTTTTCAGTTCTTCCGCTTCTTGCTGAATGACGCTGATTTTTGAATCGACGTCAGAAAAAACAGCTTGTTTGAATTTTGATAATTTTTCCTGATCCAAATGGACCCCACCTTTCCGTGAGAAGGGACTTTACAGGGAGATGCCAACAGCCTCATGTACATACCGGTTGATGGTCTCGCTGATCTGGGCCGTGCCGTGACGGTCCGGAATTTCTACAACCAGAGGGGATTTCCGGTTGAGTTTAATATCATAGACAAGGTCCGGAATGAGCTTGATGAGTTTTTCGGTCATCAGTACAATTCCGACGTCGTTTAACCCGCAGGCCTTTAGAAGTGCTTCTTTGACTTCGTCCGGTTCATGGACAACAACGCCCTCTATTCCCGCAAGCCTCATTCCGATTTGTGTGTCAATGTTATCGCTGATTAAGTAAAAGCGCATAATACCACAACCATTTCTGGCTTAGAGTTTGTTGATGATCAAGATGGAAATTAGAATACCGTAAAGTGCAATACCTTCGCCAAGCGCTACAAAGATCAGGCCTTTACCAAAGGATTTCGGATCTTCGCTGTAAAGACCAATAGCGGCGGGAACGGCGGCGGCAACCGCAATGCCGGCGCCGATAGAAGCAAGGCCGGTGGAAAGAGCGGCGCCAAGGTAGCCCATCCCGGCTCCGCCGTCACCCGCTACGACAGTCGCATCGGCAGCAAGGCCGGTCAGCGGCAGCGCAATTGCGGCGAGGCAGACGCCCGCAAAAGCGCAGAGGTTAAAGATGATGGCGTGCTTTGCCTTTTTACCGGTTTTTACACCGCGGTAAATCGGGATTAAAGGCATTGCCAGCAGGATAACAATAGCAAGGGGCAGCAAAAACAACATAGCGTCTTTCATAAGTGGTTCCTCCTAAAAGTCAAAATTATGGCGACAAGGGTTAATCGTCAATTTTATATGATACAACGACGGGGCGGAATTCTTTTCCGTCGCCCTCGTAGAATCGGCTGAAAATTTCGTAGAATTCAAGCCTCAAAACCTGAATCCCAACAATCAGGCCTTCCATTGCCATGACAAAGATATTGCCAATGACAAACACAATCGGGCTGCCGAAGCCACCGATCATCTCCATCAGAGTAAGGACAACTGCCATCATTCCCGCGTGGCTCAAAATAAAACCGCCGACACGGAGAAAGGAAACGGTATTGGTGATGTAACTCAGAACGTTTTCAAACAGTTCAAAGAAATTTGTGATGATAAAACCGCCCACACCGTCTTCCGGCTTCAGATCTTTGCGCTTTGCCATCCATTTGGAAAGGGGCTCCCGCAGGAAGATAAGAAGTAGGGGGAGAACAATACAAAGGATAATGAAAGCGGGATTTAGAACATTGACGTTGAAAATCATCAGCAGGGCGGCGGCCCCGATAACCGAGACATAAAAAACAAGTCCTGCAATTCCGTTGTGACCGAAGATAGAGCGTTCGTAATCCTTTTTCCGCAGCCCCAGTATGATGTTGATAACAATTGAAACGGTGATTAAGACAGCGCCGATTCCAATGGCCAGTAAAAGCAGCATGTTGGTGGTATCTGGATTGAAGACTTCAACCGGTTTTCCCGGCAGCCCTAAAACGCCTGTGTAAAAAGGGTCAAGCAGGTGTTCAAGGCCAAAAACAGAACCGTAAACCGTGCCGAAAATAGCGCTGAAAATGCCGACGCGGGCAAGAATGCGCCCGAGCATCATTTTTTTGAACCGCCAGAGCAGAAGCCCGATTACCGAAAGGAGCAGGCCCTGACCAAGGTCGCCGAACATTATGCCAAATAAAAAGCAGTAGGTATAGGCAACCAACGGAGTGGGGTCAAAATCACCGTAGCCCGGCAGGCCGTACATAGTAACAAACATTTCAAACGGACGGGTGAACCAGTTGTTTTTGAGCTTGACCGGGGGAGTCAGCCGCGGATCGGCGTCAACCTCCCGCAAAACGCAGTCGCAGCTTGGAAGTTCGTTAAAACTGTCCCGGAATTTTGGTCCGGAGCGTTTGGGAACAAACCCCACAAGAATAAACTGATTGTTCTTTACTACCACAAATTTGCGGAGCTCAAAGGCGTCGCTGTCAAATTTGAGAGAGGTGAAAATCTGACACAGAACTGTTTTGTTTTCCGCGATAAATGCCTTAAGCTCTTTTTCAACCGCTTTGAGTTCCGCACGGTAATCGCCCAACATTTTTGTGATGTTTACAATGGCGATATCTGGTGTCTGGTGGGCATAATCCGGTATTCGGATACGCTGGAAAAAGAGAGAGCGAAAAATTTCATCAATATCGTCCTTTAAAATAGTTGGAACGAAATAGACGCCCCAGTGATACTGCTCATCAACGTCGAATGTGAAAAAGAAAAAAGGCTTATCGTTGTAGTATTCCAGCTTGTCAAAACTGTCGTTCGGCAGAATGCCGAACCGGGATGAAACCGCTTTGCATGCAAAAATATCGTCAAATTTTTCTGCCAGCCCTTTCATGTGGTTGAGCTGGACCAGGACCTGTTCGTTTCCGGTCACCTGCTGGGAAAGCTCTTCTTTCTGTACCCGCAGTTCTTCCAGTTTTTCTTCAATTTTTGCAACCTCTCTGTCAAACTCAGACGGTTTCAGGGAAAGCCCTGAGGCGTCTTTGTAGGAAAGCTTGAAATTCATTTTATAAGAAAGGTCAACAATCCGCTTGATCAGCGGGGAATAGGGGTTAGAGTCCTGCAGCATGGTGCCGCCGTTTAGATCGTTTATATACTGCGAAGCGTTTTCTGGGTGAAAACAGCCCGATTCACAGCATACCGTCATGGCGCGGTCCATGTCGTCAATACTGCCTACAATATTGACTAAGGACATTTTTTCGATTGACATTTTCTATGAGCACCACCTTAGACACATTTTCGAACCAGGAAAGGCATCACTGTTTTCCAAAGCTTACAGGATCAAGAGGCTTTGAATCTGCGAAATAGGAACCTGATAGCGTATGCCTTCTACGATTTTGATTATATTTTTAACTTCAGTGTTGTTAAGAATAATAAAGGCATAAAGCACAGCCGGGGGACTGGTAGAAAAACGCATCAACTTTTTATTGTAAAGATAAATGATTTGATTTAAATGATGTTCAAATTCCAGGCTGTTATCTACCGTTTTATTGTTTTTACCGTAATAGCATTGATCAAAAACATCGAAAAAATCATCTACAGACTGCGCGTCAATCATTTTTTCAAGGGTAATTCTATTGAGTTTAAATTCAAACGGCAGCAGTACTTCGGCGATCTCGTCCTTTTGCGCGCTGAAATAACGTTTTAACCGGTAAATGGTCATAAGGTTTGAAAGGGTGACGTTAACCTTAATGACTTTTTCCAAATCTTTTTTTGTCTGTCCGTGAAATTTTTTTCGAATCACCCCCAGAAGGTGATCGTAATGATAAGTCATCAGCGCTTTTTCACAGGAAGCGTAGTCCACGAATTCATCGGCTTTAGGTGCGAACTGCATGAGGATTTCACGGTATGGCGTATGCTTGAGCACTTCCAGAAGATCGTCGAACTGGCGGACTTTTGCGAGGGCGAGAAGATTAAAAGACGCATGACTAATTAAAAAAGAAGGTAAATCTAAAATAAAATCAGCCATGGTTTTTGCGTTGAGAGAGAGGATACATTTTAGAATCTGCTCAATCTCGTACTGCAGGACAAGATAATTATAAAAATCGTTGTCACCGGTGAAGTTATAACGGCAGAGTTTGGTGTATTTGTTAAAAAGCTCCCGCATTAGAAGGTTTTCAAGCTGTCCGCGGTGAATATTATGGGTATCCACCTGCGCGAGCGCCGTTTGATATGAGGTGTTTTCTTTTAAATACGCGGCAATATCTGAAACACTGCTGCGCCGAAGCATATCTTTGTAATCGGCGTCCGTCAGACGTTTGCCATACATACTCTTGGCTTTAGCGGAAATGGTGTTACTGGACATCGAGGTAAAAAACATTTAAGATCACCTGCCCAGAACGCGGTTGAAGAGGTCGTCCTCCCACGCTTGATGATTTTCTTCGAATACTTTTTTTATAGCCGCAAGTTCAGTTTCTTTCCGCGCGGCGATGGCGGCATTTTTGTTATCGGCATGTTTTTGTTCAGTTTCGCGAACCATGTCCAAATGCATTTTTGCGCGCTCTCTCATTTTATGGCGGAGTTCTTTGTTTTCTTCAATAATCTGGTTTTTAACTATGTCGTCCTTCATCCGCTCCGCTTCTTCAAGTTTACGGCTGGCTTCCTTATCAATATTGATGATCTCTCTAATGATTTCATCCACGAACAATCACCCAATTTCCTAAATTAATTCTTAAGGCTCTGCAGGGGTGCCGGAATCTGGCCGCCCCGTGCGATGAACTTAGAGGAGGAGTTTGCGTTTACCTTCATGACCGGGCCGGAGCCGAGCAAACCGCCAAATTTCAGTTCCTCGCCTTCTTTTTTGCCAATCGCCGGGATCAACCGAACAGCCGTCGTTTTATGGTTCACCATTCCGATTGCAGCTTCATCTGCGATGATGGCGGCAATGGTGTCAGCCGGGGTATCACCCGGGACAACAATCATATCCAGGCCGACCGAGCAGACTGCAGTCATTGCCTCCAGCTTTTCGATCGAAAGGGCGCCGCAGCGGGCTGCCTCAATCATTCCGGCGTCTTCGGTAACGGGAATGAAAGCGCCGGACAGGCCGCCGACTTTGCTGGAAGCCATGACGCCGCCTTTTTTTACCGCATCATTTAACAGGGCGAGTGTAGCGGTGGTTCCATGAGTTCCGCACCGTTCCAGCCCGATTTCTTCCAGAATATGCGCCACCGAGTCGCCGACAGCCGGCGTTGGCGCAAGGGAAAGATCTACAATTCCAAAGGGGGCGCCAAGCCGTTCGGAAGCAACAGTGCCGACAAGCTGCCCCATCCTCGTAATTTTAAAGGCGGTTTTTTTGATAATGTCCGAAATTTTTGTAATATCGGCGTCCGGGTATTTTGCAAGAGCAGCCCGGACGACGCCGGGACCGGATACGCCGACGTTAATCATGCAGTCAGGCTCTCCCACGCCGTGAAAAGCTCCAGCCATAAAAGGGTTATCCTCCGGCGCGTTGCAGAACACCACAAGCTTAGCGGCGCCAATGCATTCGCGGTCGGCGGTACGTTCGGCTGTCTCCTTTACTATCTTTCCCATCAATCCAACAGCATCCAGGTTGATGCCGGTTTTTGTGGAACCGATATTGACTGAAGAGCAGACGTTTTCGGTGACTGCTAACGCTTCCGGGATCGAACGGATCAACGCTTCGTCGCCTGCGCTGTATCCTTTCTGAACCAGCGCGGTATAACCGCCGATGAAGTTGACGCCGCAGGTTTCAGCGCACCGCTGAAGAGTGCGGGCAAATTTAACCGGGTCGCCCTTTGCGGCTGCCGCGAGGATTGCAATCGGAGTGACGGAAATCCGCTTGTTGATAATCGGGATTCCATACTCGGTTTCAATATCATTCCCAACTTTGACAAGGTTTTGCGCAAGCCGGGTGACCTTTTCGTATACCTTTTCGCAGGAACGGTCAATATCCGGGTCGATGCAGTCAAGAAGGGAAATCCCCATCGTAATAGTACGGATGTCAAGGCACTGGTCCTGGATCATCCGTATTGTCTCTAAAATATCGTAAGTATTCAGCATTCGGTACCCTCCTAAATCCGGTGCATGGAATTGAAGAGGTCCTCATGCATGGCGTGGACTGAAATGTCCATTTGCTTCCCAAGCTCGTCGAGAGAGGAAGAAAGTTTTGCAAACTCAACATTTAAATTTGAGATATCCACCAGCATGATCATGCAGAATAATTCCTGTAAAACAGACTGGGTTACCTCTATAATATTCGCGTTATACTCTGCACAGATACTGCTGACCTTTGCAAGAATTCCCACAGTATCTTTGCCGATTACCGTTACCACTGCGCGCATCGTAAGTTCCTCCCGATATTTGTACTTTTATGATACTACTTATAATAGCATATTCGGTCAAGGATGAAAATCATAATCTTCACAAAGATTCCTGGAAGCGCTTTCGAAAATTGTGACTTTTGTGATATAATGGACGCAAATAATAGCTTTAACTGGATTTCACTGCCCAATTTTTATAATTGCAAGGAAAGGATGTTCTTGATTGCAAAAATATATTGATTTACACACCCACTCCAATTATTCGCCTGATGCTGATGACAGTGTGACTGCCATGTGCCTGCAGGCAGAAACACTCGGGCTTTTCGCTTATGCCGTGACCGATCACTGTGAAATGAACGAGTTTGAGACGGGCGGCTATCATAAAAGCACGTTGGATTCGATTGCGGAAATGGAGCGGTTTCGAAAGGAAAATAGCCGGAGCGCAACCATTTTTTTAAGGGGGGTGGAAATGGGGCAGGCTCTTGAAAACCGTGAAACCTCGGAGCGGTTCTATGAAGAACTTTTTCCGTTGACTGATTTTGTCATCGGCTCCCTCCACAACATGTTGGCTTATACCGATTTCGCGTTTCTCGATTACAGGCACGAAAATATTCCGGATTTGCTCAAACGCTATTTTACAGAACTCAACGAGCTTGTCCGCTGGGGCAGGTTCGATTCTTTGGGACATATCACATACCCGCTGCGTTATATTACTGGGGAAGCGGGCTACCGGGTGGATTTAACCCCGGTCAGCGACTTGATTGACGAGCTTCTCCGCTGCCAGGCGGAGCGCGGCGGCGCAATTGAGGTGAACACCTCCGGGCTTCGCCAGAAAATTGGTGAGACAATGCCGCCCTTCTGGATGGTAAAGCGCTTTCATGAGCTGGGTGGGAAATATGTGACAATAGGGTCGGACGCCCACTGTACCGCCGACCTTGGCAGAGGGTTAAAGGAAGGAGTAAATCTCATAAAAAGAGCGGGCTTTGACCATATTACTTATTATAAGGAGCATCTGCCTGTCCTGATACCGATTGAAGAGTAGACATTGGAAATCGGAACTGCTATAATAGAAAAAATATTTTGTGCTGAAAACATGAAAGGTATCCACACCATTATAATGTTATAGTATCCTGTTTTAAAAGAGCAAAAACTTCCGTTTCGGATGGAAGTTTTAATAGACCATATTGTAAAGGAGTTTTGATGATGGACCAGTTATTGTCTTTGTTAAACGAAAACGCAAGATTTTCTAATAAACAGCTGGCGGCCATGCTTGGCACAACGGCAGAAGATGTGGAGAAACGAATCGCGGCCTACGAGAAACAGGGGATTATCCGCGGCTATAAGGTCCTGCTGGATCATGAGAGGCTCGAAGAGGAGACGGTTCAGGCTATTATTGAGGTCAAGGTTTCTCCAAAGCGTGATTTAGGGTTTGAAGATATTGCACGGCGGATCATGTCCTATTCAGAGGTGGACACTGTTTATTTGATGTCGGGCGGCTACGATTTGCTCGTCATCCTCGAGTGCAAAACCTTTAAAGATATCGCCTTGTTTGTCCAGCAGCGGCTGGCGGCGCTTGATTCTGTCCTGTCAACAGCGACCCATTTTGTTCTGGTTCGTTATAAAGAGAAGGGCGTCGTTCTCTGCGGGGAGAACACTGACGACAGAAGGAGTGCTTTGTTGTGATAGATTATTCCACTTTGATGTCCCGGCGGGTTCAAGAAGTTAAACCCTCCGGGATACGAAAGTTTTTCGATATTGCCGAGCAGATGGACGACGTCATCTCTCTCGGCGTCGGTGACCCGGATTTTAAAACCCCGTGGCTAATCCGGCACAAGGGAATTGAAACCTTGGAACGGGGGATGACCCGTTATTCGGCAAATGCCGGGCTTATGAGCCTGCGGGAGGAAATCGCCCGGTATATGCAGCGAAAATATCACTTGAGTTATGAGGCGAAGGATGAAGTCATCGTCACAGTTGGCGGTTCCGAAGCAATTGACCTTTGCATCCGGGTTTTTGTTGAGCCCGGGGACGAAGTATTGGTTGTCGAACCTTCTTTTGTAGCGTATTCCCCAATTGTAACCGTCACCGGCGGCACTCCGGTGCCAATCCCGACAAAGGCGGAAAACGCCTTTCGTCTGACGGCGGACGAGCTCCGGGAAAAGATTACATCTAAGACTAAGCTTCTTGTCCTGCCGTTTCCAAACAATCCAACCGGCGGAGTCATGCGGCGGGAGCATCTTGAAGAAATTGCCGAGGTGCTTCGAGACACCAATATCATCGTTCTCTCAGACGAAATTTATGCGGAACTTACCTATGGCGGCGAGCCGCATGTCTCTATTGCGGAGATTGACGGCATGCGGGAGCGCACAGTTGTCATCAACGGTTTTTCCAAGTCGTTCAGTATGACCGGCTGGCGGCTGGGTTACGCCTGCGGTCCCCGTGAAATCATCAAGCAGATGACGAAACTCCACCAGTTCGCCATTATGTGCGCGCCGACAACCAGCCAGTACGCGGCAATTGAAGCGCTCAAAAACTGCGACGACAGCGTCCGCGAAATGCGGGATGATTACAACGCGCGCCGCCGCCTGGTAATTGATGGGTTTACTTCAATTGGCCTGCCTTGTTTTGAACCGGAAGGTGCGTTTTATATTTTCCCTTCCATCCAGTCGACCGGTCTGACGTCGGACGAATTTTGCGAACGTCTGCTTTACTCCAAAAAGGTTGCTGTTGTGCCCGGAAATGCCTTTGGAGAGAGCGGCGAAGGGTTTATTCGTGTGTCGTATTCCTATTCTAAAAAGCATCTGCTTGAGGCAATCGAGCGGATTGGGGAATTTATGGAAGAGCTTGCAAAGGAACGTGAAGCATGTCTGAAATAATCTGTATCCATCAGGATGATTATGATGAAGAGGCTCTTTACCGCGCCGTCAAACGGCAGTTTGAATATCTTGGCGTGGAACAGGATTTAAAGCCTGGAATGAAGGTTTTGTTAAAGCCCAACCTGCTGATGAAACGGCGGCCGGAGGAATTTACCACAACTCATCCGGTGGTCGCCGGCGCGGTCATTCGCGTTTTAAAAGAGCAGGGAATTACTGATATTGTAATTGCCGACAGCCCCGGCGGCCCCTATACCAAACCGCTTCTTTCCGGAATTTACCGCGCGGCGGGTTTTACGGGTCTTGCGCTTCGGTATGGAATAACGGTAAATGAAGAGACTGGCTACCGCGAAAAAACCAGGATGGAAAACAGCCTGTGCAAGCAGTTTTACCTAATTGACCCGGTTCTTGAGTCCGATTACATCATTGACCTGTGCAAATTCAAAACTCATGGGATGGTTGGCCTGAGCGGAGCGGTAAAAAACCTGTTCGGCTGCGTTCCCGGGCTGATGAAGCCGGAACTTCATTTCCGGTTTCCAGAGGAGGAGCGATTTTGTGAAATGCTGGTGGACCTTTGTGAAACAGTTCGGCCGAACCTGACAATCGTCGACGCGGTTGATTCCATGCAGGGGGACGGCCCTTCCGGAGGCAGCCTGCTACATACGGGAATGCTTTTGGCCGGGAAAAACCCTTATGACATCGACCTGCTTTTGTGCAAGGTTGCCGGGTTTGATCCGGACAAAATTTACACTGTCCGTTCCGCGAAAAAAAGAGGGCTTTCTGCCTGCTCAGTCGATGAGCTTACCCTGCTCGGCGATGAAGTGAAGCATTTTCCGGATTTTATCAAACCGGTTTCACATGGAGTCGATTTTTCGTCTTCGCTTCCCAAGTGGTTTCCGAAAAAGGTTTTGAACCATTTTTCTTCAAAGCCCAAAATTGTTAAAAAGGGCTGCATCGGCTGCGGAAAATGCGCGGAAAGCTGTCCCGCTCAGACCATTGAGCTTTCGGGGCGAAAGGCGAAAATCCATTATGACAACTGTATCCGTTGTTTTTGCTGCCACGAAATGTGCCCGGTAAAAACCATAAAAATTAAACGTTCGCGGTTTTACCGCTTTTAGGTGAAGGATATGAAGACGGTTTCTTTGTACGCGTACGCCAAATTAAACCTTGCGCTCGAGGTTGTTGGAAAGCGGGAAGACGGTTATCACAATATGAATATGCTGATGCAGTCCGTTTCCCTGTGTGATACGCTCCATTTAAAAAAGCTGGAGAGCAGTATTCGGTTTGCCTGCAATCGTTCAGATATTCCCTGCAACGCCGATAATATCGCCTTTACCGCTGCCGAAAAGTTCTTTAACTTTACAGGAATTGACGGCGGCGTGGAAATCAGTTTGGAGAAGCAAATTCCTTCTCAGGCGGGAATGGCAGGCGGAAGCGCGGACGCTGCAGCAGTACTGCGCGGTTTAAACAGGCTGTACGCCGCAAATCTTTCTGTATCTGAGCTTTGCCGGATCGGCGTTACTCTGGGGGCTGACGTCCCGTTCTGCCTTGTAGGAGGCACTGCTCATGTAACTGGAATGGGGGAAAAAGTGGAGCCGGCGCCGTCGCTTCCGGAGTGCTTTTTTATAATCGTAAAACCGGAGACAGGTATTTCTACCGGCGCCGCTTTCCAAGCCGTTGACCGCTGTCAATCCCTTCAAAAAGCGGACGTACAGCCTGTTTTAAATGCTGCGGCGGACCGCGATATAAGGAGTATTGCCCTCGCCATGTGCAACACCTTTGAACAGGTGACTGAACTTGAAGAGGTTTTTGAAATAAAACAGAAGCTGCTTGAAAGCGGGGCATGTGGATCGTTGATGAGCGGCAGCGGTTCAGCGGTTTTCGGTTTGTTTTCAGAACGTGAAACGGCATTAGCAGCTGCCGCCCGCCTGCACCTTTTTTATAAAGAGGTTTATTTTGCCAAACCGGTTCCTTATGGTGTAAAAGTTCTGTGATTTGGTAAAAAATGTATATTCCTATAAAAAGCCGTCCATACTCTCATCGACATGACGAGAAAGGACGGTTTTTTCTTTGAAAAAGATTGAAATATCGGTTTTAATCGGTTTGATTTTAACAATTTTGGTCGGTGGGTTTACAACCTTTGCCGCCGACTGTAATCAGATTCGGGAGGACGTCCTCAGGCTTCATATCCTCGCCAATTCTGACAGTGAAGAGGACCAGGCGCTCAAGCTCAAAGTGCGCGACCGCATTTTAACAGAAATGGGTTCTACCTTTGAAACGCCTGAAACGCTGGAGGAGGCAAAAAATTCTGCGGCGGATCATTTAAAACAGGTAAAAGAAATTGCTCAGGATGAAATTGCCCGCAACGGTTATGATTACACGGTGAACGCAGAGATTGTCAACATGTATTTCACCACCCGGCAGTATGATACCTTTACTCTTCCGGCAGGAATGTATGACGCAGTCAGAATTACAATTGGGAAAGCTGAAGGGAAGAACTGGTGGTGTGTACTTTATCCGCCGCTTTGTCTGCCTGCGGCCCAGCCGCAGGAGGCTTTGGAAAAGGGCTTTAATGAAGATGAAGCCGACCTGGTTACCAAAAACCCAAAATATGAAGTTCGCTTTGCGGTTGTGGAATGGTTTGAAGACCTTAAAAATAATTTAGGCTGGTAAAAGAGGGCGGAACATTTTGTTCCGCCTTCTTTTTTATCAGCCTGCCAGCACCCCGTCTTCCTAAACTGACAGATTTATAGTATAATAAACACAAATATTTCGACAAAATACCTGTTATTCAATGAAAGGAGCTGACATCCGTTGCTGAAATTGCTTTACGGCGCTTCCGGGACTGGAAAAACAGAAACAATTTACCGCGAAATTGCCCGTGTTTCTGAAACCGGCGCGGCCAAGGTCATGATTGTAGTACCAGAGCAGTTTTCTTTTGAAACGGAGCGGAAACTCCTTTCCTTTTTAGGGGAGCGAGCGTTCGCTCACGTTGAAGTGTACAGTTTTACCCGCCTTTGTCACCGTGCCTTTGAGCTTTACGGCGGTAACAACCGCAGCTACGCCGATACGACGGCTAAAATACTTTTGATGGAACTGGCCCTGCGCGAGGTTTCAGACACGCTGGAACACTACCGCAGGGTTTCCCGCTCCCGCCAGTTTTTACTCTCAGCTCTTCAAACAGTGGAGGAGCTTAAAGTGAACGGCGTGACACCGGAGCAGTATGAAGAAGCGTCACAGGCGCTGAAGGAAACGCCCTCCGGCGATAAGCTCGGCGAAATATCGACCATTTATTCGGCCTATCAGGGAATTCTGGAGCGATCCTACCAGGATGCGCTGGATGATTTTTCGAAGGCTCTGGAACTCATTCGCTCCAACTGTTTTTTTGAAGGCTATGACATATTTTTAGATGAATTCAAGGGGTTTACCAAACCGGAGTTCGATCTGATCGGTGAAATGTTGGGTAAATCGCGGTCCTGCACGGTTTCATTGTGTATGGACCGGAATGATGAAAACGACCCATTGTTCTATAGCGTTAAAAAAACGGCGGACCGTCTTAAAAGAATTGCCATGGAAAAAAATTGCAAAATTGTGCAGCCGCTTTGTTTGGAAAAAAACCACAGGTTCCGGAATGAAGCGCTGCTTTACCTGGAAAGAAACGTCTTTCGGGGAGATGCCGGTCCTTTCCTTGGGAAAAACGAGGCAGTTTCGGTCTACCAGGCGGTCAATGAATATGAGGAAGCCGACTATGCAATGTCCTGGATTTTGGAGCAGGTGCAGGCACATGGCTGCCGTTACCGGGACATTGTGCTGATGTGCCGCGACTTGGGAAGCTACCAGTGGATCCTGGAGCCTGCTTTTCAGAAATACAACATCCCGGTCTTTTTTGACAGCCGCTTTGAAATTGAAACCTTTCCGCCCGTCCGGTTTCTCATTGCGGTTTTGGAAACAGCCGTCGGCCGCCTGGATACCGAAAATATGCTCAACCTTTTAAAATGCACCATGCTGCCCTTTACGCTGGAAGAGGTTTCGGCGCTTGAAAATTATGTTTACCTTTGGGATATTACCGGGGCGAAATGGGAAAGCGAGTTCACCGCAAATCCCCGTGGGTTTAAAGGCGAGCTGACAGAAGACGACCGTACCGTGCTCGACGGACTCAACCGGATCCGCAGTGCGGTTGCCGGCCCGTTGTGCTTCTTTATAAACAACACCAGGGAGGCGACAGTTCGAGAAATAGCGCAAGCCCTTTACCATTTACTGGATCAGCTGGGGACAATTGATGTATTGTCAAAAAAAATAAATGACCTCCACGCCGGGGGGGGACATGACTTGGCCGATACCTATAGCCGCGTTTGGGAGCTTTTAATGAAGATTTTGGACACCATGGTACTGGCGGCGGGAGAAATACGGATGGATCTGAGACGCTTCATGGAACTTTTCACCCTTGCGGTTCAAAACAGCGAGCTCGCTGATAGGCCGCAGGCGCTTGACTGCGTCATGGTCGGCTCTCCTGACCGGATGCGGACCGATTCCCCAAAAGCGCTTGCAATTCTTGGAGTCAACGATGGCATTTTTCCCTTTGTTCCCACCGACGGTACCCTTCTCCGAGATGAAGAAAGGCTTGCTTTGGCGAACCTTGGGCTTGAATTGCAGGGCGATTTCAAAGAAAAAATATTGGAAGAGCGGTTCGTCGCTTATAAGGCGCTAACGGTTCCAACCGATTCTCTTTTGCTTACCAGCCGCCGTGCGGATATCACCGGAGAGGTTAAACAGCCCTCTGAATTACTGAGCCAGCTCTCGGCTTTATTTACAGAACATGTTGCCTTTGAAAGTGAAGATGTTTCTCCGCTGTTCTACTGCCGGTCACAGGAAACCGCTTTTTTAACGCTTGCAAGCCGGTATTCCCAAAAGAGCGATTTTACAAAAACCCTTTCCGGTTACTTTAAAGGGGTACCCGGTTATCAGGCGCGGCTTTCTCTTTTAGAGCGTGCTATGAAACCGCAGGCTTTTAGGATAGGGGATGAAGCGCTTGCCAAAAAGCTTTTTGGCAGAAAAATGAAGCTTTCCCCCTCCAGAGTGGAAGCTTATTACCGCTGTCCGTTTGCCTATTTCTGCCGCTATGGTTTAAAAGCCCTGCCGCGGACAAAAGCGGAACTCAACCCAATGGAGCGCGGCGTTGCAATCCATGACGTTTTATACCGTTTTGTCTCCGAATACGGGGAAACGATGTTTGACCTGGCGGAAGAGGAGGTCAAAGAGATTGTAAACCGGTACCTGGAGCGGTATATTGCGGATGTCATGGGCGGCAGGAGTGATAAATCCAAGCGCTTTCTGGCGGCGTTTTACCGCCTATGCAGTACAGTGAGCAATATTGTATTGCGACTGATTGCCGAGTTTAAGCAAAGCGCCTTCAAACCGGTTGATTTTGAACTTGAAATAGGGGAAAGCGAAGACGTGAGCCCGCTCCGTCTAAAAGCTGCGGACGGGTCCGAAATTATTGTCAGCGGAACAATAGATAGGGTAGACCTTTGTGAAATTGGCGGGCAGAAGTATGTGCGTGTAATTGATTATAAATCGGGCGCTAAAAAGTTCAAGCTCAGCGACGTTTATTACGGCTTGAATCTTCAAATGATCTTATACCTTTTTATTTTATGGAAAAATGGAAAACAGAAATATGACGGCGTATTTCCGGCAGGGGTGCTCTATATGCCTGCCGGCGAGGCTTCCCTTGTCCTGCCCCGGGAGGCCTCTGCGCAGGAGGCCGAAAAGCAGCGGGTTTCCCAGTATAAAATGAACGGTTTTGTTTTGGAAGACCCGGAGGTGGTTTCGGCCATGGAGGAAAACGCAAAAGGCGTTTTTATTCCGGTTGAACGGAACAAAGACGGGAGCTTCGGCAAGCGTTCCTCCCTTCTTAAGTTGGAGGAGCTTGGAAAAATGGAGCGGTATGTAAACCGGCTGGTTTTGAGAATGGCTGGGGAGCTGCACCGGGGTGGAATTCCCGCTGCACCTGTTTACAGCGGCGGTACTAAGCCTCCTTGCGAATACTGCGACTACAGCTCTGTCTGTGGACAGAAAAATACGGCGGAAAAAACGCCGCCGGTAGATGATTTGGATAAAGAACGTTTTTTTGCTGAGATTGGGGGTGACGGGGATGCCAGTGCACAGCTGGACTGAGGAACAGCGCCATGCAATTGAAGCCGAAGGCGGCGGTGTTCTGGTTTCCGCCGCTGCCGGCAGCGGAAAAACTGCCGTCTTGGTTGAACGGGTCATCCGTCTAATCACCCGCGAGGTAAATCCTGTTCCGGCCGACCGCCTTTTGGTTGTGACTTTTACCAAAGCGGCCGCGGCTGAAATGAAACAGCGGATTTCCGCGGCCTTGGCAGAACGGATTGCTGCCGACCCCGGAAATCAGCTTTACCTGGAACAACAAATCCTGCTTTCCCGGGCGCATATCTGCACCATTCACGCTTTTTGCGGCGAATTGCTGCGGGATAATTTTGAACAGCTTAATATTGCGCCTGACTTCAGAATTGCCGACGATGCGGAAATCGGACTTTTGAAAAAGGCGGCGGTCGACCGGGTTCTGGAAGAGAGCTATGAAGCGGGAGAAGAAAGCTTTTTGAACCTCGCGGAGTTTTATTCGTCCCGGACCGACCAGCTCCTTGTCGACCAGATTTTGTTGATTTATGAATT
>ERZ1673695.1141-NODE-1141-length-30135-cov-6.479820_pt1 | contig 30135 bp, 29 predicted proteins | sample MGYA00580225_ERZ1673695 | MGnify/ENA primary metagenome ERZ1673695 (study PRJEB41218, sample SAMN15661739) | gut metagenome | host: Homo sapiens | place: Canada: London | collected 2015-08-20/2019-03-30 | study: EMG produced TPA metagenomics assembly of... | reverse complement strand
GCGCATTCAGCTAAAGACTGGAGAGGCGCCGCTTGCGCGGCGCCTCTCCACATAACACTCAATAGTTCCTGCCAGGGTCCCTTTTTGTACGGTCCGCACAACCTGGGGCAGTTCAGCTGTTCCCACGGACTCTTTTATGAAGTTCAATTGGAAAGGCTCAGCTGATTACTGTTCATAAAGCTGTTGATACAGTCGATGAAAGGCGGCGCCGCTGGATTGGGGTTGCCCTTCTTCCAAATCAGAGCGGCCCCATCCTCCAGAATTTCGTTTTGACTGCCCTCAAAATCCAGGGGAATAAAGCGCAGATCGTAATTACAGGAATCCTTGTGGAGCAGGAAATGGATGCTTACTCCCATGCCTGCGGCAATGAGCATGAACATAGTGCTCAAAGAGTTGGTTTCTTTCACAATTTTGGGCCGGAAGTTGCCTTTGGCACAGATCTCCTGGATACGGTTGACTGCGCGGCTGGAGTTGCGGTAAATGGAGAGAAAGCTTTCATCCCTGAGTTCGCTGATCCGTACCACGTCACGATTTGCCAGCGGATGGCTGGGTGGTACTACCAGCATCAAAGGGGAAGGGTAATATACCCGGGATTGAAAGCCCTTGGCGGGAACAGCGTAAGAAATCACCACCCCAAAATCCGCTTCTCCGGTGCTCACCGCATCCAGCAATTCCTCCGGGTTATAGCGCCGGATCGACAAGTTACACAGCGGATGGCGTCCGGTAAAATCATTGATGATCTGTGGGAGATAGCGATTCTCGTTTAAGTCTCCTATACCGATTGTTAAGCTGCCTGTGAGGGAAAGGCTGTCTTGCGGATTGTGGGAATTGAGGGCCTCGCATTGCCGGATAAAGTCCCGGCAGATTACGAGAAACTGTTCTCCTGCCTCCGTCAAACGAACGCTTCGGGTACTGCGGATAAACAGATGCACCTTGAGATCGTTTTCCAGGTTGGAGATGATTTTGCTCAGGCCGGGCTGAGAGATATAAAGGCGATTGGCCGCCGTGGTAAAATTCAGGCACTCGGCCACGGCAACGAAGCACTGTATTTCCTGAAGAAACATAACCGGACCCCTCCCATAGTCAAGCGGCGGCAAGGCTCATGATTGATTGTTATTATACCACATGGCGCAAGTTCGTCAAATGGGATTGCGCATCTTTGAGGAAAAGGTACTGGAAAATAGAGGACAAAAAGGAAGCGTAAGATACCGGATGGCGGACAGGTGAGTGATCCGGCAGACCAGAGCGCGCCCCCAAGCCAAGGGGGATGGAGAATGCTGAACCGGCAGGGGTAAACCGCTGGTTCACCTGGATGGAAGGGGGCGGCATCAGACCGCGGCACCCTTTGCCCCACGCCCGTCCTTACCGGACAAAGCGGATTAATAATTTGAAGGAATTAATCTGAACTCATGATTTCGTTTCATTATTTCTCTTTTCAATTGGAAGATGTTATGATGAACGTGCCGAACGGGATGCTGGATTTGTGCAAAGTGATAAGGAGGGGGTAAATCATGTATTGCGGCTGGCGGGCGAGGATCGGCTTGATCATGCCGGGAAACGGTACCAATCCAGAGTACGAGTTCCATAAATATGCGCCGGAGGGCGTAACAGTAATGACACAGAGAGTGCTTTTTGAGCGCGTAGACCCGGAAGGGCTCAGGGAAATGGGCGGTCGGATCGACAGCGCCGCCAAGCTTTTGGCAACCGCCCACCCGGATCTCGTACTGTTTGGGTGCACCAGCGGAAGCCTGATTGGGGGGTTCGGCTATGATCTGGAACTCATCAAACGGATGGAGGGCCAATGCGGTGCCAAGGCGCTGACCACCTCTTCGGCCGTTCTTATGGCGCTGAAAGCCTTGGGGGCCAAACGGGTCGTGGTCGCTACGCCTTATGTCGACAGGGTCAATGAAATTGAGAAAAAATTTCTGGAGGACAACGGTTTTGAGGTCCTGAACATCGAGGGCCTTCAAAACCTGGATCCGGACCTGATGCCGCGTACGCCTTTGCGGCAGATGTATCACTTGACCAAAGAGGTTCTGAACCCAGCGGCGGACGCCATTTTTGTCAGTTGCACGGGCTTGGGTATTGCCCATGGCATCAATATGATGGAACGGGATTTCGGCCTGCCGGTCGTTACGAGCAATCAAGCTTCTCTTTGGGGGGCGCTGCGCAGCTTGTCCATTAAGGACGATGTGGGTCTTGGAAAGCTGTTTACCCTGTAATGTGCGCAGCAAAACGTTAATTCGGATTTGGAGTGAATTGGAATGGCGCAGGTAGCAGTATTAGGAGGCGGAGGGACAGGCTGTTACATCGCGGCCGAGCTTACGCTGCGGGGATATTCAGTCAACCTGTATGAAGAGAAAGCCTACTGGAGCGAGAATATAGACGGCATACTCCGCAGAGGCGGGGTGAAGATGACCGGGCTGGGCCTCAATGGATTTGCCAAACTGACGCAGATTACGGACGATTTGGCCAAGGCGGTAGAAGGCGTGGAGTTGATCCTCGTCTCCATGGTAGCTTGGCGGCATAAAAAGCTGGCCCAGGAACTGAAACCCCTGGTGAGAAACGATACCGTTATCGTATTTTCTGCCGGCAACTTTGGCTCTATCGTGTTCAAGCAGGTATTTGGACCGGAATGCAAGGCAGTGGTGGGGGAGACGCTGGGCAATCTGTTTTCCTGCCGTATGTTGGGAGAGGGTGTGGGCATTGCCGCAGGGCGGTATCAGGCGAAGATGGTGGCGGCTTTCCCGGCCCGGGATAACAAAAGGCTGATGGAGCGTTTTTCGCAGTTCTATGACTGTGAAGAGGCTAAAAACGTCTTTGAAACCGCGCTCAACGCCCCCAATGTGGTTATCCACTTGGCTGGAGCGGTCCTGAACACCTGCGCGGTGGAACGCAACCCCAACTTCGCGCTGTATCAGGACGGCCTGTCTGCCGGCGTGCTTCGCTGCCAGAAAACGGTGGAGGCGGAAAAGAAGCGGATCATGGATGCCATGGGATACAAGATGGTGATCCATACGGAGCATATGGAACACGTTTCCCAGTATGATAAGTATCCGGAGCTGGACTGTTTCCGCAGTCTGGCAGGCCCCAGCAGCATGAAGCACCGCTATGTGGTGGAGGACGCCACCATCGGAGACTCCATTCTGATGCAGCTGGGAGAGCGGCTTGGCATCCCAACACCCACCGTACATGCGCTGGTCCAGGTCGCCGGTGCGATCAATGGGGAGAACTACTTTGCCAAGGGGCTGAAACTGTGGGATCTGGGGATCACCGGAAGCACCCCTGAGGAAATGAATGGATACTTGTTCACGGGAGATTAAGAAGGTATCATGGTAAAAGAAATAAAAGGAGGAACAAAAATGAAGAAGATCTCGAAAGCTGTTGCCCTGATCCTGACGCTTGCCCTCATGCTCACGATACTGGCCGCCTGCGGCGGCGGTACCACAACACAGTCCCAGGCTCCCCAGACCAGCGCACCCGAGACCGGAGCACCGGAAAGCAGTGCGCCCAGCGGCGCGGCGCAGGATCCGGTCACCCTTCAGTGGGCCTTCACCCCGCCCTCCGGAAGTATGGATGAGAAGTGGCATATGCACATCGGCGACCTGATCAGCGAGTACACCAGCGGCGCTGTGACCTATGAGTACTACCCCAACAGCACGTTGGGCAATGAGAAGGTGGCGCTGGAGGGCGTCCTTTCCGGTACGATCACACAGGCGTCGATTTCGCCCAACGTGATCGCAACGGTCCTGCCGGAGTTCAACATTCTGTGCCTGCCCTTCGCCTTCGATAGTTTGGAGCATTTCAACAAGGTGATTTCCTCCGACGAGTATTATGAAAAGATGAATGAGGTTGCCAATGCCGTCGGTCTGCAGTATCTGGGTGTAGATCTTGCGATTCCACGCAATATTTCCACAGATAAACCGGTGTACACTCCCGCTGACGCAAACGGGGAAGTCCTGCGCGTTATGGACGGCTCCATCTATACCGATATGATGGCCCTGTGGGGCTTCGGCAGTTCGGTTATCTCCTATGGCGAGGTTTATACGGCGCTGCAGCAGGGCGTCGTGGACGGCGTTGAGAACTCCAACGACGGCAATCTGACCATGAAATTCTACGAAGTCGTAGATTACACCACCAATACTTACCATGTCTATCACGGCCAGCACGCTGTGATGAATCTGGATGTCTGGAATTCTCTGACCAAGGAGACCCAGGAGTCTATCCGTCAGGCATGGAAGGACACCTATCCTGCCCTTTTGGAAGAACTGGTTCCTTACGTTCAGGAGGCTTCTGATTCGATTGCCGAGAAGGGCGTTACCATAATCGATCTGGACGAGGAGCAGCGCCAGGCCTGGATCGATGCCTCCCAGCCCTTGTATGAGAAGTACAGCGGCGTGATCGGCGAAGACTTCTATAACTGGTTTATGGAATTTGTGGACTCCATGCGGTAAGGGGTTGCGCAAGGGACAGCGATTAGGGCAGGAGCCGCCTTGCGGCGAACGAGAGGCTCCTGCCCCGGCCGCAACCAAGGCGGCAAAGGCCGCGCTTGGTTGACGCGAGGGGAGATGAGACATATGAACGCCTTGAAGAAGGCTTACCGCGTGTTTTCCACTGCGGAAAAGTATTTCCTGTTTGTGATCTTCTTTTTTGCCACGGTAATGGTGGTCGTTAATGTGCTGGGGCGGAAGCTGTTTGGCTTCAGCTTCAATTGGCTGGAAGAGCTCAACCGATACATCCTGGTGGTCTGCACCTTTATCGGCTCCGCCATTGCCACCAGTGACCGGCTCCACCCACGAATGGATATGGTCGTCGGAATGCTCAAGGGAAAGGCAAAGCTGGTTCTGGAACTGATTGCAGCGGTGGTCTTAACGATTTTCCTCGCCGTGATGACTTACTATGCCTTTGGACAGCTGGGCAAGATGCTCAAGATCAGTGCGATGACCGCTACTTTGCACGTACCGGTCTATGTGTTCTTTGCATTTATTCCGATCGGCTTCTGCGGTATGACGCTTCGCTCACTGATCCATACAATCCTAATGGTCGCGGACTTTCGCAGCTCCGGCAAAGCGGATGCGGATGTGACACGGTCCAAGGAAGGAGCTGAGAAGTAATGGCTGTCATTATTGGCTTTTTTGTCCTGCTGGTGATCGGCGTGCCCATCTATGCTGTGGTTATGATGTGCGCGGCCGGCGGCGTACTGATGTATACGCCCACCAGTTTGCTGGTCATTTCGCAGCAGCTGTTTACCGGTCTGGACTCCACAACGCTTTTGGCGGTACCCTTTTTTATCGTGGCAGGGACCATCGCCTCCCGCGGAAAGACATCCGAGAGTCTGGTCAAATGCATGAATGTGATTTTTGGGCGGCTGCCTGGCGGGCCGGTGATCGCGACCATCGCCACCTGCGCGTTCTTTGCCGCCATCAGCGGTTCCTCAATGGCCACGGTGGTGGCGGTAGGCAGCTTGATGATTCCGGCACTGAAGGAGCAGGGCTACCCGGAAGACATGAGCGTGGGCGCGGTCTGTTCCGGCGGTTCGCTGGGAATCCTGATCCCGCCCAGCGCGCCGATGGTCATGTTCTGTGTGGCTATGGGGACCTCGGTCGGCAAGCAGTTCATGGCCGGCTTTGTGCCCGGGATTCTGCTGGCGCTGGCCTGGTGTGTGTATGTGTTTGTCCGATGCTCTACCAAAAAGTTGGGTTCCCGTGTAAAGTACTCTGCCCGGGAGGCCGTCAAGATCTTTGTGCAAGGCATCCCGGCGCTGATGTTCCCCCTCATTGTGCTGGGCTCCATTTACACGGGCTGGGCTACGCCTACCGAGGCGGCGGCCATCTCTACCGTTTACGTGCTGCTGATCGAGAAGTTCGTCTACCATACCCTGAAGCTGAAAGATATGGTGGGATACTTCTATAGGGGGATCGTACAGTCGGCATCTTTGCTGCTGATCATCGGCACGGCCACTGCCCTGAGCTACCTGATCACCATCAAGCAGATTCCGGCCCTGGTGGTGGAGGTGATCTCCGGCATGGTCAGCTCCCAGTTCATGCTGGTTTTGGTGGTTATGATCATCCTGTTCATCGCAGGTTGCTTTATGGATACCATTGCACTCATCGTCATCCTGGCGCCTATCCTGGTCCCCCTGCTGAATAGGTACACTGTGGATCTGATCCACTTTGGCATCATGGCGATCCTGGCCTCTCAGATCGGCTATATCTCACCGCCCTTTGGGACCAATCTGTTTGTTACCATGCAGGTGTCGGGGAAATCCTTCGGATTTGTGGCAAAATCCATCGTACCCTACATCATCATCCTGATTGCCATGACCCTGTTCATTTGCTTTGTACCTCAGATATCCCTGTTCCTACCCGGCTTGATGAAATGACAGGCCTGTTTGTGCAGTGAGCGTTTGAAGCAGGAGATAGGTCGGCTCGTCCCTGTGGGAAGCAGGCCTGGATGTAGCGGAGATGACCAAGCCTCTGCACCGCTGAGACCAAAAAATCAATTTTTAGGAGGAAGGTGAAGACATGGGCTTCCGTGTCAACGCAGATCAGATCAAAACAAATTATACCGATACCCTCTCCCGGTTTACGGCCGATCTGAAGTATGAGGATATTCCCGCCGAAGTACGGGAACGGGCCAAATTCATCGCAATGCAGACGGTGGGCGTGGGGCTGGCCACGAAGGGCACCCCCATCGCTGATCGCAGTGTAGCGCTGGGCAAGTTTACCGGCGGCGCAGTCAGCGAGGGCGGAGCCACCCTTTGGACCACGGGGTGCAAGTCCTCTGTAGTGGGCGCTGCCTTCTGCAACAGCACTCTGGCCGACGCGCTGGACTGGGAGGACTGTTCCTGGACCGGACATCCGTCCGCCAGCATCATTCCTGTGGCCTTTGCCGTGGCAGAGGCCGAACATAAGAGCGGAAAGGATTACATCACTGCCATCGTGGCGGCCTATGAGGTTTATCAGCGCATTGCCATGGCGGTACAGCCCCCGGAAAATTGGCCAAACTACAAAGGCTGGGGATTGACTTCCTGGCAGATTTTCGCCGGGGTGATCCCTGCCGCCAAGCTCTATGGACTGAATGCCGAGCAGGTCAATCAGGCCATCGGTTTTGGCGCCACCAACTGCACCATTCCAGGTCAGCTCCACCACATCACCATGTCGGACGCGTACCACTACGAGCATGGCTACCGCTCGATGGACGGAGTAGTCAGCGCGATGAACGCAAAGCTGGGAATTTCCAATTATATGGACGCCCTGGACGATCCTTGGAGCTTTGAAAATCATATGTGCGTCTCACCCTTCCCTGAGTGGTACACCAAGGACTTGGGCAAACGCTGGCTGACCATGGAAACTCTGCTGAAGCACTGGCCGGCCAATATGTGGATTCAGACGCCTCTGGAGTTGACGGACAGGCTGCTGACCGAGCATGATATCAAAAAAGACGATATCGCAGAAATCATTGTTGATCCGCCTACGTATCTGCGTATGTACTACTCTCCTGATGGCTATTCCTCCATGATGCAGGCACAGTTCAGCATCCCTTACATGCTGGCCTGCCTGATCCTGGATCATACCCCGGGTGCCAACTGGTGTGACGAGACCAAACTGAAAGATTCGGAAATCCTTGCGCTGGCCGCCAAGATCCACGGCGGAAACAGTGACATGCTCTATATGCCGCAGTGTTTCAAAAACTTCCAAAAGGGACGCCATCCCGTCATTACCGTTACCATCAAGACCTTCAGCGGCAAGGAATATTCCGAGACGATGGAGGGCCACCTGGGTCATCCGCGGATGATGATGACGCCCGAGCAATTCAAAGACCGCTTCCGTATCCAGGCGGCACCCACGCTCAGAGGAGACAAGTTGGAGCAGGTTGCTGACCTTCTGGCCAATGTGGAGCGCTGCGACGATATGGCTAAGGTGGGCGAGCTGCTGCGCTGAGACATACAATAGCGCCAGAAAATACGCACAGCGCGTTTCGTGGGCGCCTGCGGCATGAAACGCCACAGACTTGAAAATGGAGGTTCTACAATGGAAAGCGAGATCAAGAAATACGGTTGTTTTGTCAAGGGCGTGGAACAGAAGTATCCCAACGTTGCGCCCGGCACCCCCATCTACGCCAACGCCGTGGTGGTGGACAACATCGTGTATGTGTCGGGGATGACCGCCCAGAAGTTTGAGGACGGCAGCTGTACCACCAACACCATGCAGGATCAGATGTGGGTGGCCCTGAGCAAGATGAAGCAGGTCTTGGAGGAGGCGGGCAGCTGCCTGGAGAACGTGTTCAAAACGTTTATCATGCTCAAGGACATCAAGGATTACCCGGTCATGCGCGCCACGGAGCTGAAGTTCTATCAGGAATACGCCCCCGAACTGGCGGAGCATCCCGCCGCCAGCACCATCCTGCAGGCGGGCTGCCTGGCCCGTCCGGAATTCCTGGTAGAGATCGAGTGTATGGCGGTGCTCAATAAAAAGAAGGACTAAACGCGCCATAGTTGAGCAGGTTTTGCATGCCGGGATGGAACCGGCATGCAAAACCTGCTTTTACAGGAGGAACTATGAAAAACTATGCCATCGTAGGGTTTGGCTGTGCGGGCTTTCATGCGGCCAGAGCCATTCGGCAGCTGGATCCGTCGGGCCGTATCGCTGTGTTCAGCGATACTGGGCAGCCGCCCTTCAACCCCATGCTGACGACTTACTACGCCTCAGAGAAACTGGAACTGGATGGGGTATTTCCCTTTGGCGGAATGGAAGAAATCCAACGGAAGCTGTCCCTGGAGCTCTATTCTGACATGCGGGTACGTCGTGTTGATACGGCCCATAGGAGCATTGAGCTGGAAGGAGGTCAGATGCGTGGCTTCGACGCCATCCTTATCGCCACCGGTGCCAGCGCGCTGGTGCCGGGGCCGCTGCGGCGGGGGGGCGGAGATTTCTTCCTGATGCGTACGCTGAACGATGCGCAGAGACTGCGCCGGCGCCTGGAGCAGGGTGGAGTGAAGCGTGCGGTGGTCGTGGGCGGCTCGATGGTGGGCATCAAGGTAGCGGAGCTGCTCTACCGCCGCGGCGTGGAGGTGACCCTGGCCGACGGCGCACCCTATCTGTTTCCGCTGGCTGCGTATGAGAGTACTGCCCATGCCATCCAGCAGAGGCTGGAAGAGCGGGGCCTGGACTTAATTTTCCGGGCCCAAGTATCCGCTGTTACGCCGAAAGGGGTGACGCTGGCGGATGGACGGACGCTGGAGGCCGACTTGGTGTGCCTATGCATCGGGACCCGGGCCAATGTGGAGCTGGTAGCAAATACTCAGGTACTGGAGGGAGAAAACGTGCAGATCGAGCGGGGGATCGTAGTCGATGAGGGCATGCGCACCAATGTCCCCGGCATCTACGCGGCCGGCGACTGCTGCGAGGGCGTGAATCTCCAGACCGGAAAGACTGCCGTCATCGGCCTGTGGGCCAACGCGGGAGCTCAGGGAGATTGTGCGGGACGGAACATGGCCGGGCAGTTCTGCCGGTACTATGGGAATATCCTGCACAATATTACGCACTTCTTCGATATGGATTTTATTGGACTGGGCGATCCCAATCTGCCTGGCGAACGCTGCAGTTTCCGGGAAAAGGGGTTTACTGTGGAGGCCATACTGGAGGACGGAAAGCTCAACAGTATAAATCTCTTCGGCAATTACCGCATCAGCGGTATTTTGAAAAACCATCTGACAAAGCGTCTGCTGGGAGGAGAGGCGCGGCTGACTCCGGCCCAGCAGGGACTGCTGGCGGCCGGCGGACTGAGCCGGGCGTTCATCCGGCGCATAGGAGGCGAATGACAGCTATGAGTGAATTGGAGCAACTGGTCCATGCCAAAATCCCGGGCCCGGAGACGGGCATCGAAGTCCGTCATACCATGTGTGATATCTGTACTCCGGGTCCCCAATGTGGTGTAGACGCCTATATAAAGGACGGCGTAGTGATCAAGGTGGAGGGAACTGCCGGCTTTCCTACCAATAATGGAGCCCTGTGTACCAAAGGCGCGGCCAACCGTCAGTACATCTACCGGAAGGACCGTATCCGCACGCCTATGCGCCGGACTGGACCCCGTGGATCGGGCAAGTTCGAATCCATTTCCTGGGACGAGGCGGTCGCCGCCGTCGCTATGGGGCTCAATGGGGTCAAGGCCCGCCACGGAGCGGAGGCCGTGGCCTTCATGACGGGTTACCCCAAGTGGTATCGCCCCTTCCTGCACCGACTGGCCTACTCGTTCGGCAGTCCCAATTATCTCACGGAGTCCAGCACCTGCCATCGTTCGGAGGTCATGAGCTGGCAGCTGACCTACGGCAGCGAGATGCGCCCTGATGTGCTTGGAATGCCGGAGGTGTTGGTGGGATGGGCCTGTAATCCGTTGGTCAGCGCCTACCCCATGGGGCGAAACTACTACCAGTACAAGGAAAAAGGGGGCAGGGTGGTCATCATTGATCCGCGCCGTACGCCCACGGCCGTCCAGTGTGCCGATCTGTATATCCGCCCCCGTGTCGGGACCGACGGTTATCTGGCCAATACGGTGGCCAGGCTTATCATCGAAAACGGCTGGGCGGATATGGACTTTATCCAGAAGCATGTCCACGGCTTCGCCGCCTATCGGGACATGGTCATGGGCTATACGGTGGAGGAGGGGGTGCGTATTACCGGCGTGCCGGAAGGGGAAATCCGGGAACTGGCCCAGCTCATCGGCACGGCAAAGACCGCTATCATCCAGCCCAGCAACGGCCTGAGTCACCACGCAAACGGCCTGCCCAGCCACAGAGCGGTGATCTGTCTGAATGCTCTGACCGGAAATGTGAATAAGCCGGGAACCATAGTTCCGACCTTCGAGACCTTTGCGGATATGGCGGCGGGTTTCCGTACCCGGGAGGATGAGTTCGTAGAAGAACGGTTCCCGCGGAATGCCCGGCCGAAGATCGGCTCAGCACGGTTCCCCTTGTGGTCTGAGATGCTGCCCGAGGCCCAGGGCATGGATTTGGTGCGGCAATGGGAGAAGGGCGAGCCCTATCCCATCCGTGCCATCTATGCCCATGGCGTCAACAACCGTATGTACCTGGAGTCCTCCAGACTGCTGGAAATGGCGGCAGATCTGGACTTTGTGGCAGCAACCGATTTGTTTTGGACCGATTTTTGCCGGTACGCCGATATTGTCATGCCTGCCTGTACCTCCTTTGAGCGCAGTGAGGTCAAATGTTATGGCGGAGGCTTTGTCAACTACACCAGTCCAGCTATTGCACCGCTCTATGAGAGCCTGGATGACGTGGAGATCATGTCTCGGGTGGCCAGCGCCCTGGCGCTGGATGATCCTCTGCTTTGCAGTGGTTATGATACGTGCGTCAAGCATATGTTCCGGGATGTAGACGTGGACCTAGATGCGGTGAAGGCCGGTGGAGTACCCCTGAAGATCCCCTGTCCAAAGACGCCAGACTACTTTTCTGCGCCGCTGGATACGCCCAGCGGAAAAATCGAACTGTACAGTGAGCGGATCGCCAAATATGAACACTCACATGGACTCAACCCTCTGCCCGTATTTGTGGATGGCTACGACAGTCCGGAAAACGGAGAACTTCCCATGACACTGATTACGGGCGGGCGTATCCCCAATGCGGTCCACTCCCGTCTGCACGACGTGCCTTGGCTGCGCAGCCTGCGGCCCGACCCGGCGGCCGACCTGAATCCGGAGGATGCTAAACGGATGGAGATCGGCCAGGGAGATGAGATCTATTTGACCACCCGGGTGGGCCGTATCAAGGTCAAGGCCAATGTCAGTGCCATTTCTGCGCCCGGAGAAGTCAATATGTATCACGGCTATTCGGAGGCCAACGTCAATCAAATCATACCCAGAGATCACCTGGATCCCTATTCCGGCTTCCCGGGCTTCAAGCAGGTCCGCTGCCGTGTGGAGAAGGCGGAGGTACGGAAATGAGCTATATTTTCCTGCTGGATACCAGAAAATGTATCGGCTGCGGCGCATGTGCCGTGGCGTGCATGGACCAGAACGATGTGCAGCCGCAGGAAGGAGACGAGCCCTTTCGCCAGTGCTTTGTCATAGAGCAGGGAAGTGGAAAGGATGCCCCCGTGCGCTACCTGTCCATGGCCTGCATGCACTGCGCACAGGCACCCTGCGTACAGGGCTGTCCCGCCGGGTGCCTGAAGAAGGATACGGATACCGGCTTTACGGTCTATGATCAGACAAACTGCATTGGCTGCCACAGTTGCGCCATGGCCTGTCCCTTTGCCGCGCCCTGCTTTGACCGGGCGGGCAAGATGGTCAAGTGCGACGGCTGTATCGAGCGGGTGCGCCGCGGTATGCAGCCAGCATGTGTACGGGTATGCCCCTATGGAGCCCTGCAGTTGGTAGAGAAGGAGACCTTCGGCGCCGGGCAGAGGGGAAAATCTGCACGCCTGCTGGCTTACACGGCGCTGGACGGAGAGAGGACCGACTCCGAATGAAAAAGGTAGCAGTACTAGGTTGCGGCCGCCTGGGCACTTTGATTGCCGGGGCCCTGGCCCAGGGAAGGGTGGAAGGCGTGGCCCTGTGGGGGGTGTTCGGCCGCACGCAGAGGAGGACCCACGCCCTGGCCGAGAAGTTGTCCTGCCCGGCCGCGGACAGCATCGCATCCCTGCTGGCCTTCGGACCGGATTATGTGATCGAGGCCGCTGCAGGTCAGGTCGTGCGGCAGTATGCCGTGGCCGTTTTGGCCGGGGGAGCCGATCTGATCGCTTTGTCGACGGGTGTATTCAGCGATCCGGTGTTCTATGAACAAGTGGAACAGGCCGCCGTGCAGTATGACCGGAGAGTCCACCTGGTCCCTGGCGTGGTGGGAGGCTTTGATATTATGGCGGCGGCCCGGCTGATGGGGCCGGTGGAGGTCTCCTTCACCAAACGCAAGCACCCCCGCGCATCCGGAGAGGGAGACCCCGCCCTGCGGACGATGGCCGACTTTTGCTCCGGCAACGCGGGGGAACTCTATCGACGGTATCCGGATCATATGAACGTGGCGGTTTCGGTAGCGCTGGCCACCAACGGGGTGGAGGACACGCCCGCATCAGTGGAGCCGGTACGGCCCGGCGAGAATGTCAGCTTCACCACACAACTCTCCGGGAGCTTTGGAAACGCAGAGATTCGAACTGAACTTGGAACCATAGGGCCCGATTTAGCCGCATGGAGCGCCTTAGCGGTCCTGGAACGGTTGACACGCCGTATTGTCCTTTAAGCAAAAAGTACTAAGCGGAGCGAACAAAGGGCTCCGTCGTGCATGATTCTCCGCATTCCTCTGCACGCTCAACGGGGCCTGAGCTGCCAGAAAGCGACCGCGCTGGCCGCAGCCACGTTCAGCGAATCCACGTCGTGAGACATGGGGATCCGCACGGTGTAATCACAACAGGCGAGCGTGCGGGGCGACAGACCGTCGCCTTCCGTGCCGAACAGGACCGCCAACTTCTCCTCTGCCATCAGCCGCGGATCGTCGATGGGGACGGAGGATTCGCTCAAAGCCATGGCGGCGGTCTTAAAACCCAGCTCCTGCAGGCGCGCGATCCCAGGCTGCGGCCACTGGGAGGCGTCGCTTCCGATCCTGGTCCACGGGATCTGAAAAATGCTGCCCATGCTGACCCGTACCGCACGGCGGTACAGCGGGTCGCTGCACGACGGGGTGACCAGCACGGCGTCCATATTCAGTGCGGCGGCGGAGCGGAAGATGGCGCCGATGTTGGTCGAATCCACGATCCCTTCCAGGACCGCAACCCGGCGTGCGCCGGAGCATACCTCCTCCACACTGGGCAGGGGGGGACGGCGCATCGCGCACAGTACGCCGCGGGTCAATGGGTACCCGGTCAATTGGGCCAGCAGCTCCCGGGCAGCGGTATAGACGGGGATGGCTCCGCAGCGGGCAATGACGCCCTGGCCCTGTCCATCGATGTACCTGCGCTCCATCAAAAGGGCGACGGGCTCATATCCGGCGTCCAGGGCCCGCTCAATCACCTTGGGGCTTTCCGCGATAAAGATCCCCTTTTCCGGCTCCAGTCGGTTGCGCAGCTGGGCTTCCGTCAGGCGGGCAAAGAGATCCAGTTCCGGCAGTGTAACGTCGGTTACCTCAACGATCTTAGGCATTGACAGCTCCTTCCGCAGAGTACGGTCCTTCCGTGCGCCGGCCAGCGCGCCGCAGCCGCAAGGCCTCCGGCCGGGCCGGAGGCTTATTCCTTGCCGCCGGAGAGAAGCGCCCAGAGGGCGGCGGGGTTGTCCGCAATGGTCTGGGCGCCGTGTGCGGTGAGAAAAGCGGCGTCCCGAAATCCCCAGCTGACCGAGATACAGGGCAGACCGGCGTTCTGCGCGGTCTGGATATCCACATCGGAATCCCCCACGTAGACCGCCCGCTCCCGGGCGGCGCCCAGCTCCTCCAACGCGCGGAAGACCGTATCGGGGGCGGGCTTTCGGGCCACGTTGGGGGATTCCCCGATGGCGACCGGGATACGCTCCCCCAGATACGTCAGGCACAGTCCCTTGACCGCGCCGTCAAACTTATTGGAGACCACCGCCGTCTGGATGCCCTGTGCCCGCAGCCGGTCCAGCAGCTCCAGAATACCGGGGTAGGGAGCGGTCCTGTGCTCCATATTCAACAGGTAGTGGGCCCGAAAATCAGCCAGACAGCGCGCCTCCAGCTCCGGCGGGGTACCGCGGGGCACGGCCAGATGGAGCAGACGGGCCACGCCGTTGCCCACAAACTGACGGACCTCCTCCAGCGTGCGCGCGGGCAGGCCGTGCAGGGCCAGGGCGTAGTTGGTGCTGTCGGCCAGATCCCCAAGCGTGTCGAGCAGGGTGCCGTCCAGGTCAAAGATAACGGTGTCATAGGGTCTCATTGCCATTCAGAGCCTCCAGTTGTGGGATCGGGCGCCGCGGCGGTGCCGCCGGAAAAACCGCATTGCATCTGCTTCAGCAGGCGTTATTAGAATGTCTGCTGAAGCAACCGCCAAGCGGTTTATTGGTGCGGCCGCCGCCGCATCATTTCATCAAAGGGGCTATTTGTAGCCCCTTTGATGAAATTGAGACATTGTTACAATGCGTATTTCCGCTGGGGCGCCGTATTGCTCCAGCGGAAGGGGCAAGGTTTTCTGGCTCATTTGCCAGAAAACCTTGCGCCTGAACAAAGCCAATTGGCTTTCTTCGGTACGCATTATTATAACACCGTTTTCTTAAGGATGGAAGAGCCGGGCCAGCAGAAACCCAAGCGCCCCGCAGCCGGGAAAGGTGAGCAGCCAGGTCAGGGCGATCCCGCCCGCGACGCCGCGGTTCACCGGGCCGCCGGAGGCCGCGCCCACGCCCAGGATAGCGGCAGTTTTGGCGTGGGTGGTGCTTACCGGCAGTCCTGCCAGCGTACAAAACAGGAGACACACCGCGCCGCCCAGGTCGGCCGCGAAACCCTCCCCGGGGGAGAGAGACACCATATCCCGGCCCACAGTGTTGATGATGCGCCTGCCGCCGATACCGGTGCCCAAGGCCATCACGCCCGCGCAGAGCAGCATCAGCCAGCCCGGAATGGAGAATACCCCCTCGGCGCGGCCTCCGTCCGTCAGCGCGCAGCCCAGCAGGAACACGCCCAGAAATTTTTGCCCATCCTGCGCCCCGTGGAGAAAGGCCATGGCCGCCGCTCCGGCGACCTGCCCCCGGCGCAGCAGGCCGGCGCCGGGCCGCAGCCGGACCAACAGACGATGACAAAACCCGCCGGCCCAATACCCCAGAGTTACGGACAAGCCCAGCCCCAGCAGGACCCGGCCCCACGCCGCCCCCTGTACGTTGGCCCACCCGCCGGGCATCGCCAGGGCGGCCCCGGTGACTCCGGCCACCAGCGCATGGCTCTCGCTGGTGGGGATGCCGAAGCGCCAGGCCAGCGCGGCCCACGCCACAATGGCGCACAGGGCCGCGCACAGAGCGGACAGAGCGGCCCTGCCATCCCCGCCGAAGTCTGCAATGGAGTATAATGTCTCGGCCACCGTGGCGTTGTATGCGGTCATACCGGCCACGCCCAACAGATTGCACACGGCCGCCAGCACCGCCGCCCGCCGGAAGGGAAGCACTCCGGTCGCCACCGCGGTGGCGATGGCGTTGGGCGCGTCCGTCCAGCCGTTGACCAGCACCACCGCCAGCACCAGCAGGGCGGTCAGCGCCAGAATCGGATCCCCTGCCGCCCGGGCCAGAAAGTCCCCAAAGGAAGAAACCAAACGAACACCCCCCGTCCAGTGTACGGGGGGTGCGCGTGAGATATGAACGGACGGGGGTCAGCGGATCAGAATGCCCAGGATGCGGGCGGCTACCGCGGCCTGAGCGGCATCCAGAGTGGCCCCCTTGAGTTCGGCGCAGGTCTCCGAGAGCGTGATGTGATCAATGGTACATTCGGACAGGTCCACGCCCTTGAGGCAGGTGCGGAAGAAATCGGCTCCGGTGAAGTCCACCCGCTCCAGCTTCAGGCAGCGCAGCCGCAGTTCGGTCAGCACGCTCTCGCTCCAGTTGGAGTCCGCAAGCTCCACGTTCTCCCAAGCGCCGCCGGAGAAGTTGGCGTAGCGAAAGCGGGAGCCTGAAATACGGGTCGAGCGGAGACGGCTGCGGCGGAAGTCGCAGCCCTCGCCCTTGCAGCCGGTGAGCGCGCAGTCCCGCCAGTAACTCTGGGCAAAGCGGCAGCCGGAGAAATCACACTCTTCCAGCCGGACGCCGTAAAAGCCGGTCCGGGTGAAATCGCACTGTGTAAAGCGGCAGGCTTCAAAGGAAAGCGCCTTCAGGTCCAGCTCGGAGCAGTCCAGCCCCCGCAGCGTCTCGCCCCGAAAGCGTCCGCCCGCCAGAAGTCCGTCCTCCCGGGCGCGCTCCAGCGCCGCGGAACATGAGGGGGCCATGCCGGTCATCTCCTTTGCATCGTCAATACAGCCCGATGGTCGCCAGAATGCGCTGCACATCCTCGGCCCGGCGGCTCCAGGCGGCCTGGGCCCCATGCTCCCGGCGGCGCAGGCGGGCCCAGTCCCCGGTCTCGGCCAGAGCCCGTCGGCAGAGCCTGGCGTATTCCTCCGGAGAATGCGCGCCGTAGACCACGTCGGGAAAGGGTTCCACCTGTTCGCTCCGGTAGAGGGCCACCACGGGTTTTCCAGTGGAAAGGTACTCATACAGCCGGGAGGGCACCACGTCGTTCTCCGGGTCGCCCCGCCGGGGAAGGTCCAGGCACACGTCAAACCGGGAGAGGTAATCGGGTACCTCTACCGGTGGCACCGGGGACAAAAAGCGCACGTTGGGCAGCCGCTCCAGCGCCCGCGCCGCGGGATTCTCCTCCCGGCGGCCCAGAAAAACAAAGGAGCACCGGGGCAGAAGCTCGGCGGCGCGGAGAACGGGGGTCAGATCCAGGTCATGCCAGAGCGTCCCCGCATACCCCAGCACGGGGCCCTCCAGGCGGCGCAGGGAGGCAGGGCATTGGCAGCCCTCCCGCACGAACATGGGGTGGTTGACGCCGTTGGGCAGCAGGGCAATGTTGTCGTTGCAGGGCGAGAGGTGATCGGCAAGCCCCTGGGAAGCCGCAAAGATCACGTCGGCGGCCAGAGCCAGATCGCTCTCCCAGCGCAGGGGAAGGCCGGGCCAATCCCGGTCGCAGTCATACACCAGGGCCCGGAAGTTCAGGTGCTCCAGCAGGTGTACCGCCTGGGGAGCGGTGCACCAGAGCACGGGTTCCCGGAAGCGGTGGCGGTCCAGCTGCTGCTGAATAAAGCGGGCCTGCCGGCGCCAGACGCCCCGGAACAGGAGCTGATAGCGTTCCTCGACCGCGGGTACCGGGGGGAGGGTATAAACCGTCAGGCCGGGGCGCAGTTTGCGCCCCGGCTTCCGCCAGCGCCTGCCCGGCGGCTCAAAATAGAGCACCTGGGCGCCCTTCAGCCGGGTCATCAGCTGCTGGGTGCGGGTGGGTACGGCCTGCCACGGAGCGCTGGCCAGGCATACATATTGGTTCATGGCCGGGTCACCTCGCCTCCAGAAGCCGCCGGGCGGTCTCCTGGTTGCGGCGCTCCACCTGGCGCAGCCGGTCCACGCCGCCGGAGAGGAATTCCGTATCCCCGATGCGCGCGCAGGCGGCGTCGATGTGGGCGCACAGGGCTTCCAGCGTCACCTGGTCCAGATCGGTATACAGATCCTGGCCGATATAGGACAAAAAGGAGCTGATCTTCTGGTCGTACACCACGCCTACCAGGGGCACCCCCTGTCCGGCGGAAAAGACCAGCGCGTGCAGGCGCATGGATACCACGGCCTGCATCCGGGCAAACAGGCCGATGGTGTGGTCGGAGCGGCCGGTATCCTCCAGAATGTGATAGGGCGCCTTCATGTCCCGGGCGGCCAGCCGGGCGGCGCTCACATCCAGCCGCCGTTCGATGGGCAGAAACACGGGGATCAGGCCGTAGGCTTCCCAGGCGTAGTCCGCCGCCGCGCCGAAGAGCGCGGCCTTCTCTTCAAAGCCGGGCCAGGGCCGCAGGGCAAAGCCGATGTAACGCCCCTGGGGATCCAGTCCCTGCCGTTCCAGCAGGCCGTCCACCACCTGGGGCGGGGCCGCGGGGAGGATAACGGTGGGGTCGGCGGAGAGGACGACCTCCGGCCGGGTGACGCCCATATCCTCCAGCTCCGCCTTGGAGTGGGTGTCCCGCAGGGTGATGGCGTCCACATGCCGCTGGAGCACCCGGGCCGCCCGCCGGCGGTTGGCGGGGGCATGGATGGGGCCGATGCCGCAGCCGTACATCATCACACGGTTGCCCAGCAGTTTGGCCGCAGAGATGGTAAACAAATAAAACCACAGGGAGCGGTGGCTGGTCACGTCCTGCATCAGAGAGCCGCCGCCGTTGATGTAGAGCCGGGTCCTGTGCATCCGCCACAGAAAACGGGGGAAGGCGAAGGTGTAGATGGAGTTGACCCGATAGGTCCGGCGGGTCTCCTCCGGATTGCGGGAGAGGACCCATACCGGAAGATCCGGGTCGATCTGCCGCAGCTCGGTGACGATGGCCTCCAGAATGGCGTCGTCTCCGGCGTTGCCGCGGCCATAGGCGCCGCACACCAGGGCCCCGTCCCGCCGGTAGGCGCGTTCCTTTCGGCGCAGGATGGTCTCATAGATCGTGAGCTGCCGCTCCAGGGTGCTCTCCAGGGAGTAGTCCTGTCTGGCCCGCTGGTAGAGCCGCTCACCCAGGTGTTTCCGCAGGACAGGGTCCCCGGCCAAAGCGGCCAGATGGCGGGAGAGCCCCTCCGCATCCCCAGCCTCGAACAAAAGGCCGTGGATCCCGTGCTCGATCAGATAGGGGACGCCGCCCACCCGGCTGGCCACCGTGGGCAGGGCGGCGCGGGCCCCCTCTGTGAGGGAGTAGGGAAAGGTCTCCGACAGGGAGGTGAGGGTATTCACATCGATGGCGTGATAAAAGCTGTCGGTATCGGTGATCCACCCGGCGAAGCACACCTGCCGCTCCACGCCCAGCTCCCGGGCCAGGTTTTTGAGCATCTCCATCTCATCGCCGTCTCCGGCGATGAGCAGCCGCAGATTGGGACACGAAGAAGCGGCCAGGGCGAAGCCGCGGACCAGGGTGGCCACGTCCTTTACCGGGTTGAGCCGGGCGGCGATACCGACAACCACGGAGTCTTCGTCCGCTTGCAGGCCCACCGAGCGGAAATACTCCGCGCGGGAGAGCGCGGGCGTGCGGGGGGTGAAGTCGATGCCGTTATAGATGGTGAAGAGCCGGTCCGGATCAAACCCGCGGGAAATGAGCAGATCGGTCATGGCGTCGGACACGCCGATGCGGTAGTCCAGCCGGCGCAGGGCAAACGCGTTGATGCTGCCATAGGTCAGACGGGAGAAGGGGCGGCCCAGATAATCCAGCCGCCAGTCCGAGTGGACGGTGGTGACCACCGGCAGTCCCGTAGCGCGCCGCAGCAGGGCGCCCATCATGTTGCCCCGTGCCCCGTGGCAGTGGATGAGCTCATAGCCGCCCGTGCGGATCAGGCGTTTGAGGGCGGAATAGGTGCGCAGCAGATTGCGGCCGGGGAAGACTACGGTAGGGATGCCGAGCGCCCGTGCCTCCTGCGCGAAAGGGCCCTCCATAAAGCAGACCATGGTCACGTCGATGCGCCGGGACAGGTTCTGAAGCAGGGAATGGACGTGGGTCTTGGCGCCGCCGCTGTCGCCGCCGGAAATCAGGTGGATGACCTTCATCAAGAGGACCTCCAAAAAAGACTTGTGAATCAGTGGCCGGATATGGTACAATACCGGAGTACCCCTGTATTGTACCAAGTATTATGTCAATTTACAACCTCGGAGGATGCAAAAGATGATGGATGAAAAGGGCCGTCTGTTCGGCAAGATCAATATCGTGGACCTGCTGGTGATCCTGGTGATCATCGTGGCGGCGGTGGTGCTGGGCGTGAAGTTTTTGGGCGGGAACAACAGCGCCATCAATCCCAAGACGTATAAGGTTACGTATACCGTGCTGGTGGAGAATGTGGAGCCGGAAGTCTATGAGAATATCCAGGAGCATATCCCCTCCACGCTGATGGCCTCCGGCGAACTGCTCAACGGTCAGGTGACCGGCGTGACCGCCGTGGAGCATGAACAGCGCGCCCGGCTGAGCGATACCGGCAATGCGCTGGTGCTCCCCATCGGGGATGGCAAGCTGGATCTGACCTTCACCATCGAGTGCAATGTGGTCAACGTGATCACCACGGAGATCGGCACCCAGGAAGTGCGTATCGGCAAGACCCATATTGTCAAGACCGATAAGTTCGAGCTGGCCAACGGCACCATCCTGAGCTGCGTCTGGGAGGAAAACTGAACCTGCGGAAGAAAACGAGCGGGGCGGCGGTTTTACCGCCGCCCCAGTTTGGCTGTCTGGAGGAGATCGGATGCCCCAATGGTTTTGGACGGCGGACGGCGCCGTTTTGCTGTGGATCCAGGAGACGCTGCGCTGCGCCCTGCTGGACCCCATTCTGATCGGGTATACCCACATGGGAGACGTGGGGCTGTTATGGATCGCCCTGTCCCTGCTGCTGCTGGCGTTCCGGCCCACCCGAAAGGCGGGGATGCTCGGCCTGCTCGCTCTGCTGATCGGCATGCTCTGCACCAACGTGGTGCTGAAGCATCTGGTGGGCCGGGCGCGGCCCTGGCACACGGTGGCGGGGCTGGTCCCGCTGATCGCGGAGAACGATCCCAACTCCTTTCCTTCCGGCCATACCTGCGCGGCCTTTGCCGCCGCAGGCGCCTGGTGCCGCACGCTGCCCCGCCGGTGGATGAAGCGCGCCGCCGTGGCGCTGGCTGCGCTGATGGGCTTCTCCCGGCTGTATGTGGGGGTGCATTTCCCCAGCGACGTGCTGGCAGGCCTTTGCGTGGGGCTGCTGAGCAGCGCGCTGGCGTGGCTGCTGTGGCGCCGCTTTACCGCCTGGAGGGACTTGGAGCGGAAAAACTGACCATTCGGGGGGCGCGCCCCCATGCAACGGCATGGTCCGGTCTTATTTCTCGTACTCCGGGCACTGATACCGGGGCTTGCCCCGGCTGGCCGTTCCATACTCGATGGCCCCGGCCGGGCAGCCGCAGATGCAGGCCATGCAGTGGGTGCAGCGGCCGCCCCAGACGGGCGTCCCGTCCCGCAGCCGGAGGTTGCCCAGCGGGCAGGCGTTTTCACACTTGCCGCAGCGGATGCAGGCGTCGGAAACCGTGAAGGGCTTGGCCCTGACGATAAACCGGTAGAACGCGGCGTTGACAATGCCGGACTTCAGCTTGTCGGTCAAACCGGCCTTGACTGCGGGGAAGTCCCGCCCCGACCGGATGCAGCCGATACCGCGCTCCAGCGCGGGCTGGGCGGCGGCGATGATCTTGCGGGCCTCCGCCTCCTCCGGGGCGTCGAACAGGGCGATGTAGTTTTCCGGCATGACGACAGGGAGGGTTCCGCGATGGCGGAGCCCTTTTTTCCTGCAGAGTGCCTGGTTGTACCGCGCTGCATTGCCGATCTCGCTGCCGCAGGTCATGACGAAGTAAGCGTCCCGGCTGCCCGCAAAACTGCCGTTTTGGATCAGCCGGGCGAAAACCCGGGGCAGCTGCCAGCCGTAAGTCGGAGCCGCAAATACCCAGGGCTTCTCCGAAAACAGCTCCGCCGCGATGCCGTCCCGGATGAAGGGAACGGCGTCCAGCAGCGTATCCTCCAGTTGGTCCGCCAGCTGCTGGGCACAGTACCGGCTGTTGCCGGTGCCGGTAAAATAAACGATCAGATGGATCCCTCCTCAGATGACGATTCCCTCGCAGTGGCCGCTCCCATGCTGGATGATCCGGGCCGTCCGCCCGGCGAAGGTCTGGAAGCGCACCTGGAATTTTTCATTGCCGTTGCAGACTTCTCGGGCCCTGTGTGCTTTTCCTCCCAAGCGTTCAATACCGCAAGCTGTTCGGGCGTGTGGAACCAGTGCTCGCCGCGCTCCATGACGGTCAGGCCGCAGCCGAACCGGCGGGCGAAGGCGTCCGCCGTATCCCGATCTGTCAGGGTGTCCCGCCCGGCATATAAGATCTCGGTGGCGGCGTTCCATTTCGTGATGGGGTGGGCCCGGACGTATTGCAGATACCGCCAGGAGAGCGTCTCGCCGAAATCAGTGGCGATCTCGCCCTCACGCTCCAGCCGCGTCTCGTCGACCAGGGCCAAGCCCATCCGGTTCCGGATCAGCTGTTCCATGTCCAGCACCGGCGATACCAGCAGCGCCTGCTCCGGCGGCATGTCCGCCAGGGCCAGCAGGGAAAACCACGCGCCGATGCTGTTGGAGCGCAGGCTGATGCGGCCCCAGCGCCCGCGCAGGTACGCCATCACGCCCCGCAGTTCCGGGACGACCTGCCAGGGGACGAAGCCCGATTCCTCTTTCCGTGCGCCGTGTTCGGGCAGGTCAATGGCCAGCACCTGCGCGCCCTTGGGGCAGACGATCTCCCCGAAGGCCGCCCCCTCTTCCTTGCAGCCGCATTTGCCGTGGACGAACAGCCAGACCCGGTCGGACGGCTCGCCGTATAACACGGCGGAGATGCGGCCGAGCAGTAATACGTTCCGTTTCATGGCGCGGCCTCATGGAAGGATTCGCTTTAAACCGGCGACATCCAGTAAATTGACGGTTTGGAACTTTCCCTGATAAAACACCGCCCAGTTATTGAATACGCAGGGCAGCTCCTTTGCTTTTTGCAGCGTATCCACCTGAAGAAAGGATGCCGGGACCCCGTTCTCCTCACAATAGGTCTGGAGCCGCTCCACGCTTTGAACAACAAAGGGACACTGAAAATCATAGTAAACGGTCAGTTCCCTGGGCTCAATTTCCTGCCGCTTTGCGTTTGGGGCGAACTTCGGCATGGTCCCATCAAAGGAAAGCGCCAGCAGCGCATAGCCGTTTTCCGTGGTATCGGCCACCTCAAAGCCATATTTCTTCGCAAAAGTCTGGTCGGAGAGCCAGGCTTTTTGCTTGGCCGCTCCCAGCATGCAGACGCCGGATTTTCCCTGCGCCCTGGCATCCGCCAGGCAATACTCCATCAGCGCCGTTCCGTAGCCCTTTCCCTTTTGTTCGCCGTTCACCCACAGGCAGTACAGGTAGAGGTAATTGTCCCCGGTGACCGGGACCCAAGCCGTCTCCAGGGGTGCGTATTCCACGAACACCGCAGCCCTGGCGTTGAGCTTTCGAAAGACATGCCCCTCCCGCAGGCGCTCTGCAAGCCATTGCCGCTTGGCCTCCACACCCGGATGGGGCTTTTTGCTGCGGATGATACAGCACAAATGCTCACTTGCCAGGTTCTCCGGCGTCAAGTTGATAAAGTCCGCGCACATGTGATCGTTCTCCTCTCCACAGACGGGGGGGGGTTCCCCGTTCTTCTGCTGTACAAAACACAATGCAGGAGGACCGTTTGCTTCCAAGGTCGGGTCAACCTGCTTCGGTTCGTTCCGGCCCGCGATGGCGGCAAAGCGGAAACGCACCAAGGCCATCCGTATCCCCAAACCGCTTCTTGCCGCGGCCCCTTTTTCCGGCCCCGCTACCGGGCTCCTCCCGATCCCCGTCCCCCGAACATCCGGAGTGATTTGCCAAGGGAAGAGGCGCATGGGGCTATAGGGTCAGCCGGTTCATTTCATCCTGCAGACGCGCCAGGAACTGTGCGGCAGGAGCGCCGTCCATCTGGGTATGGTGAAATTGAAAAGAGACGGGAAGCGTTGTGCTTAAAAATCGCTTGCGATATCTCCCCCAAAGCAGAAAAGGATTGTTGTAAAAACCTGCATAGAGATTGACCATACCGTCTATTTCATAGCCGGCCAGTGCAGAAGTGCCGATCACCATCCAATCTTCCCCCAGACAATACGCTTCCCCGGTCGCGCAGACTGCTTGGGTCAGCCTGAGATAATCCAGGTTGAATTGCTCCAGGTGGTCGGAATAGGGAATGTCACAGGTGCTTAACTCGCCATCCCGCGTCGTAACGACGGTATTGACGGCGAGCTTGTCATACTGCATGAGCTTATCCCCGACCGGGAGAATATAAAATTCCTCCGTCTGCGCGGCCGCCTTGCCGATGCACCAGCACATGAGCATATGGAACTTACAGCCGCTTTTGCGGCTTACCCGGACAAGGCGCGTTACATCCAGAGTTTTGAACAGCGTCACCATCGGCATGGGCGCTTTCATCCATAGCTCGAACGCCGGAGCGCGTTTTGTCTGTTTCGGATCGATTTCTTTTGCCATTCCGTTTCCTCCGTCAATCAACGCGGGCCAAGCCGTCCAGGACGGCGCCGCTTTTTTGCCATGCCCCGCATGCCGATAAAAAACGGCCTGCCGGCGTTTCCAATCTTGCGGGGATGGGCCTGTTTCCACTTTTTGAAACAGGCGTTAATCCTCGCGATCCCGTGACTTGCGCCGCCTCTTTGCCTGAACCAGCGTATAGCTCATGTCGATCAGGTTTTTGATCTCCTCGTTCGAAACCGTGCCGTTCAGCAGGATACTAACCCAGCTGCTCTTGTTCATGTGATACGCGGGCAGAAATCCCGCCTGCAGCCACAGAGAACCAACAAGCAGTGGGGCACATTTCACATTCAGTACCTCCGCGTTCCCCGTGCCGGCCAAACCCAGTTTGTCCCTGGGTACGTCCATCATCACGCCATACCATTTGCCGCGGGGGCTTCGCAGCACTGCATAGTGGGGATAACGGGCCCACGGATCGTCCGGAAGCGTCCCATACTGCCGCTGCACCCATTCCAAGACCGCCTGTCGATCCATGAAGGAACCACTCCTTATCTTTTTTCCCACAGACCGCGCCGGTCCGGCGCCCACTGTTCCGCCCTGCACTCGATCACCAACTCCTCCAGCGACGAGAGGCTGGCCGCGATGAGGACGATGACCAACGTCCAGCGGGACCCGGTCAGCACCAGCGCAAAGGGGTACAGAGCCAGCAGAACGCCGGTACACTTGTTTCCCCAGGTGTGCAGAAAGCCAAAGCGCCCGAAGCGCAGCCGGGCGGCCAGCGCCGCGGCAAGACGGACCGCCGCGGCGGCGCAGATCCACAATGTCAGCCAGGGATCCGGGGCGGCCAGGGGCCAAAGCCGCCATACCAGTACCGCCGTTACCGCCAGATCCGCCGCCGAATCCAGCCGCGCGCCGAACGCGGAGCAGGCATTCAGGCGCCTGGCGGCCAGGCCGTCCAGCACATCGGTCAGGCAGCAGAGCAGGTACAGCGCCAGAAACCGCGTTGAGACCTCGGCGGCCAGCAGCCCCAGGGCCAGCGGGAACCGTGCTGCGGTGAGCAGGCTGGGCAGACGGTTTCTCATGGAAGCTGCCCCAGCACGGCTGTGATATCCTTTAAAATCAGCGGCTGCATGCTGTCGCGGTAGCGTGTCAGGTCGGCGTGCTCAAGCGTCCGGCGGATGCGGGGGATCAGACGGGGCTGGGCCGCGGCGATTTCCGGCAGCGCCTGAATGCACTGCCGGGCGGTAATGGGCTTCTCGTCGGTGACGTGGCGGAAAAATTCGTCCATCAGAGCCTCAAAAGCCTCCGCGCTTGCCCACCGGGCATTGGCGGCGAGAAGGGAAATGGCGCGGTTGCGCACCAGAGAATTTTTGTGGCGGAGGAGCGCTGCGAAATCCGCCAGGTAGGGCGCCCAGCGGCTGCTTTCCCGGCTTTCCGCCGCGATCTGGTCTGCCCAGGCGCGGGCGTCTTTCACGTCCCTGCTGGTCAGACGGGCGATACAGTTGGATGGTTCCATACTGGCTCCCTCCTATTTCGCACGTGCGAAGTCATGTGCCTCCCGCAGCCAGCCCGTCTGCGCCCCGGGCGGCTGCGCCGCTTCCAATACGATGACGGGGCGGGCCCGGCGGTTGGGATAGGGCGCCGCAGCAGCAGCCGCCCGGGGCGAATCCGTCCGGCAGGAGAGACCGAAGAACAGCAGTTCGCCGGTTGCCGCCGGAATCGCTCCTTTGCTGCCAGTATACCACGCAAATCCTTGCAGGGAAAGACTTGTGTACCGGGCTGTGCGCAAATCCGAGACAAATCTTGCGTTTTGGCAGCGACAGGGTTATAATCACCTCGTGGTCCGGACCCGCGGTCCGGCCAACATCAACGGTTAGGAGATTGCTGTTTGAAACACAACGCCTTGGAGATTGTGGGCTGACCGGGAGGTTTGCCGGACACGATCTCACGAACCTCCCATCATTGCCATGCTACAATTTTGAGGAGGTAACCCCTATGAACCAAGATTACACCATCCGTTTGGAAACGAAAAACGACTACCGCGAAGCGGAACAGCTGACGCGCGAGGCCTTTTGGAACGTGTACCGCCCCGGATGTCTGGAGCATTATGTCCTGCACGTCCTCCGGGACGATCCCGCCTTTGTCCCGGAGCTGGATTTCGTGATGGAGCGGGACGGCAGGCTGATCGGCCATGTGATGTATCTGCGCTCCGAGATCCATGGGGACGACGGACGGGTCATCCCCATCATGACCTTCAGCCCCATCAGCATCGCGCCGGACTGCAAGGGGCAGGGCTACGGGACCCGTCTGCTCCGCTGCTCCATGGAGGCGGCCCGGAAGCTGGGAGCAGGCGCCCTCGCCATTACCGGCAACATCGGCTTTTACGGAAAATCCGGCTTTGTGGTGGCCTCGACCTGCGGCATCCACTATTTTGCGCAGCCGCGGGAGGCGGAGGTGCCCTACTTCCTGATCCGGGAGCTGGAGCCCGGCTTCCTGGACGGCGTCACCGGCGTATACCGTGACCCGGAGGGCTATTTTGTGGACGAGGCGGCCGCGGAGGCGTTCGACGCCCTGTTCCCGCCCAGGGAAAAGCGGAAGCTGCCGGGGCAATTGGTGTAGCGAACAAGGGAGCGGCCCATTCGGGCCGCTCCCTTGCCGTATGGCGCTCACGGTTTCTCTTTTACGGCGATCCAGATCTCGCAGGTATAGTCCGGGTTTTGGACGTCCGCCGAGGGATAGACCTCCAGCTCCACGCCGCTGCCGTACTCGTAATTGCTCTAGGGGAAGAACTCGGTGCAGATTTGCTGATAGGTCTTTTGGAACGCATCGGGCATCTTGCCCTTGCAGGTGAAAACCGCGTAGGTGTGCGCCGGGATCTCGATGACCTCCAGCCCCTCGTCCTTCACCTCGGCCCCGTTGTAGGGCGCGCCGATCCCGTAGGGGAATGCGGAATCGTCCATCTCGCCCGAGAAGCAGATGCCCATCAGGCCGTCGATCGGATGGAAATCGGCATACTTGCAGATGGCCTCTATGGTCCCGTTCCGGCCGCATTCGTTCCAGAATGCCGAAATGTCGGCGGTGGCCATGTCGCCCTGGGGCTTGAAGACCTGTTTTTTCCTGCAGATTACCGGAAACGCGTCCTTCGCCACAATTCTGTAATCCATCGTGTTGCCTCCTGTTAAAATCAATTTGACGGACAACCTGGAAAAGGATTTGACCGTTCCGCCCCGTCGCGCGTCGGTGGGGCTGATGCCGTGGAACCGGGCGAAGGCTCTGGAAAAACTCTCCGGGGTGTCGTAGCCGTACTTCATGGCGATGTCGATGACCTTTTCGTCCGTCTGCTGCAGCGCGCAGGCGGCCAACGTCAGACGCCGCATACGGATGTAGTCCCCCAGTGTAAAGCCGCAGAGCATCCCAAACATTCTCTGGAAATGAAAGGCTGAGGAGCAGGCCTGCTTTGCCGCCTGCTCATAGTCGATCGCTTCCGTCAAGTGGGCTTCGGTGTAGTCCAGCGCCCGCTGAATCCCGGTGATCCAGTCCATGGCAGATCCCTCCTCCGTCTGAATGGATTATCGCAGATTTCGGCAGCAAAAGCCTGACATTCTGTGCTTTGTGTTGTCAGGCCTCGGAACGTTTCACCGCCCGCAGTTCGATGTACCCTCTGCCGCCCCGGGGCTCCAGCTGGATACGGGGATTTTCGTCGTCCCAGCGGTAACCGATGAGGCCCGGGTCGTAGCGGTCCATGGCCTCCTGTACCGCCTGGATCGCCTCGCAGAAGTCCTCCTCCGCAAAGGGCTCTCCCTGGAACATCAGATAGGACGCGGCGGGCAGCCGGATGACGTCGAAGCCTTCGGGGACGGGGCCGTCGTAATCCTGCGCCACTTCCACGCCCTGCACGTAGGAGGAGGTGCCGGGCGTCTGGTAGGGCGGGCGCAGCCACAGGCACACCGGCTCGCCGCAGAGGGATTTTATGCTGGTGAGCACGCCCCACACGTCGCAGCCTACTTCTTCACAGTAGCCCATGTACTCCTCCGCCTTTACGCCCCGCTTGAGGATGACCTGACGCTCAGGCTTCTCCACCACTTGGATGAACACGTTTTTGATCCCGCTCATTTCACATCGCTCCTTATGCAAATATTCCCGGAATTTGACGCCGTAGGCGGTAAAAAGAGCGAGAGGGACCGGGCGCATGGCATATTCCTTGGGGTTGCAGCCGAACTCCCGCAGAAAGGCCCGCTGGTAGCCGTCCACGCTCTCGAAGCCGCAGTCATAGGCCGCGTCGATGATGCGGATGCGCTCGTCCCGCAGCCGCAGGGCGGACTTGGAAAGCCGCAGGCGGCGGATGTAATCGGCAGGGGAGCAGCCGGTGTGCTCCCGGAAGATGCGGCGGGCGTACCAGGGGGAGAACAGCGCCGCCCGGGACAGGCCGGCCAGGGTGATCTCCTCGGCCAGGTGGGCTTCAATGTAGTCCTGCATCCGCTGGACGGCCAGAATCGGTTCCTTCACGCGCTTCACCTGCTTTGACGTGCTGATCCGGATGCGCAGGCGGTCAGGCGAAAATCCTTGGCCCGACCGCGGGGGGCAGGGCTGCGGGGCCAAGGCCTTGCCTCCTCAGGGAAACGCATCCGTGTTTCACCTGAAATACGCATTGTGACAATGCCCGCATGCTCCCAAACGTCTCTGGCGCCCTGCGGCCAAAGCGTATTGCGCTTTGGTTCACAGGCATTATCATAACAAAGAGCAAAGGAATTTTCTCGACGTTTTTTGCTCCGTCAAAAGGCTCTGCTGGGTCCGGGCGTTTTTTCAAACGCGCCGAGACGGCGGAAACCGCATTGTTGTGGCGGAGGGGGCCGGCTTCCTCACGGCGGCGGCGGAACAGACCCATCGGTGCGCGGCCGTTGGGGCGTTCCAGCATATAGGCGCTGCCGTGCCGGCGGAGGTGCGGTTCTTTCAGGCCGGGAAAACAGCGCCGCTCCCAGCGGTGCAGAACAGGCGGAAACTTGCATGGTCCGTTGCATCGTTCCTCTCTGCGCAGACGTTGAAACGGAGATGACGCATACCGCCGCTCCCTCTGCTGATGGGCCGGTTGGGCGATACCCCCGGTTGGTGATGCCTGCGGCTGCCCCGCCTTTTTTCTATTGTACCATAGGTTTAGGCGTCTGTGCGTACTTTTCCGGCAACTTTATGGCAGGATCTGTTTTGGTACTTCCGCTCCGACCCCTCCAACGCGTTGAAGGGGTCGGAGAGGCCGGGAGCCGAAGCCCCCGGCCCTTTCACTAGGTGGTCTTTTCAAATCGCTTGGCTTGCTTTGCCAGCCCCTCCCCTATCGGGGAGGGGCGGATGAGAGTCGGAAATTGTTTTTCTGCGGTC
>ERZ1673695.1137-NODE-1137-length-30148-cov-5.718938_pt1 | contig 30148 bp, 30 predicted proteins | sample MGYA00580225_ERZ1673695 | MGnify/ENA primary metagenome ERZ1673695 (study PRJEB41218, sample SAMN15661739) | gut metagenome | host: Homo sapiens | place: Canada: London | collected 2015-08-20/2019-03-30 | study: EMG produced TPA metagenomics assembly of... | reverse complement strand
ATGCCGGCAGCTTATAAAAGCTGCCGGCTTTTTTAGAGGAATTTTTGCAAAAAACAAATAAAACAATGACATATTCTTTGAAAAATGCAACCAGATGAACCGTTCTAAGAAAGGACTGAACGGAGAGGTGAATGGGAAAACCTGAAAAGGCTCCTGTTGAATTTTAAAGGCAATCTGTAGGTTTTTTCGTAAAAAAATTCATGTATGATTAGAGCGAAAAGTAATTTTTGAAGAAGGAGTGTTTAATCCCTGTCTATTTTAAAGTCAACAAGAATATCCATTAAAGTCAAATTTGTAGTAGCACCGCATAACGGTTGCATGAACATATCAATATTTTCTCCATTCGGAAGCAATACAGGCACATAAGCAGAAGCAACTTCACCTCCGGAGATAGCTGCCATTTCTCCTTCCTCAAATACCGACCACTCAGGAAGAGGATCGTGCCGGAAATGATAAAAACCATCCGCATCCGGTTCGCCTGCTGCCAATATAATATCTGTACTCAACTGATTATCGTGTGCGTATCCTGTAGGAACAGTGGTTCCTTCGGTGCTATTATCATAAGTATCCCACATATAAATCATCGGAGCTATTACAAGGGGGCCGTATTTTACAATTGTCCCACGATTCTGTTTTTCAATGGTATGTCCAATTTTTCCGTCCAGATGAAGTTCATATCCAAGGCCGGTATCTATACGACGGCAGGTATATCCTTTGACACATTCCGGTACGCGGATTTCAATATCCTTATCTGTACCGGAAACCTTAACGATAGTCTGCGGACTGATAGGGTATCTAGTTGTTACAGTAACGGTAATTTCCCCTTCCGGTGAAGGTATGGTATAACGTCCCGGGAGATAGAAATTAAGTTTCAACACTCCATTTTTCATAGTGACAGCATGACGAGCAACCTCAGTCAAACACATTCCGGCATTTGGCGTACAGCACCACCAGGCTTCTTCGATATAGGTATGGTACCCATGATCCGATAAGTAGCGGTGGCCAAAACCGCCGGTGACAAACTGATTAAAGTAGAGGGCATTCCAAAGAGAATGTTCTGCAATTGCATAAGCTTGTGAATCATCAAATCGGTAAGCATAATACAGATTCAGCATGATCCAGTCTGCGATAGAACATCCCTCATTACGGAAGGAAACAGGAAAGATTTCGCTGACATCACCGTTGGGAGTGATGCAGCCTGCATCCAGTATTTCCTGGCGCCGTATTTTTACAAATTCTGCCAAATCATTATCTTCGGCATAAATTGAAGCTTTCAGAATTCCTCGTAGTGTAGTCATATACCCATGAGAATGTGCTTTGTCCATCTGGCCGACACATTCGTATGTAATCTGGCGGATCGCATTCATATATTTTTCTTCACGGGTTTCACGGTACAGCTCAGCAAAAGCTTCTACGATCCAGCATTCCACATGGTTGGGGCTAGATGGATCTTTGATCTTGTTGATGCAAGTGTCCCATTTATTCAGCATAAATTGGGCACCTTCCTGTGCAGCATTTAATGCGCGCATGTCGCCGGTCAGTGCATAATAATTTACAAGACCACTTAAAAAATGGGATCCAAGTAAAGCGGCTGTCTCAGGCTCCGCTTCCATGTATTCGAAACTGTTTCCGAAGGTACCGGACTTTCTTCGGTTATTCATAATACGTTCATATAGCTCCGGCAACCGTGTGATATGTTCACCGTCGATTCCTTCTGCCAGTGCATAAAAGAAAAGTGTTCTTCCTGTCAGATCATAAGTACACCAGTGAGCATGACGGGTACGAAGTTTCGGGCGTTCCAGATCCATCATCAGAAAATTCATACTGTCAACCGGATAGTTTTCCAGGCGTTTTTTGGCAAGCTTCAGGCGATATTTCAGCTGGGAATCAAAAAGGAATGGTTTGGAAAGAGATGAATAAGTCATACGGCTTCCTCCTAAAAGCAGACAAAACCCGAACTAGAATTTTGGTTCAGAAAACTTATTGGACAATCTGACGATTAATTTCATTATATAATGAAGTAGATTTCGTTTCAAGATTGATATTCAATCATTTAACGCAGAGGCGTATTAATACGATGATGTATTAATAGTAGCACGTTAATGTGGTAATGTCGACCTCTGCAAATTGACAAATCGATGGAATTGATTTATAATCTCGGTTTTGCGTTTCAGAGCCTCCTTATGAGTGCGTCAGGTTAGAATCGGCTCCTTTTTTTATTCATCCTTATGGTTTTTACGGTATTTCATATAGCTTTCCAGAATAATGGTAGCCGCAACCGCATCGATAACCTCTTTCCGTTTTTTGCCGCGGGTATTGGTCTCATTCAGGTAATTCGTGGCCGAAACGGTTGTGGAGCGCTCATCCCAGAGCTTTACCGGCACATCGACCAGCTGGGAAAGGATGTTTGCGAACTTTTCGCACTTCTCAGCCCGTTCCCCAATGGTTCCGTTCATGTTTTTCGGGTACCCCACCACAATTTCCTTTACGTCATATTCAACCGAGGCTACCGCCACCTGACGGATAATTTCGTTGAAATCCGTTTCATGGATCACGCCAATAGGCGACGCCAAAAACTCGGTGCGGTCACAGCAGGCAAGCCCCGTGCGGGCGTCGCCCAAATCCACTGCCATGATCTTCATTTGGTTCTCCAATCTGCCGCATTTTCCATACGGCGGTACTTTATTTCCAAAAAGTCAGCGATCTAATTCCGTCCGGCTTTCGGCTTTAGGTTCATATTGTTTCCACCATTTTTGCCGGGAAAAGGTCTTTGTCTCCTCGGCAAGATGGCTGGTATCGTTTTCATAAATAAGTTTCGGCTTGAGCGCCTCATCAAATTCGATTTTAGAAACCGCTGTATTGTCACACCAGCCCGTCTGGGCAATCCCCTCCACGGGCAGCCCTTTAGCAAAAGTAAGAAAATTCCGGATGGCACAGCCATGTGAAACCACCGCAACCGTCTTCCCAGGATTTTCTTTCACAATCTCCAGGATGGCTTCCACAATACGCTGATACACTTCCGCCATCGTCTCTCCGTTCGGAGCGGAAAAACGCCAGGGTTGATTTTCCCAAGCTTCGTTCTCCTCCGGAAAATCCAGCGGAAAGCGTTCCCAGGGAACTCCTTCCCAATCGCCGCCGTTGATTTCAATCAACCCATCGCGAACCCGGATTGGATGGTTATGGTATTTGTTAACCGCCTTTGCCGTTTCCATAGCGCGGTCAAGCGGGCTGGAATAGACCGCGTCGATCGGAAGCTTTTTTCCGTATTCCGCAAGCTGTTCGAGCTGTTTCCAACCCATTTCACTGACAGCGCCGTTATAGTGGCCCTGGAACAGCCGTTTTTCATTTCCCTCCGCCTGTGCGTGGCGGATTAAATAGACCGTCGTTACCATGGCTGCACCGTCCCTACAATATCGCTGACGCTGGCAATCCCATTTTCATCGAGATACCGGTTCAACCCGTCAATGATTTCAACCGGCGCGTAGGGATTGGTGAAAAGCGCCGCGCCAACCTGAATGGCGGACGCGCCTGCCATCATCATCTCAACCGCGTCCTTCCAGGTGGCGATACCGCCCATTCCCACCACCGGGATTTTAACCGCCTTCGCAACCTGCCAGACCATCCGCACCGCGACTGGGAACACCGCTGGACCGGACAGCCCCCCTACGTTATTTTTTAAAACCGGACGGCGGGTTTTGATATCAATCCGCATTCCGAGCAAGGTATTGATGAGCGAGAGCGCGTCGGCTCCTTCCGCCTCCACCGCCTTTGCCATCAAGGCAATATCCGTGACATTCGGCGTCAATTTGACCATAACAGGCTTTTGGGTCGCCGCCTTGACAAGCCGCGTGATGCCGCCCGCCACTTTAGGATCGGTTCCAAACGCCGCGCCCCCGCACTTGACATTGGGGCAGGAGATGTTGAGCTCAATCATATCCACATCGGTCTCATCTAAACGGCGCGCCATTTCGGCATAGTCCTCCGGCGTGGAGCCGGCAATATTGGCGATAATTTTAACCCCAGTACCCTTTAGATAGGGGATTTCCTCCCTGATAAAATGCTCCACGCCAGGATTTTGCAGCCCGACCGAATTGAGCATTCCCGCAGGCGTTTCCGCAACACGGGGCGGAGGGTTCCCGTCGCGCCGCTCAAGCGTCGTCCCCTTGACCGAGATACCACCAAGCTTTCCAATATCGTAAAATTCCGCATACTCCCGGCCGTACCCAAACGTGCCGGATGCGGGGATGACCGGGTTTTTGAAGGACACTCCCGCAATTTTTACCGATAAATCTGCCATGAAGCCCCTCCTTTACAGTACAAGCTGTTTTGAATCGAAAACTGGACCATCTTTACAGACATGCCCATAGTATTCTTCCCCGTTCATCACCATGCGGCAGGCGCAGACATAACAGGCACCCACGCCGCAGGCCATTCGCTGTTCCATGGAAACCTGGCAGCGAATTCCGGAAGAATCCGCTAAACGAACCACGTTTTTCAGCATCATTTCCGGGCCGCAGGCGTAGATAACATCTAGCTTTTCACGGGAAAGTAATTCTTTTAAGCCATCTGTGACAAAGCCTTTTTCCCCTTTGCTCCCGTCATCGGTATACAGCAGGGTATCAGCGCAGCAAGCCCTGAAATCCTCTTCCAGGATTGACGCATCCGCATTGCGGAAACCGAGGACTGCACGGGCAGTTCCGCTAAACTGCTTCGCCAGTTCCAACATCGGAGGGACGCCGATCCCTCCGCCGATTACAACCGCCTTTTCAGCTGGATTTACCGCAAAACCGTTTCCCAAAGGGGCAAGCATATCGATCATATCCCCTTCCTCAAACGCCGCCAATTTTTCAGTGCCGTCCCCCCGAACTTCAAAAACCAGGCGCAGGGTACCGGCCGCTTTGTCAATTTCACAGATTGAAATCGGCCGCCGGAGTGAAAACTCCGGGACCTTCAGGTTGACAAACTGCCCCGGTTTCGCCGCTTCAGCCGCCTCAGGGCAGGAGAGCGTAAAGGAGTAGAACCCTTTTGCCAGTTCTTTTTTTTGTACAAGCGGATAGCTTCCCACATGCAGAGCCATCTGTTTCCTCCGTTATATCTTTGTAATATCGACAAGCTCAACGTCTTTGACTGTTTTGCCAAGCAGCAGGCTGTCTGCAACCGCGTTCGCCGTATCGAGCGAAGTCAGGCTGGCAATAGAGCGCTCAACCGCCTTGCGGCGGATTTTGACGCTATCCTTCGCCGGCTCGCGCCCTTTCTCCGAAGTTGAGATGATATAATCGATTTTCCCGCTGTCAAGCAAGGTGATGACATTGTTTTTGCCGTCTTTCTGTTTGGGTACCACGTTAGTTGGGATCATATTTTTATTCAGGGTGTTCGCCGTACCCGGAGTGGCGTAGAGATCAAAGCCCAGGGTATTGAACTTATCCGCAACTTTGATGATCTCCTGTTTATCAGAATCCCGCACCGTGAGCATAACGCTGCCGGAGCGTTTCATTTTGTAACCGGCCGCCGTCAGCCCTTTAAGAAGCGCTTCCTCAAAGGTATGCGCAATGCCGAGAACCTCGCCGGTCGATTTCATTTCCGGGCCGAGATGGGTATCTACGTCATGGAGCTTTTCAAAGCTGAAAACCGGAACCTTGACCGCAACATAATCTCCCTCCGGATAAAGCCCCGTACCGTAACCGAGTTCCTTCAGGGAAGACCCAAGCATGATTTTGGTTGCCATATCCACCATTGGAACACCGGTGACCTTGCTGATATAGGGAACCGTTCTGGAGGAACGGGGATTGACTTCGATGACATAAACCGTGTCATTGTAGACAACATACTGCACGTTTACCAGCCCTATGACATTCAGCGCTTTTGCGAGCCTGCCGGTATAATCCACAATGGTCTCTCTGATTCTTTTTGAGAGATTCTGCGCCGGATAGATTGAAATCGAGTCGCCCGAGTGGACGCCCGCCCGCTCCACATGTTCCATGATGCCGGGAATGAGATAATCCTTTCCGTCGCAGATGGCGTCGACCTCAACTTCAACGCCCATCAGATATTTGTCGATCAGCACCGGGTTTTCCATGTTGTTGTGCCCTATGATGACCCCCATGTATTCCTCAATGTCCTTGTCCGAGTGGGCGATAATCATGTTCTGGCCGCCGAGGACATAGGACGGGCGCATCAGAACCGGATACCCCAGTTCGTTCGCGGCTTTAATTGCCTCTTCTGCAGTGAAAACGGTATGGCCCTGCGGACGGGGAATTTCACACTTCTCCAGCAGTTCATCGAACCGTTCCCGGTCTTCCGCCGCATCTACGCTGTCCGCAGAGGTGCCGAGGATATTCGCGCCGAGTTCATCCAGGTACTTCGCCAGTTTAATAGCGGTCTGCCCGCCGAACTGAACGACCACGCCGTACGGTTTCTCTGTCTCCAGGATGCTGCGGACGTCTTCTTTGGTCAGCGGGTCAAAATAAAGCCGGTCGCCGGTGTCAAAGTCAGTAGAAACCGTTTCTGGATTGTTGTTGCAGATGACCGCCTCATACCCTTCTTCCTTAAGAGCCCAGACACAGTGGACTGAGCAGTAGTCAAACTCAATCCCCTGTCCGATCCGGATCGGCCCGGAACCAAAAACAACGACTTTTTTCTTGCCGGTGTCGTGTTCCTTAATAAATTCCTCCGCTTCATTTTCTTCATCGTAGGTGGAGTAGAAGTACGGGGTTTCAGCCGCAAACTCAGCAGCGCAGGTATCAACCATTTTATAAGAAGCAAACCGAGGATTTTTGATTTTCTGGCCTGAGAGCTGCTCAATGGTCTCATCCAGGAAGCCTAGCTTTTTGGCCGCAAGATATTTTTCGTCGGTCAGTTCGCCGTCTGCAAGAGATCGCTCCATTTTAATAAGGTTGAGAAGCTTATAAAGGAACCAGTTGTCAATTTTTGTAATTTCGTGGATTTCCTCCGGCCTGACGCCGCGTTTAAGCGCCTCATAAATTACAAAGGCGCGTTCATCATCACAGTCATGGAGCTTTTCACGGATGTAATCCGTCGTTTGGTCCTCAAGCTTCTTTAGATTCATGGTGGTGAGACCGAGCTCAGCGCCGCGAACCGCTTTCATCATAGCCTGCTCGAACGAAGTGCCGATTGACATGACCTCACCGGTTGCCATCATTTGGGTGCCCAGGGTGCGTTTGGCGTAAACAAACTTTTCAAAGGGCCATTTCGGGAATTTAATAACCACATAGTCGATTGCCGGTTCAAAGCAGGCATAGGTTTTGCCCGTCACTGCGTTGATGATCTCATCCAGCGTGTAGCCGATTGCAATCCGGGTTGCGACCTTGGCAATCGGGTAGCCAGTCGCTTTGGAAGCAAGAGCAGAGGAACGGGAGACGCGGGGATTCACCTCAATGACCGCGTATTCAAAGGAATCTGGATGAAGTGCAAACTGACAGTTGCACCCGCCTTCAATTTTGAGTTCTGAAATAATATTGATTGCCGCCGTACGGAGCATCTGATACTCCTTATCGCTCAGGGTGACGGCGGGCGCGATAACAATGCTGTCACCAGTATGAACGCCAACCGGGTCAAAGTTTTCCATTGAACAAACGGTAATGACGTTTCCCTTACGGTCGCGGATGACTTCGAACTCAATCTCCTTCCAGCCGGAAATACACTTCTCAACCAGGATTTGGGTAATTGGAGAAAGGCGCAGGCCGTTTTCGGCAATATCCCGCAGTTCTTCTTCATTGTTGACAATGCCGCCGCCGGTACCGCCTAAGGTAAAGGCAGGGCGGATGATGAGCGGGTAGCCGATTCCATCTTCATTTGCAAAGGCGACTGCGTCCTCAATTGTCGTAACAACTTTAGACGGGATACAGGGCTCGCCGATCGCCTCCATTGTCTCTTTAAAAGCCTGGCGGTCTTCCGCTTTATGAATTGTTTCAGGAACGGCGCCCAGGAGCTTGACGCCGTGGGCGTCAAGGAAGCCTTCCTCCGCAAGCTGCATGGACAGGGTCAGGCCAGTCTGGCCTCCAAGGGTTGAAAGGACGCTGTCCGGCTTCTCAATTTCAATAACGCGCTTTACAACGTCTAACGTCAAAGGCTCAATGTAAATTTCATCCGCCATGGTTTTATCGGTCATGATGGTCGCGGGATTCGAGTTGAGCAGGACAACCTCCAGCCCCTCTTCCTTGAGAGCACGGCAGGCCTGCGTTCCCGCGTAGTCAAACTCAGCCGCCTGGCCGATAACGATAGGGCCGGAACCGATCACCAATACTTTTTTAATATCGTGGCGTAATGGCATGATTATTTTCCTCCCTTATCCATCATCTCAATAAATTTATCAAACAGGAACGCGGTATCCAACGGCCCGCAGCAGACCTCCGGATGAAACTGCACTGTGAAAGCGGGGAATTTCAGGTAACGGATTCCCTCGCAGGTGCCGTCATTCGCATTTTTACAGTTGACCACGCCGACAGAATCCTTAATGCTTTCGGAATCGACTGCATAACCGTGGTTCTGACTGGTGACAAAGGTACGCCCCATTTCCAGGTCGAGAACCGGCTGGTTCGCCCCACGGTGCCCATACTTGAGCTTTCTGGTGGAGCCGCCGTTGGCCAGCGCAAGAAGCTGGTGCCCAAGGCAGATACCGAAAGTCGGGATTTTCAGTTTCATTGTTTCCCGCAGGTTGAGGATTGCCTCAATGTTATCCTTCGGATCGCCAGGGCCGTTTGAAAGCATAATGCCGTCCGGCGCAATCTCTTTGATCTGCTCCGCCGTGGTGTTGTAAGGAACAATTGTCACCTCGCAGCCCCGCTTGAGGAGTTCCCGCTCGATATTGCGTTTATAGCCGTAATCGAAGAGGACGACCCGGTATTTCGTTTCACCCTGCGCTTTAAACGTCCGGATTTCCGGGCTCGATACGTTTTTTACCGCATCTTTGATGTAATACTCTCGAATTTTTTCCAAAGCCGCTTTTTTATCTGCAATCGGCTCAGTGGTGATCATTCCGTTCATGACGCCGGACTCACGGATTTTCCGTGTCAGGCTGCGGGTGTCAATCCCGTAAAGGCCAATGACGCCCTTTTCTTTTAAAAATGTATCCAGGTTGTTTTCGCAGCGGAAATTGGAGGGGGTTTCGCACCATTCCCGGATAACGTATCCGCTCAAATGGCAGCGGGGCGACTCGCTGTCGAAGCTGTTCGTACCGTAATTCCCGATGAGCGGAAAAGTTTGGGTGACAATCTGCCCGTAGTAACTGGGATCTGTCAGTGTTTCCTGGTAGCCGGTCATCCCGGTGGTGAAAACCGTTTCACCAATCGCCGTGCCCTTGGCGCCGACACTGTATCCCTCGTAAACGCTGCCGTCTGCCAGCAGCAACATCGCTTTTTCCATGCTTACCTCCATTTATCACATCAAGGTTGTTCCTTGCTTAAGCCAAACGAATTGTCCCTGTCTGGGAGAGGATGTCCTCTTTCATCCTGAGCGCTTCCCGCCGCGCCGCATTGGCAAAATCGGTTTCCGGACAGCCCTCTTTCTGATAGGCGCACATGATCCCGCGGGAGGAGTTCACAATCGCGCCCAGCCCCCGGTTATCAAAAGCGCCCGCCACATCGGCGGCGCCGCCTCCCTGCGCACCGTAGCCCGGCACCAGGAAGAAGGTGTGCGGCAGCTTTCCGCGGAGCTCTTCCAGCTGCTTCGGATAGGTCGCACCTACAACCGCACCAACACTGTTGTAGCCATACTGCCCCATCAAATCGTTCCCCCAGGCTTCGCACATCTCGCCCATGATCTGGTAGATGGGCTTTCCGTCAATCAGACGGTCCTGCAGCTCCCCGGAAGAGGGATTTGAAGTTTTCACCAGAACGAATATTCCCTTATCCCGCTCTTTGCAGATTTTTAAAAGCGGTTTAATCCCGTCGCTTCCCAGATAGCCGTTGACCGTCAGCGCATCGCCGCCAAATGGTTCAACCGTTTCCCCGCCAATACTGAGGGCCCCCAAGTGGGCGGTAGCATATGCCTCCATCGTGGTGCCGATGTCGTTGCGCTTGCCGTCGATAATAACCATCATCCCGCGTTTTTTCGCGTATTCTATGGTTTTATACAGCGTTTTGACGCCATGGTAACCGTACATCTCATAATAAGCGCACTGTGGTTTGATAGCGGGAACAATATCGCAGAGCGCATCGATCAGCCCTTTGTTGAAGGTGAGCAGCGCCTTGGCAGCTCCTTTTAAGTTTTCGCCATGCTTTTCAAACGCTTCCGCCCTGATGAATTCAGGCACAAAGCTGAGCTTAGGGTCAAGCCCCGCCACTGTAGGATTCTGGGTTTTTACAATCTGTTCAATCAATCGGTCAATCATTGCGCGCCGCCTTTCTCTTTGTAGACAATCCTGCCGTCCAGCAAGGTATATTTTATTTTACCCGTTAAGGTCATCCCTTTAAAAACGCTGTTTTTGCTTTTGGAATGAAGCTTGTCCACATCGACCGTCCAGTCTTCATTCAAATCCGCTACCGCAATATCGGCCGGCATTCCGGTACGGAGTGAACCCGCCCTGATTCCAAGCAGCTTTGCGGGATTTGCCGACATCTTTTTTACCAGTTCTCCCAGCGTCATTCTGCCGGTGTGAACCAGCGCCGTCATAGAAGCGGCAAAGGAAGTTTCCAAGCCAACAACCCCGTTGGGCGCTGTTTCAAAACCCGCTTTTTCTTCCGGCGCATGGGGTGCGTGGTCGGTCACAATACAGTCAAGCGTGCCATCCAGCAGACCTTCCAGCACCGCGTCACAGTCCTCGCGCTCGCGGAGCGGCGGGTTCATCCGGTAATCCGCATCCCGTTTTAAAAGGAGTTCATCCGTCAGCATAAAGTAGTGGGGTGCCGTTTCCGCTGTCACCTGCACACCGCGGGCCTTTGCATCCCGGATGAGCGCTACCGAACCTTTGGTGCTGACGTGGGCAATATGGACCGCGGTTCCAGTTGCCGCCGCAAGGGCAATTTCCCGTGCTGTGACGCTGTCTTCCGAGCTGCGGTCCATCCCTTTTACGCCGAGCGCCTGTGAAATTTTACCCTTGTTCATAATCCCGCCGTCAATAATCTTCAAATCCTCACAGTGGGAGGTCACCAGCAGACCCTCACGGCCAGCCAGCTCCAGCGCCCGCTGCATCATCGCGGCATTTTCAACCGGGCGCCCGTCATCCGAGACAGCTATCGCGCCCGCCGCCTTGAGCGCGGCAAAATCAGTCGTTTCATTTCCGGCGAGCCCTTTCGTGATGGAAGCAGTCGGATAAACCTTTGCCGCCGCGTCTTTGGCTTTTTCAATAATGTAGCGGACCGTTTCGGCATTATCTGTTACGGGCTTTGTATTCGGCATACAAAGGACTGAGGTAACGCCGCCCGCCGCCGCTGCCATACAGCCCGAAATAATATCCTCTTTATAAGTGAAACCGGGATCTCTCAGGTGAATGTGCATATCAACGAATCCCGGCATTACGGCAAGGCCGGATGCGTCGAGCAATTCATCACCGCTTAGGCATTCACCGAGTTCGGCGATTACCCCATTTTCAATTTTAACATCGCAGACAACGTCCAGATTCTGGGACGGGTCGACCACCCTTCCGTTTTTAATTACCAAACTGCTCATCGGCTCTCCTCCAAAATTGCGACCTGATCTTCCCCGTCAATTTCTTTCACCCGGACAACAACCTGCTCCTCACTCGAAGTCGGTACATTTTTCCCAATGAAATCCGCCCGGATGGGGAGTTCCCGGTGCCCGCGGTCGACCAGCACCGCAAACTGGATGCTCTGCGGCCTGCCCTTTTCCATCAGCGCGTCGATGGCGGCGCGTACGCTCCGCCCGGTATACACCACGTCGTCGACCAATACAATTTTTTTAGAGGCAACTTCAAAAGGGAGGTCGGTGCGGTCCTCATAATCGGGAGCAGTTTCCCGGTCATCGCGGTAGGGGGTGATATCCAAAATCCCCAAAGGGATTTTCTTTCCCTCAACCTCTTCTATTTTAGCGGCAATGCGCTGGGCCAAGTTGACGCCGCGGCGCATGACCCCCACAATACAGAGATTGCCCACCCCTTTGTTGCGCTCAATAATTTCATAGGAGATTCTGGCAACCGCACGCTGCATCGCTTTATCATCCATGATAACAGCTTTCTGAGTCATTGCTCCACCCTTTCAAAAACAAAAAAACCAAACTGTCCATACTGACAGTTTGGTTACTCTACCTTCACAGATACACCGGCTCCGCGCCATATGTATTTATATTGATGAGCAGACCGCCTTGTCAGCCTCACGGGACCAACTTAAAGGTTGTCAAATTTCTGTATTTTATTATACACGTTCCTGCCCGATTTGTCCAGCACGAATTTGTAAAAGCTGTGAAAACCAAAGCGAAAAATTTTAGGGAATTTTACCGTCCGTGCCGCCGGAGCCTATCCATATACTTTGGCTTAAACCACCTGATATATCCGCCTGCCAGCCTTGTGAGAGCAAGATCATATACCAAAAAGACAACGTTTGCAGCAAGCCAGAATACTAAAAAGGTAAATTTTCCAAACACTCGAATATCAGGCAGCACAGCCGCCAAGCCGAAAATCCAGCGGGCAAGGAGGAATAAAACAATCAGTGCCGCGTTGACAATCAAAAACTTCATGGCCCATTCGAGCATGTTTTTATGAATCCGCTCTATAGAGGATTTCACAATTGGGTAATATCCAAAAAAGAAAACGAACATCAGCATTGCGGCCGGTTCCGGCGTTACGAAAAACGACACTGCTGCCACCACCGCGTATACCAGGTAGGCCCACTTTACACCAAGTTCTACGACAACCGGGATCATCATAACTCCTGCAACTGCGGGCAGTGCGACCGTCGCAAAAGGAAATAGCCCTGTACAAAGCAGCAGGACAATACAAAGCGCTGAGATAATACCGCCAAAAGCAATTCGGAAGGTCTTACTCACAAAAGCTCCCCCTTAACAGCACGGAATACAGTCTCCGCCCATACATTCGCAGCAACAGTCGGTACAGATCAGCCCTGAACAACAGTCACACGCGCTGCATCCGCCAACATTCTGGTTGGGCATCCGGTACTGGCCATTCGCACTGCCGCCCATATTACCTTGCTTCTGCCACATCATACGCTGATACGCCGCCCGGTATTCGGGATTATTTGGATTCATCTGGCAGGCCGAAGAAAAATGCGCCATCGCGTCATCCAGCCAGCCGCGGGAATAAAAGACGCTGCCCTTTAAAAAATGCCACTCAGCGTCGCGTTTTGCAACCGGAACACCGTCGAGAAGCATCTCCGCTTCTTCAAAACGGTTCTGCATTATCAGCCGGCGTATATCCGGATAGGACGATCCGGCCGCCCCAGAATACTGCTGCCCTCCGGCAGAAGAATTGGCGCGGTCACCGGAAGCACGGCGTTCGTTCATAATCTGGTCATACGCTTCGTTTACTTCCGCCATTTTTTCGTTGGCCACTTCTTCAAGAGGACTTGCGGCATAATTATCAGGATGGTATTTTTTAGCCAGCTGCTTATAGGCGTTTTTGATCTCCTCGGTTGAGGCGCTTGGAGAAACGCCTAACACCTTATAGGGATCCGTCATTCTGTTTGTTCCTCCCATGAGACAATACCTGTTTTTTCACCGAGGGAAGCCCCAGGTAAAGGATATTATCCAAAATTGATTTGTACCGGTTTATTTCAATCAGTTCAAAAGCAAGTGCCATTTCCCCGTGCGTTACATTAATAAGCCCTTCCGCGTGTAGCTTCATTGCCTCCTCCGGGTGATCCGCCCCGGCGGCAGCCCCCTTTGCCCAAATCAAAAGAGGGTTAAAGCTCCCGCTTTTCCAGTCGTCATTCAAATCATCCAGCGCGTCGATCAAATAAATCCAGCGCCCGAGCAGAAAACCGAACCGATGTAAAACTATTTTCTGTTTTCGATCTTCAGTCAGCTGTTCAAAAATAAGCGCCAACGCACGGGAAGAAGCCTCTGCCGCCATATCAATGGTACAGTTTAAAGTTTTTTCCGTTTCCTGCTGCTTGGCAATCGTCATCTCCATAATTTCTTCCAGAACCGGGTACTTTTTTACCGCTTTCCGGTAAGCCCGCCCCGCGGGGAACCCAGTTATCCGGTAGAAAAAGCGCTTCCAAAAACCGCTGTCCGAAAGGTTGTCTTTCCATTTATAATAAAGCATCGCCATAGCGCAGGCGGCCACAAAAGAAAGGTCGTCGCAACAGCAAAGACACGGCTTCTTCTTAAAAGGGTGCGCCGCACAAACCTGCCGTTCAAAATGCCCTCCGGTTTCATGAACCGCTAGGGAAAGCATGGCGAGAAATGCAAAATCGTAACTCAGTGTCATCCGGGAAAGCTGGCCGTATTCTCTGCCCAGTTGTTTACACAAGCCGCAGTATATTCCCTTATAGGTATCGAATTCGTTTATTTTCAGCTCAGGCTTGAACGGCCGAACATATCCAAACAAAAAACGCCCTCATTTCATGGTCACGTTAATAAATATTTTACCCGATAGAGGGCACAAAATGATGAAATAACTGTAAACTTACATTTGATAATTGCTTATAGATTGGAAATATAGCGTAAAAACGCTATAAAACAGGCCATGCTTCCCCACTTTTTCAAAAAATAAAGGCCTGAACGTTGTTCAGGCCTTTGTCCCAATTCACTTTGATCCACGGCGGGAATAGGAGCCGCGCTTACCATCCATTGTCCGTTTCAGGTCGGACATTTTCTCATCGCTCGACTGTTTAAACTTCGTCATCATATCTTCAAAAGAGAGATTGCCCTGCGTTTTTTTAGGAGACCATTCGTTTGAGCGGAAATCCGTACGGGAAGCTGAGCGACTCTGCTGCTGCGGCTTCGCTGGCTGGGCGCGCTTCATAGACAAAGCAATTTTGCCATCTTCAGCAATACTCAGGACAACAACCTTGACCACGTCGTTTTCCTTCACAAAATCAGTGATTTCTTTTACATAACTGGAAGCGACCTCAGAGATGTGTACCATCCCGGTTTTGCCCTCTCCCAGGTCGACAAAAGCGCCGAATTTCGTAATGCCGGTTACTTTACCCTCGACAATTTTTCCAACTTCAAGCTGCATAAAAAAATTAGTTCCTCCTTAAGATTCAGCACAATCAGCTGCCGGAAACATCTACAAAGATCCGTTCGTCGGGGTACACATAGCCAAGCTTTTCCCGTGCAACGCGCGCGATATATTCACTGTAATGTTCTTCGCTCAACATGGTTTTAAGTTCTTGGTTTGTTTGCTTCTGCGTTTCGATTTTTTGGTTAATTTCCTGAAGCTCCTGGTCTTTTTGCGCAAGATCCATCTGGAGCATGAAAAAAGAAACCACGCCGTAACATAAAAATCCGATCAGCGCCAGCCGCAGGAAAAAACTTTTATGTTTTCTCGTCCCCTTCTTTTTCACGAACGGTATCCTCCTTCTTCGATTTTTTTCGGTGTAGCTTTAATAAATTATACACCACATTCCTGTGCGGTTGCAAGCTGTTTTCAGGATTTTTTTTGCGTTTTTCCAGTTTTTCAACTCTTGCGGCGCGGCTTTTTTGAAACTTTTTCCTAAAAAAGCGAAAAAGGGCCAGCCACGGCCGTGCAAGCAGCCGCAAAAAGCGCCTTACAATCCGCACAATAAACACGGCAAACTGCATAAAAAGAGCGCTGAACGAAAAATGACAGAGCAGAAAGCCAAGCAGTTCGCCGATTAATCCATAGACGCGGATCTGCCCCGAACAAAAGCGAACAAAAAACAGGTAAGTGAATACCGTACCGGATAGAAAAAAGAGAAGGTCGCAGACCAACGTTACCGTCTTACGATTTCCGCAGACCAGCCTTACGACCCGGAAAAGGTCAAAATAGCAGCTCAGCAAAACGCCAAAAAGACAGGAGTAGAGAAAAATAAGGGTTTGCTCTGAAAGTGTTACTATCATATTACCGCCACCCCGTTACCGGAACAGCTTTGACAGCATTCCCCCGTTTTTTTTCTGTACTTCGGTATAGGTCATAGACCATATTTCCCCGTCCATAGAAAGCTCCCCGGTTTCTACATTGAGCTTACTGACATGCAAATCGTACCCCTTAATGGTCAGTTCCCCCATTTGAGTATAAACCACCGCCGTTTGTTCGTCAAAATTGTCAATGTCCATCACGCCGGAGATGCTTAAATGTTTCCGGTCTTCTAAAACCACGTTGTGGGGAAGCTTCATCTGTGTTTTTTCTTCCACCCCTGACACCACCTTATTCAATATTGCCTTCGACAAGTATCCCGCCGGACAGCTCTGCCCTTTCTTTGCCTGATCGTCCGGTTATCCAAACTGCCTTCCGGCAGCGCACCATAACCTCAGACAACGGACAGTGCAAATTACTTGCTTTAATATCTATTCTTCAGCGCCATTTTTTATTACAGGCTGAACGCAGGACACAGTTTTGTCTACCGTTTTAATTTCCTTTTTTAAAAGAATATGGCAGGATGTCAGGAAAACGTCCAGGTCCGTTCCAGAAAAATTTCAAATAAAAAGCGGCCTTAAGGCCGCTTTTTCAAATTTTTATCCAATGACCTCGTAATGCTCAGAGGCGTCTTCCTTCTTAGCATACTCGCTGACTTTTACAACCTTAACCTTTAGCGGGGTTGAACCCATGTTGATTTCAATGATGTCGCCCGGCTTAACATCATAAGAGGCACGGGCGACCTTTCCGTTCACCACAATCTTCCCCGCGTCGCACGCTTCGTTTGCGACCGTTCGGCGCTTGATCAGGCGGACAATCTTCAAGTATTTATCCAGTCTCATAAACTATCCTTTCTATCACAATGCAATAAATGCGGCACCGCCGCCTATAAAGGAAAAAAGGGCTGTGCTCAAGCACGGCCCTCTGACTATTAAATGTTCATACGCTACAGTCAACAAAATCCCACAATTACACAATTGCAGCCTATGATTGCATTAGCGAATGGTTCTTATTACGAGCCAATACGGCGAGTAACAAGGTTCTCTCAGCCGCCGCGGGCTTTGCCTGTGTATGCGGCGTGAGGTTCTTATCGCTGAAAGCGACAAAGTTCCGGGGTACCCATTCGCAATCTACGATTGCGCTAATGGGTCGGGTTTTTATTTCGCAACAGCGTCTTTCAAAGCTTTACCAGCTTTAAAAGCGGGAACTTTTGTAGCGGCAATGGTAATTTTTTCACCAGTAGCAGGATTTTTACCCTCTCTTGCAGCGCGGTCACGAACCTCAAAGGTGCCGAAACCAACCAGCTGAACTTTTTCACCTGCAACCAAGGAGTCAGAGATCGCAGCAATTACTGCACTGACAGCTTTATCAGCGTCTTTCTTAGAGATGTCGGCTTTCTGAGCCACGGAATTAATCAAATCGGTCTTAGTCATTTTTTTGAAACCTCCGTATTTTTATTATCCAATAGGCAAACGCCTATGATTGGACTTGTTTTTTGGCCTGTGCCCAAAGCTGGTTGAGCTCATCCAGGGAAGCCGTCTTCATATCGGCCCCGTTTTGTTCGGCCAGCTTTTCCACTTCCGAAAAACGGCGAATAAATTTTTCAGTGGAACGGGTAAGGCTTTCCTCCGCATCTAAATGGAGGAACCGGGACACATTAACACAACTGAACAGCAGGTCCCCAAACTCTTCGTCCACCGCCGCCCGGTCCCCGCCTGATATTGCCTCTTTGAGTTCGGCAAGCTCGGATTCAAGGTCTCCCAGCGCGTCGGACAAATCAGGATAATCAAATCCCGTTTTGGCCGCCCTTTGCTGTACCTTTGCGCCGCGCATCAGCGCCGGAAGTGTTTTAGGAACGGAACGGACTGCATCGCTCTGTGTTTTCTGGCCCTTTTCCTGTTTTTTGATTTCATCCCAGTTTTTCAGGACTTCATCCGGCGTTTCAGCCGTGACGTCACCAAAAATATGAGGATGGCGAAGAATCAGCTTTTTACAGATGCCGTCGCAGACGTCATCAAAAGAAAATGCGCCCTGTTCCGCTTCCATCTGCGTATGGAACACCACCTGAAGCAGAACGTCGCCGAGTTCTTCCAGAAGCAGCGCTGTGTCACCGTTGTCAATCGCCTCGACAACCTCATAGGTTTCCTCAATAAAATTCCGCCGGATACTCTGGTGGGTCTGTTCCCTGTCCCAGGGACAGCCGCCTTCCCCGCGGAGGATGCGCATGATCTGAAGCAGGTCGCTGATCCGGTAGTTTTCCTTAAATTCAAAATCCACCTTAAACCACCAACTTTCAACAGCCTGAAAACTCATGTATCTATATTACCGCATCAGTTTCATTTTTTCAAGTACTTTTACTACTTTTTTCCCGCCCGGGACCATCTCAAGGTCGCTTCTCTCAACCGCCTTGATACAAACCGCAACAATTATATACAAAAACGCGGAAATCCCCACAGCCAAGGCCACCGACAGGCTTTTACCACAGCATCGAATCAGGAGAGAATAGGCTGTTTGAGCTGCGATTCCGCATATTCCACCGGCAATAACAGGTCTGAGGAAAATATTGGAAAAATTGAATTTCATCCCTATTATCCTTGCAAGCGCTGAGAATTCCAGAATAAAAATCAAGAGATAGCAGGTCGCTGTGGAAAACGCCGCGCCGTTTACGTGAAGTGTAGGAAGAGACATCAGGATCATATTGAGTACAATTTTTACTGCGCCGCCGACCGCCATATGGCGTACCGGAAGCTTGGCGTAGCCTAATGCCTGCAGGATGCTGAACAGAAGCAGCGACCCCGCCTGGAATATAACCCCTATTCCCATGATTGCCAAAACAGGGGCTGCAATATTCACTTCTTCTGCTCTGGATGAAAATAAAACTGATAAAATAGGGTGAGAAAGAACCGAAATGCCGATTCCGGAGGGCACTGTGACAAGGGCTGTAATCCGGATCACCAGTTCGATATTCCGCCGAGTATAATCCCGGTTCCCCCGCGCCCAGCTTGAAGCAATATTCGGTAAAGCGCTTTTTGCAAAGACTCCGGCAATTGCTGGGACGATCCCGAAGATTGATACGGCAAGACCGGTATAACACCCATAGAGATAGTTCGGCAGGTCGGTGAGGGCCATGCCGGCAGGAATTGCACCGCTGCATGCTTCAAGAAGGGCCGCGCTGTGCTCCCGCACAAGGTAGTTGAGCCGGTTCATCATAGAAAGCAGGTCGATCAGCGAGGTGATGTTCAGAACAAAGCCGCCAACGCAGATTGGGAACGATATGACAATCAGCTGTTTAAGGAGGGAGCGCGCCCCGGCAGGCCGGGGTGACGCCTTGCGCTGCGCCGGGGTAATACTGTCGTTGCAGTGATAACGGATCATCAGGTAGCCGGCGCCGACCACATTGCTGATGCTGACCCCAATCACTGAGGCCGCCGCCGCAAACGGCAGCGCCGCCGCCCCTACCTGCCCCGGATCCCCTACCACCGTTCCAAAGACAATTCCCGTCAGCTCAAACTGCTTCTGTGCATAGGCCATTACCCAGATGGCGAGCCCAAGCCCCGCCGCCAGTTTTACCGCCATCTCTACAATTTGAGAGACCGCGGTGGGGCGCATGTCGCACAGCCCCTCAAAATAGCCCCGGTAAGCGGAAATGATACAGCCAAACAAGACGGTTGGCGCTATGGCGAGCACCGACCAGTAGGCGTTTGTATTTTTGACGGCATGGACAAAAAAATCAGCCGTAAAGACCATGATGGCTGTTCCCAAAAGTCCCATTACAAGGTAAAGCCCCATTGAGACACGGAAAATTTTGCGGACGTCCCTATACCTGCCCAGCGCAGAGTTTTCCGCAATCATCTTTGCGACGGCAGCAGGAAACCCGCCGATTGCCAAAGAAAAAACAGGCGAAAAAAGCATGAAAGCCGTGTTGTAATACCCCATGCCAATTCCGCCCAGGATATTCGTTAAAGGAATTTTAAAGACTAAGCCAAGAATTTTTACTACGACCAACGATACCGCCAAGATGGCCGCACCGTGGATAAAGCTCTGCCGGTTTGCTTTCATGTTCCGCCCCCCAAGGCGGAAAAACCGCCCAATGTTGTCATACTAATTTGTATTAACAACATAGGGCGGTTATACGCTAAAGCCTGGAAAGAATTCCGCGGAGAAGTTTGGTAAACGCCGCGGAACGGCGGGACGCAACTTCGTTAACGTCCCGGTCGGAAAGCGGTTCAAGCGAAATGCCAGCCGCAGGGTTAGAGATACAGGAAATCCCCAGGGTTCTCATCCCGCACTGAGCGGCGGCAATAGCCTCCGCCACGGTGGACATTCCAACTGCATCCGCCCCCAGCACACGCAGGGCACGGATTTCAGCCGGTGTTTCAAACTGGGGACCCGGCATATATGCGTAGACCCCTTCCCGCGCGGGCAGTCCCTGCTCCCGCATGACCGTAAGGGCTGTCCGCCGCAACTGCTTATCATAAGCGTTAGACATGTCAAAGAAGCGTTCCCCAAAAAGGGGCAGGTGCGGACCTCTGACCGGGCTGTCGTCGAAAAAGTACAAATGGTCAGAAATACAGAGGAAATCCCCCACCAAAAGCTCTGGACAGATACCGCCCGCCGCATTGGTCAGAATGACATTCTTCACCCCGAGCAGGTAAAGCAGGCGGATATAAAACACGGTATCCGCAAGAGAATAGCCTTCATAGGCATGTACCCGCCCTGATAGGACGATCACCTTCTTCCCCGCGGCTTCACCGTAAATCAACTCCCCTTTATGGGAGGCGTTGGTCGCCGCCGGGGCATGCGGAATTTCTGAATAGCCTACCCTGATAGGGTGTTCCAGTGTTTCGGCAAATAAACCCAGCCCGGAACCCAAGACAACTGCGGTTTCCGCATCCAAAGGAATACGGCCGCCGACAAAAGCGGCGGCCTCACGGTAATCCTGTTCAGCAAGAACCATTTTTTATTCCTCCGTGTCAAAAAGGCGGCTTCCGCACTTGACACAGTAAACCGCATCCTCCGGGTTCTTCGCGCCGCAGGTATCGCAGATCACCTGGTTTTTTAAAGAGGCGAGCCTTGCCTCAATTTTTGCCCGCTCGGCGTAAAGCCCATCTATCTCTTCTACTACTGAAGCGATCAGCCCTTCATCCTCATAGTTTGCTTTTTTCATGTGATAAACGGCGCTTCCAAGCTTTTCATACGCTTTTTTCGCCTCTGAATTAATTTGAGAAACACGCAGCTTCAGCTTGGAAACCTCAACAACCTTTTCTGCCTTTTTGCCCGCCGTTTCCGCAATATCTTTCGCTTTATCCACAACATCGTCAAACGCTGACATATCCAACACTCCTTAAATGATAGAATTACAATTCTAATGTATGCCATTATAAACCGTTAAAATGAATATTTCAACCACTGCCTCACCCAATAAATTCCTGGAGGAGTGATTTTGACGGAACCTTTCCCAATTCAATTTCGCCGAAACGAAGCATTTTACGGTAGAGCTCTTTTGCCTGCGCCCCATAGTCCGGGTTCTCAACGACTCCCGCAAGCATCGGGAGGATCAGCGGCTTATAAACAAGCGGCTCATAACAGTAAACCGTGTTGAGCATCATATCGGCATAGGGGTAGAACGGTTTGATAAACTGATCCTCCCCCTCGCAGACGCCGGGCCACATCCTGTAGGTGACGTCAAGCGCCGCCCCCCGGTGCTTAAAATCCCGGATGGACCGGCGCAGGAACCGGACGTCCCTGGAAGACAGGAGCATTTCATCTCCGGCGAAGAAGGCGCTGTCTACATTCATGCAAATTTTGTAAAAAGAATCATAATCAAGCCCGTAGGTAATGAGCGGGTTCAGGGCGTGAATCCCCTCAATCAGCACCACGCTGTCTTTCTCCAGCCTCAGAAGCTCACCGCCGTCCGCTCTTGACTTGATAAAGTTGAAACTTGGCACCTCCGCCTCCCTGTGATAGACCAGGGACCAGAGGGTCCGGTTAAGCAAAGAGAGGTCAAGCGCCTGTACAGAGTCATACCGCGGGCTGCCATCCCGGTTACGGGGCAGCTTTTTGAATTCCAGAAAAAAATTGTCCAGTGAAATGACAACAGGGTTGAGTCCGTGGTTTTTAAGTTCGTCTGTCAGACGGTAACTGGAGGTGGTTTTTCCTGAACCGGAAGGCCCGGAAATTAAAATCATCCCCTTTTCCTTCCTGTGCTTCAGGTAGCGTTCCACCGTCTGCCTAACCGTATCTTCATAGGCGCGCTCAGCCGAATCGATCAAAGCCGCCTCGTCTGTTTCCTTTAAGCTGTTTATTGTTTCCACGTCAAAGCGTTCCGCCCGCGCACAGCTGTTTCCTTTCATAAAACGTTCTCACCTGCTCTTTCCTCCGGAGCATTTCATCGAACTGGCCGATGTATTCGTAAGGGAACTTATAGTTGAAAACCCGTTCAATCAGGCCGGAGCCCTGGTCGACCAGTTTTGTCACAGCACCCGCCCCAAGAGCCAGAATGGTCTGAAGTTCTTCCATGATATAAATATTGTAAAGTCCTTCATACCCCGGCTTGCAGAACCCCACATTTTCAAGGTTTTGAAGGGTGTTTTTCTGCCGGTAGAGATAATACGGGCGGTATCCCGCAGACTCTAATATCCGCTGGGAATAATCTGCCATTGCCGAAGTTGGGTTATCCCGGATCATTCTAAGCGATTCCACATCCTGATACAGGCTGGAAGAACGCTTAACCGACAGGGTATGCACCGTAATATTTTCCGGCTCCAGGGACAACGCGGTTTCCATAGTCCGTTTAAAACCATCCAGCGTATCCCCCTTGAGACCCGCGATAAAATCCATATTGATGTTGTCAAAGCCCAATTCCCGCGCCATATGATAACAGTCAATCGCCTGAGCCGCCGTGTGCTTCCGCCCAATTTTCTCAAGGACGCTGTCTTCAAAGCTCTGGGGGTTGATGCTAATCCGGGTCGCGCCCGCGTTTTTAATCGCCGCCAGTTTTTCCGCCGTAATCGTGTCTGCCCGGCCCGCTTCAACCGTGTATTCTACACAGCTGGACAGGTCAAAGCATTCGCGGACTTCGTCAAACAACTCTGCAAGCTGCTCCGCCCTCAAAACGGTAGGCGTTCCGCCCCCGAAATAAACCGTTTTCAGTTTTAATCCCAGTTCAGCCGCTATTTTTCCGGTCTCCCGGATTTCACGGCGGAGGGTCAGCAGGTAATCCGGAATCAGCTTTTTTGCCTGTTCGACCGAATGGGAGACAAAAGAACAATACTGGCACCTCGTCGGACAAAACGGGATGGCGATATAAAGGCTGAAATCATTTTCAGCGCGCCTTGAAACCACACTGCGTTCCACCTTTGCCGTTTCCAGCAGCAGTTTCGTTTTTTGAGGTTTCACCTTATATTCCCGCTCAAACTCCTGAACAATCCGCTCGTCCGGCTCGCCGTTTTCCAGACGGGCTGAAACCAGTTTTACCGGGCGAATTCCTGTCAGGATTCCCCATTTGGGGCTGATTCCGGTCAGGGACTCCAACAGCTCATAAATTAAAACTCCAAAGACCCGTTCACACTCGGCGGAACAATCAGCCCGGTTCCGGCTGACTGTCTCCATCCTGCTGATGGTTTCGCCCTCGTACCGTACGGTCACCGTCAGACGGTATTCCTCAGCTTCTTCGGTCAGGGTCGTCACCACCGCACCCCCGTCCCCTTCGGTTTCATTGTATGCAATTTTGAGCTTGATCAGCGGGAAAAACATTTTAATCAGGTGCTCAAGCTCATATTTATAAGTATGCCCGTTAAGATAAAGAGTCATAATCCGCTCCTAAAAAAGGATTTATCTTCCGCTCTGTTTCAAGCGTCGTCTCGGGCCCGTGACCAGGCAGAATGCGGTAATCGCCCCGGAGAGCCGCAAGGCGTTTGAGAGATGCGGAAAGGGCGGAAAAATCCCCGCCGTAGAAATCGGTCCGGCCGACGGAACCGGCAAACAGGGTATCCCCTGTAAAAAGAACCTCCCCGCAGCGGTAGGTCATTGAGCCCTGCGTATGGCCGGGCGTATGGTACGCCTCAAACTCCACACCGCCCGCAGTAAAAATTTCACCATCGTTCACCAAACGTTCGGCTTGAAAAGGCGCAGTTTTCACGTCGATCAAGCCGGAGGCATTCTTCTCCGGGTCAGCGAGTATTTCCTCATCTTTCGCACCGATGATCACTTCAAGCCCGTATTTTTCCTTAAGTTCAGCCACCGCGCCAATGTGGTCAAAATGCCCATGCGTCAGCAATATGGCGCACGGAACCAGCCCGTTTGTCTCAAGTTCACGGGAAATCCGAACTGCATCCGCTCCCGGATCAATTAATACCACGGCGTCTTTCCGGTTCCATATAAAATAGCAGTTGACCTCCATCAGTCCAACCGGTACGCGAAAAATCTGCATCAAACTACCTCTTTTTAACGTTTTGTCAGGTGATCGGTGTCCAAAATGATTGTCACCGGGCCGTCGTTGACCAGGGAGACTTCCATATCGGCGCCGAACTTTCCGGTTTCCACCGGGCGACTGGACAGTTCCCGCACCCGTTTTACAAAGTATTCGTATAGCAGCTCCGCCTCAGCGGGCGGAGCGCTTCCGTCAAAGGAAGGGCGGCGTCCCTTTTTGCAGTCAGCTCCCAGCGTAAAATTGGAAACCACCAAAAGGCTCCCGCCTATATCTTCGACCGACAGATTCATTTTACCGCTTTCATCGGTAAAAATACGCAGGCCCATCAGCTTTTCGGCAAGGATATCTGCCTGGGCTATTGTATCGCCCCGCATAATACCGAGCAGTACAACCAGGCCTGGGCCGATGCTTCCCCCCGGTTCGCCGTCAATGACAATCTCCGCCCTGGAGACCCGCTGTAAAACAGCTTTCATATATCATACTCCTTTACTGCTTGCCGGAACGCTCTACCGAGATGACGTCCTTTATTTTGGACAGCTTCTGGATAATATTTTTGAGCTGGTCTACCCCGGCAATTCCGATGGTCACAACAATATTGGCGTTTCCGTTTTTAAGTTCCCTTGCCGATACCTCATGGACGGGGACACGGAAGCCGGCGAGCTCAACCGTGACGTCGGCAAGAAGGCCGTTGCGGTCATGCGCGACAATATCGAGCGTACAGCGGTAATGGGTCTGATTGGTTTCCGCCCAGTGAACCGGAATCCAACGGTCGCGCTGTTCGGTATTTTTCATCGAGGCAAGGACGTTGACACAGTCCTGCTTATGGATAGAGACACCGTGCCCGCGGGTGATGAACCCGATAATCGGGTCACCTGGAAGCGGGGTACAGCACTGGGAAAATTTGACCAAACAGTTATCAATGCCGTCAACGACCACGCCGCTGCCTTTATAGGTCGTTTTGGGGATTTCAGGAATAGCGGGGCGCTCCGGCTCCGCCGGCTTCGGCTTATAATTTTTAATATAGTCGTCTTTGATCCGCGCAATGATTTTAGAGAGCAGGATGCCGCCGTAGCCAAGAGCCGCATAAAAATCTTCAACGCTGTTGAAGTGGTAACGTTTAGCCTCCGCCAAAAGGAATTCTTCCATTTCTTTATCCGGAAGGACAATCTGATTGCGTTTAAACTCACGTTCGATTTCGCTCTTGCCTTCAGCCACATTTTCAGAGCGTTTCTCTTTCTTGAACCAAGCCCGGATTTTGTTCCTAGCCTCGCCGGTCTTGACGATATTCAGCCAGCCGCGGTTTGGCCCATGGTTGGGGGAATTGCTTGTGATGATATCGACAACATCGCCGGTTTTGACCTTGTAGTCAATCGGGACAATCCGCCCGTCGACCTTGGCGCCGGTCATCCGGTTGCCGACCGCGCTGTGGATGGCATATGCGAAATCGATGACAGTAGACCCGACCGGAAGGCTTTTGACATCTCCCTTGGGTGTAAAGACAAAAACGTCCTCCGCGCCGAGGTCGGTCTTGATGCTGTAGACGATTTCCTCCGGGTTCTCGTTCTCCTGCTGAGATTCAATCAGACGGCGGATCCAGGCAAAACGCTCCTCCTGTTTATCCTTGCCCTGAATCCCGAGCTTGTATTTCCAGTGGGCGGCAATTCCGTATTCCGCCGTATAGTGCATATCCCAGGTTCTGATCTGAATTTCAAAGGGAATACCTTCTTTGCTTAGAACCGTGGTATGAAGCGATTGGTACATATTCGGCTTCGGCGTTGAGATATAGTCCTTGAACCGGTTCGGGATTGGGGTAAACATATCGTGCATAATACCAAGGATGTTGTAGCACTCAATAACCGTGGAAGCGATAACCCGGACGGCATAAATATCGTAAACTTCGTCAAAATCCCGCCCTGCCATATAAACCTTGCGGTAGATGCCATACAGGCTCTTGACCCGTCCTTCAATATGGGGCTTAATATCGTACTCCTCCAGCCTTTTTTGAATCCGCTCGATAATGCCGGGGATAAAAAACTTCCGGTTGGACTCTTTTAGCTGAAGGGTGTCCTCTATCTCTTTTAAAGCGACCGGGTCGAGATATTGAAGCGCCAGATCCTCAAGTTCTTCTTTGACGGCGCGGATTCCCAACCGGTGGGCAATCGGCGCGTAAATTTCCATTGTCTCCAGAGAGGTGTCCCTCTGCTTTTGGGGAGGACGGTATTTGAGTGTGCGCATATTGTGCAGGCGATCGGCCAGCTTAATGATAATAACGCGGATATCCTGCGACATGGCAAAAAGCATTTTCCGCACGTTTTCCGCCTGCTGCTCTTCCCTGGTTGAGAGAGGAATTTTGCTCAGCTTGGTAACGCCATCCACAAGGCTTGCAATTTCCTCACCAAACTGGGCGGTGAGTTCCTCCTTGGTGACAGGGGTATCCTCCACAACGTCGTGCAGGAGAGAAGCACAGATGCTGGCTTCATCCATCCCGAGCTCCACTAAAATAGAGGCTACGGCAATTGGATGGGAAATATAGGGGTCGCCGGAATCTCTCCGCTGCCCTTCATGCGCCGTTTTAGCAAAGTCGTACGCTCTGACGATCTGTTCTTTATCGTACGAGCGTTCACTGCTGTCAATAGCATCCATTAAATTATGAAGATATACTGGCATTTTTCATTCCTCAATTTCTCGTACCCGTTTCCTGCTTTTGCAGGGAACGGAATAGTCTGGAGGCTGTCAAAGAAACGCCGGGCGGATTTTTTTCTACCGTCAAAGCGTTCCGAACCTCCGAAAAATCAATCAGGTTGAGTTCCCGCAGCACTTCAAGCGCCGCGCGAAATTTAACATAACTTATTTTATGGCGAAATACGGTAAAATACAACACGGCCAAGTCACCCCTGTACCCGCAAAGTCTTTTTAAGACCTGATAGACAGGAACCATTTCCTCACGGCAAAGCCGGGTTTCCCCTTCTTCCTGCGAAAAAATGCTCTGCCCGCTGCAAATTCTGTCTGCAAGCAGCTGCGCCTTTTCAAACTCGGTTTCGTCAATACCGGCAGGACGGAGCTCCTTCAAGCGCAGGGACGGCGACCGCCGTCCTCCAAATTCGTTGACTTCAAGGCCGACCAGAATATCCACCACACTGCCTATGGGATACGGAAACGCAGCCGTCTCCCTGCCAAAGCAGAGTACTTCAACCCTTTTTCCATCTTTATATAAAGAGAGTTTGGTATGTCTGCCGCCGGAAAGGGGCAGTATTTTTTCAACTTTCATCTCTTCCATCAAAAAAAGCGGCTCCGGATTTGCGGCTCCAAACGGTTCCAGCCGGCAAAGGCATTCTGCGTTTTTCAGCGTGACGTCATCCGGATTGAGAAGCCTGTCAATCCGGCAGACCTCCCTTGGAATATTATGCAGGCTTTCCGCATATGCGTTTACCGCTTGGGTAAACGCGGTGATATTACCTTTGCGAACCGTCAGGCCGCCCGCCTGGGCGTGCCCGCCGTACCGTTCCAAAAGATCGCCACAAGCCTGAAGAGCCCGGAAAACTGAAAAGCCCTCAACGCTGCGGACGGAGCCAATAGCCATATCTCCTTCAATGTCCAGGAGAAAAACAGGTTTTCCAAAGCGCTCCAAAAGCCGTGCGCTCACAATTCCAATAACGCCGGTATCCCAGCCCTCCCCCGCAAGAACCAGAACCCTCCGCCGGAGCAATTCCGGGTTCTGATCCAGCTGGTTAAGAGCCTCCTCAAGGATTCTTCCCTCGGCTTCCTGGCGTTTTACATTGAGGCCGTCCAGCGTTTGGGCGGCTTGTTCTGCTTTTACCCTTTCTTTACAGAGCAAAAGCTCCGCCGCCAGGGGAGCTTTCCCCATCCGGCCAGCCGCATTAATCCGCGGAACAAGGCCGAACGCAACCGAACGCGCCGTAACCGATTTTACACCAGATACACGCAGCAGAGCTTCAATTCCCGCATTACCGCACTTCCGCAATATCTTCAGGCCCTCTGTTACAAGAAAACGATTTTCCCCCGTCAGGGGGACAACGTCGCCCACCGTTGCAACGGCAGACAGCGCAAGAAGCTCCGTATATAGCGGCTCATTCATCCCAGTTTCAGCACAGAGCGCCCGAACCAGCTGAAAAACCACCCCCGCTCCGCAGTAAAAGCGGTATGGAACGTCAAAATCTTTCCGGTACGGGTCTACAACCGCAACAGCACGGGGCAATTTTTCCCCCGGCTGGTGATGGTCGGTAATCACAAGGTCTATTCCAAGCTCCAGGGCATATTCCGCCTCTTTCAAAGCAGAAATCCCATTGTCCACCGTGATAACCAGGCCTGCACCCCGCTCCCAGATTTTATCCAAAGCTGCACAATTGAGACCGTAACCATCCTCCGTACGGGACGGTATGTACAAATGGGCCTGCACGCCCAAAGACTCAAAATACCGCAGCATTACTGCAGACGCACAGGCGCCGTCGCAGTCATAATCGCCGTAGACCGCAATTGTTTCACCCGTGGCAACAGCGGATTGAATCCGGGAAACAGCCTTTTTCATGTCGGGCAGTACAAACGGATCAGACAGCCCGGCGCAATCGCCCAGAATGTTTTCAGCCTTTGCAGGGGAATCCAATCCCCTTGCCTGCAAGATTTCCGCAAGAAACAGCGGCACGTTATATTCTTTGGCAAGAATTTTAGAAAGTTCAGTGGACGGCTGGGGACGCGCCCAGTGTTTTAAAAACATAAAATGGTTCCTTCGCACTTATTTGTTATAAACTGTCTTTATTTTACCATTTTTTCGCAGAAAATACAAACGCGGCAGAAACGGGAAACGGCTCCCGAAAACCGGGAGCCGTTTTTTATTCTGTAGCTGTCTTGGTATTCTCAATCATATTCCGCAATATGTTCATACTGGCTTCGTAGCTTTCTTTTGCATCCTGTGCATGGTCCTCGCTCCGTATCACAAAAGCGAACTTGTTCGGCAGCTTCTCAAGCCCTAGTTCTTTTTCAATTTCGCTTCCCTCAATTAAAAAGCGGCGGCCGTCCACATTCGGGTTGTCCGGATAGAGAGCCGATAAATCGACAAAAGCGTCTGCATTGACCCCCATCAATTCCTGATAAATACTGTCATCCAACAGATAAAGGTTGACGTTTTTGAGCTGCATATAAGCAACCATTGCCGGACGTTGGGTAGTTTCAGCCATACCCGTCTGGTTTTCAGACAGGCAAATCTCTATCAACTGCGTCTGAACCTCCCCGTTGCGGTCGAGGTCATAACCATACTTTGAAATTAAGTCGGCATATTTTTCTGATTCAATGGCGTCTGCCGAAAAAACGGTGAGGACCTGGGTATCATAAGAAGGCCTGTTGAGAAGGTTTATAACCACAATAACGGCAATCAAGACAAACAGCGTGATGATTACTATTCTCCATTTATAATAATAAAAGAAATTGGAAACCGCAGCACCGGCGCCGGTGCGTTTTGCTTTGCTTGCCGCCTGTTCAGCCGCAATCTCTTTCTGCCGTTCTTCCGTACTTTTCGGCTGCATGGTTTGTTTAACCTTGCGGATATACGCAAGTTCTTTCTGCCGGTTCTGTTCTCTTTTTACACTATTGTTCGCCACGAACCAGTCCTCCTTGTTTCGCGTTCGTCAGTCGCGCGGCTTCATTGTCGGGAACACCCCGCCGGTCTCTTCATCCGGTTTCATCACGGCCTGACGTGTTGAAAACGCACCATTTTTACGAGGTTTTGCTAA
>ERZ1673695.1136-NODE-1136-length-30155-cov-18.136844_pt1 | contig 30155 bp, 43 predicted proteins | sample MGYA00580225_ERZ1673695 | MGnify/ENA primary metagenome ERZ1673695 (study PRJEB41218, sample SAMN15661739) | gut metagenome | host: Homo sapiens | place: Canada: London | collected 2015-08-20/2019-03-30 | study: EMG produced TPA metagenomics assembly of... | reverse complement strand
GTACAATATAAACGTTTTCTTAATTTCCTATGGAAAACAAAACGGATAAAAAACCGTGAATTTGATATTGTTTCAAAAAATCCACATACAAAAATTACCGGATTTGAAGTTATAACCATAGAAAAATAACTATTTTTGAAAAAACGGGGTAGGTTGGAGTAGCTACCAACTGAAAAGGGCAAAGCCAACAGCCCGCCCCGTTTTTCTTAAATGTTGGCTTACTTATAAAGTTGGCTTGCAACCCCTTTTTCTATTAAGCCATTTTTAGCCCGTTTCCGGGCATTTTATTTCAAAGTGGATAATTTACCCGTCCCGCTTGCAAAAGCCACTTAAATCGAAAATTCCAAGAAAATAACTTCTTTGGAACCAAAAACAAAACTTTTACAGTTTAAGTCAAAAATAAAACCTTTGGTAATTAAAATAAAGGTTGTATATTTGCATCATCAAACAAGAACGACCGGGCATTTTCCCGGAAAATAGAGAGCGAAACAATATGAATACTCAAAGTATTTATAACGGATTAGATTACACAACAAAAGAGATTAACCGCAATTTCAAAATCAAGGTAAACGGAATTGTAAACGGCAAAAAGGTTAATATGTTGGTTGGTATGTCCGGTTTAATAAAGATTGTCGGCGACATTAAGTTAGTCAATCGCTTATTAAAACGTGCTTTCAATTGTTACGGAGACAAAGAGGTTTGCAAATTGCGCCGAGGCGTTAAAATCACTTTCTATTATCAGTAAACAACGACGGGGCGTTTTCCCCAGAACAATATAAATTTTCAATCATGGCAAAGTACATTTTAGTTAAGAAAGTAAAGGGAAAGAAATACGAGTACCAAGTTATTGACGCCGATAGTAAGGCGATTGTATCAAAAAGAACGTCCGCCCGTGAATATGTGGCGTGTACCGCCGACGGGTCGTTTTATTTCGGTCGTTTGGATTTAATCGGCAAAGGCGACCACGGTAAACAATTAAGTTGGGTAAACAAAATTTTATCAAATCCCGAAAAGGCATATAAAGAAATGGCGGCAAATTGGGTTCCGGAGTATAGAAAACAATGGATTGCAGAAAACCCCGCCGAACAATGGATTGCCCGAAACGTTCAGAGTGCTAAAGAGGAAAAAGAGAGATTAACCACAATTGCATATTTGCAGTAACAATAAGCCGGGGCGCAATCCCCCGGCATAATAATTTAGAGCGATGAACAAAACGAAACGTTACCGAATAAGTCAAGAAATGTATAAGATAATCCAAAATGCAAACGGCGGGTTATTTTTGCTTTATACCCGGCACAATCCCGGCGATGTGTTAAACCTATTATTGGACGGCAACGATATTGGGTTGCTTTGTCAAGTTGAGAACCGACACGACCAATATTATAAGTTTTGCAAAGTGATTAAGGAGGGCGAAAATGATATTAACAGAGGAACAACGGGAAATATTGAAAGGTAAGGTTTGCCCGTATTGCCATATTCCAACCGAGTACAAAAATAGTATTGAGGTTTACGGCATTGATTACGGAATGATTTACTATTGCCCTAAATGCCGGGCGTATGTTGGCGTTCATGCGGGAACCGACCGGGCAAAGGGACGGTTAGCAAACGCCGAGTTGCGCCGATGTAAGATTGAGGCACACCGATATTTTGACGAAATATATAAGCGTAAATTAATGAAGCGTTCCGAGGCTTATAAATGGCTATCCGAGCAATTGGGATTACCCACGGAATACACGCATATAGGAATGTTTAACCCGAAAACGTGCGCAAAAGTCGGTGGACGTTTCAAAAAAAATATTTGGAAACCATGCGATTTGCATTAAGAAACCAACATAAAATAAAAGCGGCTTTTGAGCCAAACGGGGATAAAATGTTAGCCCGGATAAAAGAGAGTTTAACCCGGTATTTTTCCGCCGACCGTTCGGATTTCCCGGAGGGATATAAAGAAATTGAAAGCGATTTTAACCAATTGCCGGGGGAACCGTACCCGACCATTGCAATAAACGACGTCGGTAACGACGACCGAATGATTGAATTTTATGTTACCGGAAAACAATACGACGTTTACCACGTCGCATTTAAGGGGTTTACAAAGGGTTAAGATATGGAAAGCGTAATTATTGAGGAAATGCGGGCGTTTTTACGATTAGGATTGCCCGAACGTCAACGAAAGTATTTTGCCGACACAATCGACGTGGCAAAGCGTGTCGAGGTTGTCCCGGCGGCGGACGTGTTCAACGAACGGGAAATTGAGTTGATACGCCGGGTTGTTCGCCCGGAGGTCAAAGGATGTTACCGCAATGCGCATTTGTTGACGTTGTTATTTCCCGACCGGGTGCGATACGTCGAGGGTAAAACGCATACAGTTATACCAATCGACCACGCATTTAACCGGGTCGGGGACAAATATATTGACATTACGTTTGAGTTCGCATTGGAGTTAGACCCAACGCAATACGAATATGTGGCGTTTGGGGAATATCCGGCGGGCGTTATTGAGGAAATAACCAACCAAACGGGATATTATGGCGATATATACCGATTTTGTTATTGTGCGGCGCAAATGGCGTTGGAAAAGATGAACCCCCGGACGTAACAGATACGCCGGGGGTTCGGTACGCAGTAACCGAGAGCGATTTTTGGTAATGCGGTATTGCAAAGGTAGGTTAAAAATCGGATATTTCACGCACCCGGCAAAAATGATTTCGCAAAACAAAAATTATATTTTTGGTAATTAAAAAAATCTTTCTACCTTTGCAGAACAAAAGATTAACAGCCTACCCGGAGGGATACCGGGAAATGATATGAAAATAAAAGAAAGTGAGCAATTAAAGATGTTGGCGACCGAAAGCGGGAAAACAGCCAACCAAGTATCCGAAACAATCGTTACGGAGTTAATCAACAAACAGATTATCGAGAACATAAGCGACAATTGGGGGTTCCCGGTCGCCGATTGTTACGAACGGGATGTTACCGTTGTGGAAATGGTGGACGTTATCCGGGCAATTGGTATTTACCCGGTTCGTTCCGTCCATTTGGACGCCCTGTTGGAATGTGTATTGATTGGCGACGATGATTGCCCGGAGTGTGGCGGGGAAATGGAGGTTACAGACGGCGAGTATAGACGTACCGGAGGCGACGGATATTTGACCCCGCCGGAATATAGCCCGATTTGGGAGGAAAAAACGTGCCGCAATTGCGGATACAAAGAGAGCAACGAACCAAGTTATTAACAAAAAAATTTAAGTTATGGCATTGAAATTAAGAGTAAACGAAGCAATCGCCCGTTCCGAGGCGAACGGGAAAAAGGTTTTGAAAAAAGACATTGCCGCCCGTCTTTTTGAGGGTGCAAGCGAGAGCGCACAACAGGTAAATATGACGAATTTATGTAACGGCACGACCAAACGGATTGTCCCGGAATGGGTCGTTATTCTTTGCGAAATGTTGGATTGTACGGCGGATTACCTGTTTGGCATGGAGGGCGGAAACAATGAAAAGTAAGTTTATCGAATGGTTGGAAGCCGCCGCCGAAACCATGTTTTCCGGGTTGTTTCAAGCGAAAGCCCTAATTGTTACGTTTGGCGCATTGGGGTTATGTTGTTTGATTGGCTGGAATCCGTGGCAATTGTTATTTGCGGCAATGTGCGCCGCAATGGTATTATGTGGAATTTCAGAATATAAAAAGTACAAGTAATGAGAGCAAAGAGCGATAAACCGGGCGACCCGGTAAAAGAGGTTGCGGGAACCGTCGGCAATGTTGCGTCGGATATGTTCCCGGAGATTAACGAGGAACAACAAACAATTATTCCCCCGTTCGTTGATGTTCAACCGGAACAACCAACCGGAGTGTTTGAGATAATACCGGGCATGACGGTTGAGGAAATGACGGCAATGTTTTTCGACGAAAAAACATTGATTGAACCCCCGTATAAGGTTTGGCAGTTAAACAGCAAGGGACACCGATATTATTACCGATATGACGACGCCGGGAACCCGGAGTTTTTCCCGTCGGTTACAACTATATTGTCCCAAACATTACCCAAAGCCCCGCACCTTATAAATTGGATTGCGAACAAAGGCATTGAGGAAGCCGAGCGATACAAAGGCGAACGGGCGGCGTATGGAACGTTTATGCACGCCGCATTTGAGGAATTATTGATTAACCGGGCGTATGATTTGGACGGGCTAAAAGGCAAACTAAAAGAATACATTGAGGTTTACCGATTGCCGGACGACTTTATTTATTACGCCGACGATTTGAAAAAGGACGTATTGGCGTTTGCGCAATTCGTATTGGATTATGATGTACGACCGTTAGCCGTTGAAATTGCGTTGGTACACCCGTATTACAAGTACGCCGGAATGATTGATTGCCCGTGTACCATGCGGGCAAAGATTGGAAGCGACGACCGGATTAACGCAATTGTCGATTTCAAAAGCGGGCGCAAAGGCTTTTACGAGGAAAGCGAAATACAATTGGGGATGTACCGGGATATGTGGAATGTCAATTTTGAGCAATTCCCCGTTACCCGTATTTTCAATTTCAGCCCGAAAGATTGGCGCAAAAAACCGTCGTACAATCTGAAAGAGCAAACCGAAAGCCCCAATATACGCAAAATCCCCTATCTGTTGGAGATTGCCGCCATTGAGGACGAAAAGCGGGATAATACGTTTACGGCGGTTAATGGTATGGTTATATTGGACGACGCCCCGGATTTGTCCCAAAATGTAATATCGTTGTCTTTGGCGGAATTGATTAAGACGAAAGCCCCCAAAGAGGCGACCCCGGACGAAACCAAGGACGCCGCCGATACCGTCAAAGCGGATGCGGTTGCCCCGGAACAAACGCCGGAACCGGAGATTAAGAAAACAAAGATTATGAAACGCACCGGGAAAACGGCAAAGGAGGCGGAAAAGAAGCCAGCCACGGGGCGAAAGACGATAAAACGGAATGTTGTACCGGAAAAGGAACAAAAGCCCGCAAATGCGCCCAAAAAGCCCAAAAACGAGAATAAGAAAAGATTGTTGAACGACGACCCCGAAATATGAAAACGATAAAAAGATTTGATTGCTATTTGATAAACAAAAACGGCGTTGTTTTCTCTAAAATAACGGGGAAAGAATTAAAGCCGTTTTTGCGTAAGGGTTATTTGTGTGTTTGTCTTTATAATTTTGGCGTAAAATGTACTATATATGTTCATAGATTAGTTGCCGAAACGTATATTGATAATCCACTAAATAAACCATGTATCGACCATATCGACGGGAACCCGTTTAATAACCATGTGGATAACCTGCGTTGGGTTACACATTCGGAAAATAACAATAATCCGATTACAAAACAACGGCAATCTAAAAGCGCAAGTAAGCCAATGGCGGGTAAATTTGGAGCCAATAACCACTTATCAAAAGCGGTTTTAATGCTTAAAAATGGCGTTGTTATTAAAGAATACCAATCTATAAATTTAGCAGAAAGGGACGGTTTTAATAATTCGCTAATAGTTAGATGTTGCAAAGGATTACGCAAAAAACATAAAGGTTATGAATGGAAGTATAAAAGGTAGGATTATCAGACCGGAGGCGGAAAAATCCCGTTTGATTTTGCCCCGTGTCGGACAAATAAAAATCGGAATGAAAAACGCCAACGGATACCCGCAAAGCGTGGATTATTTCATACCAACGGGAAAGTATGCCGGGTTATTTACACAGGCATACGGCGAAAAACCACAAACAATTCAAATCGTTTTCCCGGACGACGACCCGGCGAAAGTATGCAACGAGCGGTACGAGTACCGGGACGACGACGGACGATTGATTGCGGCGGGCGACGGCGAAACGTTCCAAGTTTGGGACGGAAAGAAATACGAAACGTTGACAACGGAGAAATACCCAAACTTAATGCAGTCGATAACCAAGCGTTACCCGAACAAAAAGAGCCGCCAACCCGACGCCGACGGTTGGGAGGTTACATTAACGCTTAATTTCATTGTTCCGTTGGTGCGGGGTATTGCCGGGGTTTGGCAATTTGCAACAAAGGGTACAGCGTCCACAATTCCGCAAATCCGGGAAACGTTCGACGGTATGTTAGAGGAACGGGGATTTTGCAAAGGCATTATCTTTGATTTGAACGTACAATTTGCCACAACTCAAAAGCCGGGAGACCGTTCCCGCTTTCCTGTTGTCTCATTGGTTCCTAATGAAAGTGCGGATAATGTTTTGAAAGTGCGCAAAGCGTGGGAACCTGCAAAGCAATTGGATAATGAATAAAAAATGCTATATTTGCGTCGATAAAACAAACGACTACCACCGTTTGCAAAGTATTGCTAATTTATTTAGCGCAAAGCCCGTTTTCCGGTGTGTGGTAGCCCGGATTGCGGGCTTTTATATTTTAATTATGGATTTTATTATAAAAAACAAATGGATTAACGAATTGCATTTGAAAGGTAATAAGTTAATGTTGTATGCAATGATACACGCCTATTGTGTTAGATATGGCGAGTATTCAAAGGGTATTTTGTATTTATCCAAATGTTTAGGGATAAACAAAAGCACTGTAATTGATTGCCTTAAATGGTTATGCGAAAAAGGATTATTAATAAAATCAGTTCAGCCCGTAGCAGAACCAGATGTTTATAAAATATCAATATTATGAAATACACGATATTAATAAACCAATATGCCGCCGTTAATAGCGGTTTAGATTTAGATTTAATAGATTTGGCGATTTTTGATTTTATAAAAGATTTCGCCAATTGTGCAAGTTGCGTTAAGATGCACACCCCGGAGGGAATATATTTTTGGATTTCCCACAAGTTAATATTGGAAGCAATGCCGTTATTGAATATAAAGACAAGTCAAGGCATGATAAAGCGTATTGATAATTTGATTAAAGCCGGAATTTTACAAAAACATCCTAATTGCGAATTGTATAACAAAACTCTGTATTGTTTTGGTGAAAATTACGAGTTACTAACATTTACCGAAAAGACAGCAAGGATATTAACCGGAGTTGATACCCCTAAACAAAAGTTGATACCCCCCCTAAACGAAAGTTTAGGGGTACCCCTAAACGAAAGTTTAGGGTATAATAATAATAATATAGATAATACAATAAATGATAATGAGAATATCCCCAACAACAATGTTGTCGGGGAATTATTCCCGGAAGAACAAAAGGTTGAGGAACCAAAGGAGAAAAAAACGTTATTCCGTAATTCCGACGTTTACAAAATGGTTAAATTTGAAAACGGCGTTGGCGTGGATTATTCAGAGTTTGAAAGTAAGTTTGCGACACCGGAATTTGAAAAGGCCGATTTGGTTTATTACTTTCATTCGGTTAGCGATTGGAGCGACCAAAAGAATATGAAGCGCACTAAAAACGGTTGGTTGGCGACCGTCCGCAATTTCATACGGGGGGACGTCGAAAAGAAAAAGTTGCATTTGAAACCCGAATACAAAGCCCCAACGCAAAGATTGAACGTTGCCGGGGCTATTGAGTATTTGAAAGATGATTATTAACATGGAAACATTACCCGAAAAGACAAACAGATTGCCACAAACGTTGCTCGAAAAACGACAATCCGCCGCCGTTTTGCTTTATAGCGGAACGGCAAAAGCAATTGACGTTCGCCGGGCGATGGTTGAGTTACCGGAGGTTGCCAAAGCATTAACCCCGGTTGAAAAATATATTTTCGTGGCGTCCACAAAAAAACAGATTGCCGAGATTGACGACGAAACGTTGATTGCCAAAACGGGGCAAATGTTCCGGTTTATCGCAATGGACGTGGGGTTTATCATTCCCACGGAAAACCGGGACGATTGGACGTATATTTGTACCCGATTGTTGGATTTACTCAAACGCTATTATTCGCAATTAACATTGTCCGAGGTTAAATTAGCGTTTGAATTGCTGATTACCGGGGAATTGGACGACTATTTGCCAAAGGATAGGGACGGCAACGCCGAAAGGAAACATTACCAACAATTCAACGCCGATTACTTTGCAAAGATATTGGGAGCGTATCGGAAAAAGCAAAATGAAGTGGTTGGGAAAGCATATAAAGCATTGCCGGAACCCAAAAAGGAAATGACGCCGGAGGAAAAAAGATATTACCATAATCGCAGAGAAGCGAGAAACAGAATTATTTTTTTACGTTATAAATACACCGGGAAAATAACATTTGAAATTGGGGATGAAATGTTTCTTTTTGAATGGCTCAAAAAAATAGGTTATGTCGAAGAAGTAAACGCAACAGAGGACGACCGGAAACAAGCATTTGCAAAATATATGCAACGTGCTGCAATTGGATTGATAAACCAATATACGGCGTGCAACGTCCGGAGAAAAGGAATTGACAGCCCGGAAATTGATTATACGGCGTATGAGATTGCCCGAAAGAAAGAAATAACACGTGCGTTTGACAGAATGATTACGGACGAAATATATATTGATGACTATTTATTTTTTATTTAAGTATGAAAGTGGAACGATTTGGAAAAATAACATTAATAAATGGTGATTGTATGGAGTTTATGCAATCCCAAAATGATAAATCTTTTGATTTGGCAATTGTTGACCCGCCATACGGTATTAATAGAAGTGGGCAAAGAGAAACATTTACTAAGAATGTAAAGCACAAAAGAAAATTCATTGAAGATAGAGGATGGGACAATGAAATTCCCGGAAAAGATTATTTTGATAATTTATTTCGTGTATCAGAAAATCAAGTAATTTTTGGAGGAAATTATTTTGTTCAATATTTAAAGCCTACAATGGGATGGATATTTTGGGATAAAGGACAAAATTTAACAATGAGCGATGGGGAATTGGCATATACTTCTTTTGATAGGGCATTACGTCGAATTATTATTAATAGAGTTGAGTTACTTAAACAAAAGACGTTCCATCCAACAGAAAAACCAATAAAATTATATGAATGGGTTTTATTGCATTATGCGCAACCCGGACAAAAAATATTGGATACACACGGTGGAAGTATGAGTCATGCAATAGCCGCACATAAATTGGGCTTTGATTTAACTATAATTGAAAAAGACCCAATATATTATGAGCAAGCAAAAAAAAGACTTATTGAACACCAAAGAAATTTATCATTATTTGAGTTATGAAAATAGATTGCATTATTGGAATTGATCCCGGAGCCGCCGGGGGTATCGTGGTTTGGCGACACAACCACAATGCAACGGCAATAAAGATGCCGAAAGATATAAACGAGATACGGGATTTTCTCAATTACTACAAAGAGATTTGCACGCCGATTGTCTTTTTGGAAAAATTGAGCGTTCGCCCGGACGACGTAACGGTTGGGGATGCCGGGGCAAATATGGGTAAATTGTACCGGATTCAAAAGATGTTGCAAAACTTTGAGCATTTGAAAGCTATTATAACCGTCGCCGAAATACCATTTGTTTTGGTTAATGCTATGAAGTGGCAAAACGACCTTAAATTGCGTATCAAAGTAAAAGGGAAAAAGGAGGAAAAGGCAGACCGCAAACGACGGTTCCGGGATATTGCCGGGAAATTGTACCCGGAGATTACCCCGGCGTTGTGGAATGCGGACGCAACGTTAATTATGCACTTTGGACGGTTCATTTTACAAAACAACCCCCGTTGGGTTTTGGAAAATTTGCCCCAACAAATGCACAACCGTTTATTTTAAGCCCGTAGAGACGTTTAATTATTCAAATGGTTGCTTATGGCAGACGAAACAAAAGCCCCGCAAATCGAAAATCCCGAAAAAATAACGGCAAAAGAGTTGGCGGAAATGGTAAAGCAGATGCGGCACAACCAACGACGTTGCCAACGGAACCCAACCCCGGAAAAGTTGGCGACGTTGGAGCGTTGGGAAAAGGAGGTTGACGCCGTGGTTGCGGTTCTGACAGATACACAAATGAAATTGTTTTGATTGTTCCCGGTACGACATTACGCCGTATCGGGAATATTTTTTTGCCGAAAATACAAAATAAAAGATAAAAGTTTTGGTAATTAAAATGTTTACCGTATTTTTGTGGCATGAAATAACAACGACCGGGCATTTTCCCGGTAACGCTAAAAGAGAAAAGCAATGAGAGCAAAAACAACAATCAGCGATTTCCGGTTTGAATTTGCCGGGTATGGACATTACAAAGTAACTTACACGTCGCCCGTTACGGGTAAAAGTTGGACGGCAAAAACAAATGATATGCCGTTAATTGATGCGACAAAGAACGCCGACGACCCCAAACGTTGCGATTTGGAAACCCTTAAACGAGTTTGCAAAAATGGATAAGGACGAATTGGGAGCCGTTCGCCATGCAATGACGGCAAAAGAGTTGGACGACCTGTATAAGCGTTTGGAAAAATTTATTGCCGATTGCACCCGGTCGGAGGTTGACGCCAACCGGGATGCGCTTAAAAAGGTGCAAACCATGATACACCAAAGAATGAGAATAACAAACAAATAAGTAGTAACCGCCGGGGGCAACCCCGGCATAAAAAGAGCGATAAAATGATTATCAAAAAATTAGAGTTGTCGAATTTCCAAGTAATTAAGGAGTTCAACGCAGATTTTGAGGGTAATGTATATTTCATTACCGGGGACAATGAGTTAGGCAAATCAACCCTTTTAAAAGCAATCGGCGCAATGTTGACCGGGAACCGGGACGCCGTGTTGAAAAATGGAGAGGACAAAGGGTTTGCAAAAATGGTTGTAGGTAACGACGGCGAAAATTACGAGGTCGAATTAAAGTTTACCAAAGCTAACCCCCATGGGACGTTATCCATTAAATCCCAAACAACCGGGATGCGTTCGGATAACGTTTCTATGTTGCAAAAGATTTTCGGCTACCAAGACTTTGACGCCGTGGAGTTTTCCCGTTGGAGCGAAACCGCCGAGGGACGCCGCAAACAAATTGAGGTTGTAAAGGCTTTGTTGCCGGAAAAGGTGCGCACCCGTATTGCTGAAATAGACGCCGAGGTTACGACCGTTAAGGACAAACGAAAGGACGCCAACGCCGAGGTCAAGACGTACACAACCATTTGCGCCAACGCTGAAAAGCAATTGAAACCCGGCGACGTCAAAACGTATGCCGAGAAAAAGGATATTACGGCGTTGATGGAAGAGCAAAACGAAAATGCCCGGTTGATTGAGAAAGCGAAAACGGTACGCCAAGCCCGGCAACAAAGGATTGAACAATTGGAGGCAATCCCCGGACGAATTAAAACCGCCAACGATAACCACGATAAAGCCGTTGCGGTTATTGATACCAATTTAGCGAATGAAGAAAAAGAGGTTGCCCGCATTATCGCCGAGGCGCAAAAACGGTTAGAGGACGCCAAAAAAGAGGCGAAAACGTCCCGTAAAAACGTCGATGCCGAATTAAAGGAAACATTGGCAACCATTGAGGCGGAAAAAGCCGATTTTGAAAAGCGCAAAGCGAATGCCGACAAATGGTTAGAGGAATACGAAGCCAATAACCCGGAACAATTAGACACGGCGGAACAACTGAAAAAAGCCGAGGAACACAACCGTATCAATGCGTTGGTTGTGGATTACATGGCAAAGAAGAAACAAAAGGAAGCCGCCGAGAAAACCGCCCGCACGTTTGAGGACAAATTAGGCGCATTGGCAAAGGAGCGGGAAACGCTTATTGCCACGTCCAAATTACCGATTGCCGGGCTTTCGTTCACGGACGACGGTTTAGAGTTAAACGGCGTGCCGTTCGTCGCCGGGAAAGTTTCAGATAGTCAAATCATGGAGGTTGCCGCCAAACTGATTATTGCAAGCAATCCGACGGTTAAGGTATTCCGCATTGCGAGGGGCGAAAGTTTAGGCAAAAAGCGTTTGCAGGCGATTATAAATATTGCAAAGGCAAACGGTTTTCAAGGGTTCATTGAGGAAGTAAAGCGGGGACAAACTGATTTAGTCGTTGAGGAATACACGGAAAACGAATAATAACCGGGGGCGGGCTTTCCGTCCCCTTAAAATCTAAAACAATGGCATATACATTGAACGATAATTTGAAACGTTGGGCGGAACAATACGAAACCGCCGAGTTTATCCAATCCGACCCGGTGCAAATCCCGCACCGTTACGATAGTCGGGTAAATATTGAGATTAGCGCATTTGTTACGGCGTGGATTGCGTGGGGTTCCCGCAAACAGATAATCCAAAAGGCGGATTTTATCGACCGGGCAATTTTCAAGGGTGCGCCGTATCATTACATTGTTGGAACCGATACGCAGGGAGCCGCCCCGGAATGGAAGCAATACAAAGGCAGTAAAGAGAATTTTTATAGAACGTTTACATACGCCGATTTTCACGACCTTTGCGCCCGCTTATTTGACGTATATAGTAAGTTTGAGAACATGGAAAAGGCATTGCAAGCGCAACCGGGCGGGCGTCCATTGGAGCAATTACAACGTCTTTTCGGCGATGTTAAGGGCGTGCCGGATATGGAAACGAAAAGCGGTTGCAAACGCTTATGTATGTTTTTGCGTTGGATGTGTCGCCACGGTTCCCTGGTTGACTTTGGATTGTGGACGATTTGCGACCCCCGTAATTTAATCATTCCATTAGATACCCACGTACATAAACAGGCATTGCGGTTGGGGCTTGTAAAACGCCGGACGCCGGATTTACAAACAGCCATTGAGATAACCGACCGTTTCGCCGAGATATTCCCGGACGACCCGACAAAGGGCGATTTTGCGTTGTTTGGTTATGGAGTGAACAACGGTAAGGTTGCACCCGTTACGGCGGAATCGGAGCCGGAAAAAGAACAACCAACCGCCGTGGCTGATTTGTCTATTGCGGACGTTTTGAAAATGCGATTGTTTTACGACAATGCCGCCGCCGAGGTTCGGGAAATATGGGAAAGCCGGGAAAAAGCCCGCAAAGAATTGAAAGCGACCGAGCGTTTGAAAGCGCACCCAATCGACGGGTTACACAATGCCGGATTGTTGGAGCCGGGCGAATTTGTTGTTACATTCGCAAAGGTATTGGATAAACGGGAAACGAAGTTATCACGGGCGGAACGGGACGTTATCCATACAATCGGAATGACAGCGTTTAATAAGACAATGCAAAAATTAATAGCCGATGAAAAAGCGAGAAATAACAGCGACGGGAACAATAAACAATAACGGCGGGTTGGCAATGTACATGGGGGAATTAAACGAGTTTTTCAAGGGTTGGAAAGGTTCCCGCATTATTGCCCGGTTTATTGTTGCGTCCCCCGGTTCGTCCGAGGCTTTGAAAGGGTATTATTTCAACTATGTTGTACCGACGTTTAAGCACGCAATTTGGGAGGCGGGCGAACGTCTTACAGAGGAACAAACCGAACGACGTTTGCGGGAATTTTCCCCGATTATGTACGTTGAACGGGTCAACGAGGAAACGGGGGTATATTCCCACGATTTGCGCACCGTGGCGGATTTGTCGAACGCCGAGTTAATCGAACATATCGAAACGCTCAAACAGATTGCCGCCGAGGAATACAATACATTTATTGACGACCCCCGAACGTTGTAGGTATGTTTTGCAAGTGTAACGGAAAACGGAAAAATTACCCGTTGGCGGGTTGGCGGATTATCCGCCACGAATACACGCCAAAGCATTACAGCCGGATAAAGTGTTTGCGGTGCGGGTGCGTTTGGATTACACGGGCAAAATATGTTGAACAAACCCCCAACGAGGACGGGCAAAAAAGACTTTTTTAGTATGGAATTAAACGACAAATCCCCGATGCCGCAAGGTAAATTTAAGGGGCAACCGATGGAAAACGTACCGTATTGGCATTTGCTTTGGTTAGAGAACCAACCATATTGCCGCAAAGATGTAAAACAATACATTGAGGAAAACCGGGACGTTTTGGAGTTGGAGAAAAAGCGGGATAAATACCGCAATGAGAGCGAAAACAGTAATTAACGATTTAATATTTAAGGTTATGCAAAAAATTGATTTGAAAGATGTTTGTTTCTTTGATTGTGAAACAACCGGGGTTCCGGCAAAGGGTTTGAAATGGGATGCGGATTTTGAGCAATTCCCGCACGTCGTCCAATTGGCATGGTCGTTGGGCGATAAGGAAAAAAGTTATATTATCAAACCCGATAATTACGAGATACCCCCGGAAACAACCGCAATTCATGGTATAACAACCGAACGGGCAATTGCCGAGGGCGTGCCGTTTGCCGAGGTTGTGGACGAATTTTTAGCGGATGCCAACGCCGCCCCGCTTGTATGTGCGCACAACATTTACTTTGATAGTTCAATGTTAAAAGCAAACGTTTTGCGCTATTGTGGACGGGAATATTACGACGCACACGTTGAGGACGCATTACATAAGGGCAAACGCATTGATACAATGATGAAAACGATTAAGTTTGTCGGCGCATTGTATTCAAACGGGCGACCGGGAAAATATCCCAAATTAGAGGAATTATATAGTAAGTTATTCCCCGGCGAAACATTCCCGGCGCATGACGCATTAGAGGACATAAGGGCGTTGCGCCGTTGCGTCCCGGAATTGGTTAATTTGGGGATTATTGAGTTAGCGCAAAAGGAATACCCGGCGGAACAACTCAAAGCCCAATTTGAGCCGGAAAAGCCCAAAGGCGGGCGCAATATTGAGTTCCACGACCCCAACCCGGTAACGGAACCAATCGGAACCGGGGAACCCGTCCCGGAACCAACCCCGGAACCGGAACGCCCGGCGGTTCCGTCGAATAGTAAAACACGGGAATTGTTGGACGAAAACGATTTTTGAAATGGCAAAGCGAACAAAAGACGAATTTACAAGGGATTGGATAATTGAAAATTCCGTTGAGATTTTAAGCCGATACGAACCCGGAGTTTTGACAATCCGTGCGTTGCATTATCAGTTAGTTAGTATTGGTATGACAAACACGTTGCAGCACTATAAACGTGTTGTTTCTGCAATGGAGGTTGCACGATGGGACGGGCGGGTTGACTTTGAGGCATTCAGCGACCGAGATAGGGCAATGTGTGGCGAAACTAAAGCGGAACCAACCGATTTGGAAGAAAAGCAAGACGAAGCAAAAGCGCAGGTTAGGGCGTGGATGCGTTCGTATCATAAAAACCGTTGGGAAAACCAACCGATTTACCCGGAAATATTGATTGAAAAGAAAGCGTTGGAGGGCGTTTTTGCGAAACCGTGCCGTAATTGGGATATTGCGGTTGGGGCTTGTAAAGGTTATCCGTCGTTGACTTTCTTGTTTGAATTGTCCGAACGATTGAGAGAGGCGCAAGCCAACGGCAAACAATGTGTTATCCTATATTTTGGCGATTACGACCCGTCGGGCGAAGATATACCCCGGTCGATTGGCGAAAACTTGCAAAAGTTCAGTATTTTTGGGGTCGAAATACGACGTATTGCGTTGATGGAACAACAGGTTATCGAATGGAAGTTGCCGCCCGCCCCGGCAAAGGAAACAGACAGACGTACCGCCAATTGGGACGGATTGGGTCAAGTGGAGTTAGACGCCGTTAAACCGGAAAAACTGATTTCCTTATTGGACGATGCGATTAACGATATATTCGACCGGGAATTGTACGACGAATTGTTAGAACGTGAAAGCGACGAACGGGAACAATTCCAAACGGAATTAAAACGATACGTTGAAGATGATTTATAAAACCGATGCCGGGCGGGTTCCCGGCAACAAATAATATTACAATATGAGCGAAGAAAAAAAAGCCGCAAACGTTATGTTGATACCAAGCGAAAAGGCGTTTGCATTGTCGAAAGTCAAGACATTAAAGGACGGCGGGTTAGACGTATATTATGAAGTTACCGAAACAATCGGTAATGAGAGTTACACGAACAAATACCACGTCGAAAGTGCAAAGGACATACACCCGGATTTGCGGGATTGTTTCGACCGTTTGCGCCCAATCATGGGACGGATTTTTAATATTACGTCCTTTCTTTCAATGGTTGAAACGTCCGATTTCAAGGCAACCAAAAAGCAAAGCGAATTATCACGGGATTTTGCCGACGAAATGTTGAAAAACATAGAGGTTCGGGGCGTGTCTTTTTCCGGTCAAGACGATAACGTAGGGGTTGTTTTAACCGGGTTGTTTATCGTGTCTAACAATCAGAAAACCGCAATCAATTCGCCCCGCCTTAAATTCAATACGGAAACGTTCGGATTTGAGGAAGAATTAGAAGAAATTGCCGCCGATATTGAAACCGAGGTTTACGCCTTTTTATTCAAAGGCAAAAAGGCGCAATTGGAGTTGTTCGGGGCTGATGGCGAACCTGCACCCGAATTGAATGCCGAAAAGTTGGAGGACGGCGGATTGTTCCCGAATGTTGACGACCCGGAACCGGACGACGAAACGGGGGAAATGTAAGAGTATGGAACCGTATTTGTTGACAGACCGGGACGAATACCAATATTGTATCAATCGGGGGTATAATCCCCTGATTGATATAAAGCATTTTACAATGGATATTCGTTTGAGGGTTGAGATACAACGGGAATTGTTCGGGCATTGTATTACGGGACGGGGCGCAAATATCATGGCGGCAAATGAACGCTTTTTCCGTTGGGTTTGGGAACATAAGCCGCACCGATGCGAGGAATGTTTAAAGCCATTGCGAAATTATTCCGCCGTGTATTGTTCCCACATTTTGACCCGTGGAGCATTCCCGGAGGCGGCACACGATGCAAGGAATATAAATATACTTTGCTTTGAACACCACAACGAATGGGAAAACGGCGACCGGGAACGAATGAGAATTTACCCGGCAAATATGCGGTTAATTGAGTTAATGAAAGCCGAGTATCAACAATTAAGATTTAGGTTAATGAGAACAAAAAAGAGAACCCCCGATTTTGGGGCAATTTCCCGGTCGTCAATCAAAAAAGATTTTCAGAGGGTACAAAGATACCCCGCCGAGGAAAAACGCCCGCAAATCGAAGAATTGCCAAAAATAAACGCCGAACGTCGCATTATTCATATATCCGAGGTTAGCGGGTACGCCAAATTTGCCCGTTATATTGTTGGTAAATTGGTACGACTGAAAGAAAAAGCGAACGTTGGCGGCAATTCATGGTATTGCGAGTTTGTACACGACGACGACCGGAAAGCCTTAAACATGGCGGCGGGTTGGTCAGATAATAAGAATTTGTATTTGTTGGATGGTATTAAATTCAAATAGTTATGAGTGTAAACAAAGTTACTTTATTAGGACATACCGGGAAAGCCCCGGATTTTAAGGAGTTCGACAACGGCGGTTGTGTTGCGACATTTTCGTTGGCAACCACTAAACGGGGGTTTACGACAAAGGACGGGCGGCAAATCCCGGAGCATACCGAGTGGCACAACATTGTATTGCAAAACGGGTTGGCAAAGGTCGCCAATCAGTACGTTAAAAAGGGCGATAAACTTTATATTGAGGGGGAATTAAGAACCCGGAGTTATGACGATGCGCAAGGCGTGAAACGGTATATTACCGAGATTGTCGCAACCGATATGGAAATGTTGACGCCCAAAGGAACCGGAGCCGGAACGCAAGCCCCGCCGCCGCCCGTGCCGGATGCACCCGCCCCAAATGAACCCGGCGACGATTTACCGTTTTAATCTGTTTGAGTTATGGGAGCGATAAACGGACGGGTTATTTACAGCCCAAAAGGAAAAGCCGGGGAATATGCCGAGAACGCCGCCAATTTTTACGTTGGTTGTTCCAACGGATGCACGTATTGTTATTTGCGCAAAGGGCGGGGCGCAAAAGTGTTGGGCGGCAATACCCCGGAATTGAAAAAGACATTACGGGAATATCCATACGCATTGGATATATTTACGAATGAGTTGTTGAAGCATAAGGACGAATTGCAAAAAACGGGGTTATTCTTTTCGTTTACAACCGACCCGTTATTGCCGGAAACGCAAAGGTTGACCCGCCAAGCAATCGGCGTTTGTCAACGCCACGGCGTCCCGGTTAAGGTATTGAGTAAATGCGCCGAGGGTATCAATATTTTAATCGACTTTGCCGAGGCGTCCGAGGGTTGGGATAAATCCCGCATTGCCATTGGTTCCACGTTGACCGGGTGCGACGAATTGGAACCAAAAGCAAGCCCAAACCGGATGCGTATAAACGCATTGGCACGGGCGAAACGCCACGGGTTCCGTACCTTTGCAAGCGTTGAACCAATCCCCGTGGGAATGTTTGACCGGGCGTTTTCTGTAATTGCTTTGTCGTACCCGTTTGTTGACTTGTTTAAGATAGGGTTGCAAAGCGGTTGCAGATACACGAAAAAGGAAACGTTGGGATTTTATAACGACGTCGCCGAATATTGGGAGGCGCACCCGAATAAGACGCCCCGGATATATTGGAAAGATAGTTTTGTAAAGGCGTCCGGGATTGACCGGGAATTATTGCCCGGTTATTGCGTCCCGGCGAATTACGATTTGTTTAACGAAGAAAATAACGATTATGCAATTTAATAACAAAGATTACAAGCCCGCCCAACACGACCGTTGGCGGGCGTTAACCGTCAAAAATCCGTATGCAACACAGTTGGTAACGGCGGCGTATGAGGACAACGGGATTGTTTACGGCGAAAAGTGTATTGAGGTACGCAGTAAAAACACGCCGTACCGGGGCGATTTAATGGTTTGTTCGTCCGCCAATCCCGTAATTGCAGGATATGAAAGCGGGGTAACGTTGGGATTGGTTGAATTGTACGATGTTAAGCCCGTCGCCGAGTTTACCCCGGAGGATTGGGAAAATACCCGCATACCGCCCGAAAAACGTAAGTCAATAACAAAGGGGTTCGGTTGGATGATGCGGAACCCCCGCCGGGTTGTTGAGTTTCCAATTAAGGGGCAATTGGGTATTTACAATTTAGTGTACACAAAGGGAGTAATAACCGAATACCCACGGGCGTTGGTAGTTGACAAAGAGAGTTACGAATTACTAAACAGAAAAGGCAATGAGTAAAAAGCAAATTGGAATTATCCCGAACAATGGCGACGTTCATACGGCGCAAATTGGGGTTCATATCGGACGGGTTGGCGTTTGCGTGTACGTCCGGGAGTATTGGAAATATAAGAGTTGGTTTATTGTTCCCGGCGTGTCCGTGGATGCGGTCAACGGTTACGACCGTTACGTTGACATTGAGGCGAAAATATTGTTTGTCGGCATTGGCATACGGTTTATATGGATTAAAAGAAAGGTAAAACGATGAAAGCAAAGATTTTATTGTTATCTTTGGCAACGCTTTTGTTGGGGGCGTGTCAAAGCGAGAACGAACCAACGGAAATATTTTATTTACTACAAAAATCCGAGAGCATGGAAGAAAGAAACGAGTTTGTAACGAATACCACGGCGGCAATGATACAGATAAACGCCCCCCGGTATAATTGTGAGATTGTCGAAACCGCATTAGCGGGTGGCGATAGGGTACGAATTTGCGTAAAAGGCGCAAAGGAAGATTTGGACGCATTGTTTGACTATGTAAAAAAGAATGAGAGTAAAGCAACCCGAACCGTTCGACCCAAATAGAGAATACAGCCCCGGCGAACGTTGCGTTTACCGGGGTATGGTATTGATTGCCGAGATATGGACGGCGGCGGATGCACGATTAGCCAACAACAACCCCGCAATATTTACGCAACGTTGCGTTCGATGCAAAATTAAAAGGGAAGATTGCCCCGGAATTGGTAGGCAATGCGATAAATTCCATAGGAGCGACCGGGAAACGATTTATTGGCGTTTGTTGCGTATCGTCGGGGGATTTAAGGGCGTCGAAACATTGGAATTTAATTATAACGGAACAATTGCCGGGGTTAAGGTTGAAGCCGCCCCGGATAGTAATAACAAATAAATTTTTAGAGCGATGAACAAACAAGTATTAAGCCCCTTTGATTGCGATATGTGCGCAATGATTGAAGACATAACAAAACAAGAAATTGAGGTTACGGCGTCCGATACCTCAATACGTTTGAGTTGGGCGCAAAATGGAAGCGAGGGAAACGATAAAGCCGAGGGACAAAGGATTGAGGCGTTAAAACAGGCAATCCGGGGACGATTGGGCGACCGTCTTGAGTTCTTTTATGCCGATGGTAGGCAGTCGGTTTTTATGAAGTACGACCCGGAGGAATACCCGGAGGAAATGCGCACCCGATTAACCGACCCGGACGCCACGGCGGGAACCCGGTATTGTCGCACCTTGTTAGAGGTTGACGCAATCCAATTTCGCCGGGACAACGTGGACGACGTGTTGAGGTTTACCGGAGGGGGAACCGTTACGACGCCCCGCACCCCGGACGGCAAAGCAATGTTTTCTTTTCCCGATGGCAACGGCATATTCGTTGACGTGCCGGAAAGTTGGTACATTATCCGGGAATTGAACGGACGATTTACCGCACGCCCGGAAAAGGATTTTAAACGGGAATTTGAACCAAAAGGAACCCCCGCCGAGAATTACACGGAGCAACCCGCCCGTCCGGTTGTTGCTCAAATTGCCAATCTGTTTAATGAGTTGTTCGGAACAAACATTGCGTCCCGTTGCCGGAAAATGGAGGAAGAATTTAACGAGTACAAAGCGGCGGTTAAACACGCATTGCCCGAATTTGACGACCCCGGACGAATGAACGCCGTAATTGATGAATTGGCAGACCTTAACGCCGTCGTATTTCATTCCGCCGTAATATTAGGCATATCGCAACGGGATTTATTGGAAATGGCATACGACAAAGTAAAGGGACGCCAAACCGACCCGAATTATAAGCGGACGCACCCGCACGAATGTTGCGGCAATTGCGACAGCATTACAAGCGAGGACGCCAACGGGAACGGTTATTGTTATACGACCGAAAGCCCGGTTAATTGCGAGAACCCCGGTTGCGAGCAATGGCAAAAAAGACATCCCCAATTTATGAACGATAAAAAACAATAGAGCGATGATTAACAGAGAACAATTTATTAACGAGATTGCCGAGGTAGTAAACCGTAATTCAATAGAAAAGGCGTTTAACGATACCCCGGATTACATTTTAGCCCGCATTGCGGTTGAAGCAATGGAAATGTTCACACGTGCAAGCGCACACCGGGACGATTTCCACGAATTTAGAACGGCGGATTACGACCGGAAATATAAAGCCATTTGCGAAAGCCAAAAAGCAAAGCCCGTGAATACTTGTAAGGGTTGCCCGCTTATTGAAGTTTGCCCCGCCGTCCAAATGGAAAAGCAACCGGGAACGCAAAAGGGAGTACAAGAAACCGGAGGCGCACGACGTACCAAAGGAAGTGCAAGCATGGCGGCTTTCTTTGCTGATATGTTTCCCGGTTCAGAAATACAAATCCAACGGGTTGATTTGAAAAAGAACCCCTGGAACAAACGCCGGGCAAAGAACCAACGAAAGAACCGGAAAGGAGGTAAACAATGAGTTATGAGATAAAGCGCACCGACGCCGAGATTGACGAACAATTGAATAAAGCCGCCGACGGTATAAACGACGGTTCCCAATATCCGGGTATGAGTTACGAGGACGGAATACAAGCGTTTGCCGATTGGCTGTTTGGGGATAGTAACGAAAAACCGTTTGAGGAATGAAACATTGTAATTGCAAAAGTCCATATTGTAAGACGTGCGAGAATAAACGCATTGTTGAACCGGGGTAAAAATGATAATCGAATTGAACGCCCAAAGCGTCGATTTGAGAGAGAAAGCAAAACGCCCCAATTGAGCAAATAACCCCGGAAACAAACGCCGGGGTTTTGCCGTTTATATACATGAGATTACAAACGTTTGGCAATGCACCGGAAAACCCGTAAATTTGCCCCGTGGTTAAAAGATAACCATTAAGACGATAAAAGTATTGAGTTAATAACAAAAGCCTCTTAAAATGAAAATTCCCCGCAAATAACTTGTAAAGGGTAAACACGTTTTAAGGAGGGACGGGATAAGAAAAGACATAGAGAGCCGGAAAGGAACCAAAGGGGAAAAGGGACAAAGGAACCGAGGAACCAAAAGGACGGAAAAGCAAAAAGGCGCAAAGGTCTATTTTTTACCCCATTTAAATATTAAAAGAGGTTGAAAAATGAAAAAATTGAAAACGGGTAATAAGAACCGGAAACCCGCCGGATATAACAAGCGTACCGAGGAACAACGGGCGTATGATATTGCGTATTGTTCCAATCTGTTTTTACGTGGTTATACTTATCGGGAAATAACCGAGGCATTGAACCGGGATTTGTCCGACCGGGGCGTTGGTTACACAATTACGCTTTCAATGGTTTATTACGACTTACAACAAACCCTTATCGAATGGAAGCGGGAACGGTTGGATAATATCGACGATTACGTTACACAGGAATTGCGCAAATTGGATGCAATGGAGGTGCAAGCATGGGAGGCGTGGGAGGCGTCGAAAACCGGAAAGATGCGCACCAAAGAGAAAACTAACAAGGGGCGACCAATCAAAACCGATGCCGAGGACGGCGACCCGGAATATTACGGGTACAATGAAACCGCAACCGAAACGTCCGCCGGGAACCCCCGGTTTTTAGATTTGCTTTTGAATATCCAACAACGCCGGGCAAAGATGTTAGGGTTTGACGCCCCGGTTAAAATTGAGATACCCGGATATAACGCCACGACCGACGACGACAAACCAAAGTACGACGTTAAAGCAATCCCGGACGATTTATTGTTTGCATTGGCGGACAAATTACAATCCGCCGAATACCAAAAGGCATTAGCCGAGAAAGGAGGGGCGCAATAATGGCAAAGAGAGTAACCGCACCCCGTCCGGGAACCAAGCAACCGGAATGGCAAACCGAGATTTGCGACACGTGCCGTTTTTCGGAATGGATAACGGACGACCATAGACACCGGGATTTAAACGGGAACCCGATTTGTTTACGTTGCCCGCATTATGAATTTTACATTGTCCGAGGTCGTCGGGCGTGTTCTAAATGGGAGAAAGGAGCAAAGCAATGAACAACGAACAATTATTGCAGATGTACGACGCAATCCGGCAACAACCGGATTTGCTTGTTAAAGCCGCCGCCCGTAAACGCCTTATCAACTTTGCCCGGTATATGCAACCGGATTTAGTATTAGAGCCTTTCCACGTCGTTTATTATACGTTGTTGGATATGTTCGCACACGGCAAAATACGAAAGATGATTGTACAACAACCGCCCCAACATGGCAAATCGGAGGGGTCGAGCCGTAAATTACCCGCATTTATGTTGGGGTTAGACCCCGACCGCAAAATATGTATCGGTTCGTATGCGGCGACAATCGCACGGGATTTTAACCGGGACGTTCAACGAATAATCGACACGCCCCGGTATCGTGAATTATTCCCCGGCACGTACTTAAATGGGTCGAACGTCGTAACAATGGCTAATACCTATTTGCGCAATTCCGATGTTATCGAAATGGTAGGGCGTAAGGGGTCGTTGCGTGTCGTCGGTCGTGGCGGTTCGCTGACGTCTAAAACCGTGGACGTTTCGATATTGGACGACGTGTATAAGGATTACGCCGAGGGTAACAGCCCGATAGTACGGGCGGCGGCGTGGAAATGGTACACGACCGTTGTACGCACCCGTTTACACAACGATAGTCAAGAATTGATTGTGTTTACCCGTTGGCACGACGACGATTTGATAGGGCGCATTGAAAAGAGCGGCGAAACGATTATTGATGTTAAGTGTTGGGCGGATTTAGAGAACGTAACGCCGGGGGCGTGGGTGCGCATAAATTTTGAGGGATTGAAAACCGGGGAACCGACCGAGATAGACCCACGGGAACCGGGGGCGGCATTATGGGAAAGCCGACACAGTAAGCAAAAGTTGGAAGCGCAAAAAGCATTAGACCCGGTACAATTTCAATGCCTCTATCAAGGCAACCCCGGTTCCGCCGAGGGTCGATTATATCAACCGTTCAAAACATGGGTTGAAAAATCCGATTACGGCACGTACATACGTTCCGGCGCATACATAGATGTTGCCGATGAGGGGGACGACCTTTTGTTTGCCGCCACGTATGACGTTTATAAATCGGACAACATGATTTTCAACGAGAAAACAAAGCGTATGGAACCGTTGTTATTTGCTTTAATTACGGATATGGAAATGACGGACGAAAATACGGACGTTACAACCGTAACCGTTCCGGCAATGATTAACAGGAACGGCACGCAAAAAGTATGGGTTGAGAGTAACAACGGCGGTGCGGGTTACGAAAAGGTTATTAAAAAGAAAATGCGGGCAATGACAGACCCGTTTTATCAAGGCGGCAATAAGGAAAGCCGGATAATTACGGCGTCCGCAATGGTAAATCAAAGTATTATTATGCCGTTCGGTTGGGAAACCCGGTACAAAGCGATTTACGACCATGTTACAACCTTTTTGCGCAATTTCGATGCGAACACGCACGACGACCCGGAGGACGGATTAACCGGGATTTACGAAAAAGAGATTGCCGACGGTAATATACAGCCATACGCACACGCAAACCGAGGTGTAAAACGACGCAATTAGCATTGTTTTTGAGATATGCAAGTTTGTAACCGAAAAAGTTTATAACTTTGTAGGTGAAAACAAAGGGCAAAGGGACAGCCCGGAGATAGTAAACAATAGTTTTAACGTTAAAATTTAGAAAGTATGATTACTTGTAAGTGTCCGGCGGCGGCTGCATTGCCCAATATTCCCGCCGTTAAATGTGCCGAAAGTTTCGGGCAAATCCAAAAGGTAGCGTTTCAACGTCTAACCAAAGACGATGGAAGCAAAAACAGTTTTACCACGGAAAAGGCAATTACTTTGTTGGCTTCATGGACGTCGTTATTGACGGCGACGGATAGTACCAAAATCGTTGTTTCCCCGTATATCCAAGCCCCGACCAACGAAGCCGGAGCCGCCCGAACCTTTGGAGGCGGTAACGAAACATTGGGAGGCGTTGAGGAAATTATAGGGCGTGAACCGAACCCGTTTACCGGGGTAATGCGTAAAATTCCCCAATCAGTAATTAAGGCAATGAAAGAATTGCAATGCGAAAGTTGGGCGGACAATTTGGGCGTCTATCTGTTTGACGAAAACGGGAGTATTGAGGCAATACAGGACGAAACGGTAAAGACAACGTATTATCCTATTCCTATCCGTTCGTTGTTCATTGGCGACAAAACGCATGGCGGATTGGAAGCCCCGGACAGCAACGCAATACAATGGGCGTTTTTGCCGAACTATTCGGATGACCTCACAATCATTGCCCCGGAATTTAATCCGTTGACGGATTTAAAAGTAGCGGTTGGAGGTTGACGATATGGCGGCAAAGGTTACAAAGGTTAAATTAATTTGTCCGCCGCATGGTTTAACCGATGAATTTGAGATTAAGCACGCCGAAAGGTTGTTGAGGATGCCAAACAACGGCGGTTGGCAGTTACCTAAAGACAGCGATTTTAAATTTACCAACGACAATGGGATTGAGTATAGACGAAATAAAAAAGCGGATAACGGAGCCGAAAAAGCGCAACACGATAAATAGGGCTATTTATCATCAACAGCGCATTAATTTTCACGCCCGCACCCGTATTACGTCGTTTGACATTTGCCAACCGATTACGGATTTTATGGCATTTGTTTCTAACCTATTGCCGCATGACAAATTTAAGATGTTCAAAACATTGTTCCGTTACCCCGTTAAAACAAACGAGGTAACGGGCGTTTGTTTTGATAAGTTGAGCCGGATTTTTGACGGTCGTAACCCGGCGTTCAATTATCAATTCCAAAACCCGGAACAACGGGACGATTGGGAATATTACCGCCAAGACGTATTACACGAACCGGAAATTTGGAGTACGAAAGGTTGGGAGTTTTTCCAAACAGAAATAAACAGCGTTCTAATTGTCGATATGCCGAGCGAACAAAACCCCGGCGACAAATACCCGCAACCGTATTTCTATTGGTTGCCTATTGCGTCCGTGATTGATTACAGAGCCAACCCAACGACGGGGGTAATGGATTATATCATTTTCAGACAGGACGGGGAACGTATCGCAGTTATTGACGACGAACGTTATAGGGTATTCAGAGAGGACAAAAACCATAATATCGGCGAATTGTTGGTTGATAACCCGCACGACGTCGGTTATTGTCCCGCCCGTTTCTTTTGGAACGAACCTTTGAGCCTATCAGAACCCGACGTTAAACAATCCCCGCTAACCAAACAATTGGAGGCGTTGGATTGGTTTTTGTTTTACCATATCAGTAAACGACATTTAGACTTATACGGTGCATATCCGATTTATTCCGGGTATGAACAAAGTTGCGATTTCAGTAACGGCGAAAATGGCGATTATTGCGACGGTGGGTTTTTAAAAGACAAACAAGGGTTTTACAGATTGGACGCCGCCGGGCTTTTGATGCGTTGCCCCAAATGCGGGGATAGTCGTGTTAACGGCGTCGGTTCGTTCGTTGAAATACCAATACCGGACGGGGATAAACAACCCGATTTGCGTAACCCGGTGCAAATGCTAACCGTTGACCGTGGGAGTTTGGATTATAACGTTGAGGAAGAAAACCGCCTAAAGAATGACATTATTACGTCGGTTGTTGGAACCAACGAGGAAATAACCACACGGGACGCATTGAACGAACAACAAATACAAGCGAATTTTGAGAGCCAAAGCACGGTATTAAACCGGGTAAAAAAGGGATTTGAGGCGGCGCAACAATTCGTCGATGAAACCGTTTGCCGTTTGAGGTATGGCGGTTTGTTCGTTTCTGCAAAAGTCAATTACGGCACGGAGTTTTATTTATCCAACGCAACGGAGTTACGGGAACGTTACAAGGTAGCAAAGGAAAGCGGCGCAAGCGAGGCGGAATTAGACGCACTACAAAACCAAATTATCGAAACGGAATACCGGAACAATCCAACCCAATTGCAACGTATGTTGACGTTGGCGGAATTGGAACCGTACCGACATTTAACCCGTAACGAGGTATTGGATTTGTACGGCAAACAGATTATCAGCGAAAACGATATGCGTATAAAGTTGAATTTTGCTAACTTTGTACGCAGATTTGAACGTGAATATTTGAACGTGTTAGAGTTTGGGTATAATATGCCGTTCAACTCTAAGATAAATTTTATAATTAATAAAATGAATGACTATGCTAGTGAAAGTAAGCGAGGGCAAAACTAAAGACGTTGCGATTATCGACGTTACGCCCGAAAACTACATTGTCCCGGACAATGAGAAACATTTGTATCATTGCGTTATCGAAATTAAGAAATTCGACAGCGAAACGGGCAAACGGTTATCAATTCCCCGTATTCAGAAGTTCGGCAAAAAGGGTTATGAAAATAGCATTGCCGACAATCTGAAAAAGCAGGGTTACACGATTACCGTATTGCACGACCCCAACGAGTACATGAAAGCCAAAGCCGAGGCGGACGAAAAGGCAAAGGCAGAAAAAGCCAAAGCCGCCGAGGAAAAAGCCAAAGCCGATGCCAAAGCGAAAGCCGAGGCGGACGCCAAAGCCCGTGCCGAGGAAAAGGCAGCATTGAAAAAGGAGATTTTGGAAGAATTGAAAGCGGCGGGAATTATCCCGGCGGAACCCGCCAAAGAAACCAAAGCCGATGCAAAGGCAAAGGCAGAAGCCGAGGACAAACCCGGAGCGAAAAAGTAACAGAGTATTAAACTATTAAAAATACGATTATGGCACAGATTGCACAGCAGGACAATTTGGTTATTGAAGTAACAACAGCCGTCGCCGCATTGGCTGACGACACAAAGAAAAAGTTGATTGAATGTATTGAGGGCGGAACAATTGCCGATGTCATTTTGGTAATAAAAGAGGTTGAAAAGAAAATCAGCCATGCACGTGTTGTTAGTTGGTTGGTTAACACAACCGGGGATTCGCCAAAATACATAATTGATATTATTAACGCAAGCAGCGGAGCAGTAGTAGCAATCGCACTTAATTAATTCAAAGGGAAAGAATTATGTTAACGAGAGAAATTTTAATTGCAAATGCGGCTTTGTCCGGTTTGACGGACGAACAAATTGCGGCAATTACAACATTGTCTGCCAACGACGAAAATAGCGTTATCGCCAAAAAGACGGGCGAAATTTACGGCGGATTGGATGCCGATATTTTGGCGGCGTCCGGTATCGCAAAGAACGGAACCGAAAAGACGTTTGATTACGCCAAACGAGTATTAACCGAGTTCAAAACCAAAGTTGAGGGCGCAAACGGTCTGCAATCACAGATTGACAGCCTAACCAAAGAAAAGGCACGTTTGGAAAAAGCCATTGCCGACGGTGCGACGGATGCGGAAACCGCAAAGGCATTGAAGCAAGCAAAGGCAGATTTGCAAAGCGTTACGACCCAATACAACGACCTCAAAACGAAATACGACCAAGCCGAACAAACCCACACAAACGAGGTGTTCGGCATTCGTGTTGAAACGGCATTGCAGACAGCAACCGCCGGATTGAAGTTTAAGGCAGGGTTGCCGGAAAGCGCAACAAAGGTTTTGTTAGACCAAGCGATTGCAAAGATTAAGGGCATGAACCCCGAATTTATCGACGACGGAAAGGGCGGCAAAATGTTAGCGTTTAAGGACGAAAACGGCGCAATCATGCGCAACCCGAACAATCAGTTGAACCCGTACACCCCCGGCGACCTTTTGACCCGTGAATTGGAAACAATGGGTATTTTGGATAAGGGACGCCAAGCGGCGGGCGGTGGTACAGGCGCACCAAGTGGAGGCGGTGCGGGCGGTAATATTACCGTTGACATATCCGGCGCAAAAACGAGGGTTGAGGCATACGACGCAATTACGGCGACGTTGGAACAACAAGGGTTAAAAGTCGGAACGGCTGAATTTGACGCCGGAATGCAACAAGCATGGAAAGACAACAATATTTCCGCATTACCGGAAAAGTAAAAGACAACACGGGTAAAGGGTAAACCCGCATTTATAAACAATTTAATTTTTTAAACAATGAGTTTAATTGCAACAAGAGTACAGAATTGGCGGATAGAGAACCCGGAGTTAGACCGTAATATGTTCCGCCCGTGTGAGTACGGCGCATTGGATTTCTTCATTGAGCAAACCAACGCCCCCAACTCAATCATTAGTCCCAATTTGAGGGATAGAGCATTAGTAAGTATCGGTAACACGGTACAGGTTCCCGTTATCAATTATGACGAAAACGTACAGGTTAGCAACGTGCGTTCGTGCGTTATTGCTGATAACGAAAATACGTCCGCATTGGTAACGCTTGTTTGGGCTACCTATGCAATCGGGTTTACAATGGTTCCGGCGGCATACTCAAACAATGAGATTTCGTACAACCATGACTTTATGCGCAAAATGGAGAAAACAACCCGTGCGTTGGCGGACGCTTTGGATAAAGGAGCCGTTGCCGCATTGGAGGCGAACAAAACGCAGTTTTTCAAAACTTTGCTCAATTACACGAAGGTCGGAAACGCTATTCAAGTTCCAACCCAAATGGCAACCGAGATTTTGGGCGACATTAACCCAATCATGCGAGCGAATTGTTACCCGGAATATATCCACCTTATCGCAAATGCGGGGGTTGATAGCCTAATTCGTAAGTTGGCGCAACATGGCGTTTACAACGACGTTAATAAGCGCATGGAATACGATAACAAAGTATTGCATTATACCAACAACGTAACCGACGAAACGGGCAAAATGGGAACAATGTTTGCCGTTGCTGATGGAAACGTTGGTATTTTAACCCGTGTTGACCGTGAAGCGTACCGCCGTACCCGTGCGAATTTCCACGAATGGGACATTGTACGATTGCCGTACATTGATTTGCCCGTTGGTTCGCATTATTATACCGCCGTGGGCGACCAATCGGCGATTATGGGCGACGCAACCGCCGATTTGACGTGTGCGGTTAAGGAGTATTTCGGATTTAGCGTTGATGTTGCCTACATGGTAGCATATAACAGCAAACTGGACACCGTGGCAAATCCGATTATCAAAGTCGAGATTGCAGCACGCAACCCGAACGAACCGTTAGGAATGCCCGTATATGTAACCAACGCCGGGGAATTTTCCGCCGGGGGTGCAGGCACATAAGCCGGGAAACGGAACGATTATTTAACCGAGGGGACGGGGTGGTTATCCC
>ERZ1673695.1128-NODE-1128-length-30393-cov-21.054157_pt1 | contig 30393 bp, 27 predicted proteins | sample MGYA00580225_ERZ1673695 | MGnify/ENA primary metagenome ERZ1673695 (study PRJEB41218, sample SAMN15661739) | gut metagenome | host: Homo sapiens | place: Canada: London | collected 2015-08-20/2019-03-30 | study: EMG produced TPA metagenomics assembly of... | reverse complement strand
CATGGGCGGCGAGCATCATGTTTTCGAGGACGCAGCTTCCGTCCTCCACAAAGGTGTTTGCGGAGCCATCTGCCAGAACCAAAATCACGACAGGCGCGCCATAATAAGGGTCTGTATTGTTCCCCATCACTTCTGCGTTTAACCTGGCGATTTCCTGCCGGTATTTGGGGTCTGTGATTGCAATGATGGTAGGGGATTGACGTCCTCCGCCGGTAGGTGCATAAGTCCCGGCTTCCAGTACAGCGTCCAACGCCTCGGAAGGGACAGGTTGCGGTTTGTAAGCCCGTACACTACGGCGCGTCTTGATCAGAGATAAGAAGTTGTTTTCCATAAAAAATCATCCTCCATTCTGTCAACATTTCCGAGATGCAGGCAACAAAAAAGCCACACAACTATCATAAGACAGTTGTGTGGCAAAAAGATGACCGAATCCGGAAAAGTCCACTCAAATTTTACGTCTATCTATTATAGCGATCTTTCAGGAGACTGTCAAGCATCAATCATTACGGAATTGTGGCGGCTGTCTGTTGCTTTTTGTGTTACTTTATGGCACATGAGCATTTGCTCAAGGAACATACTTACCTACATGTAGCAAGCGGCGATACTCCTATTCTGGAATATCGCCGCTTGCGTTCTTACTATATCGAAACTTGTCACATCAAGGTTCTTTCAAAAATGGTGTAGCAGTGGTGTAGTAAGCGCCCTTCTGCTCCAAAGAACCACTGATTTTACAGGCTTTTTCAGGACTTTTCGAGATACTGCCGTGGCAAACAAATAGTATTTTGGTCATAGTGCTTTTCCTTCCGCATTTTTGCTTATTATGCCACGAGGCAGCAGGATACGTCAATCCATCCCGCGCAACAGGGTTGACATATGTGCTCTAACATGTTAGACTAAAGGCGAACTCTAATGCGTTAGAGAAGGAGGCGGAGTCAATGGAAGTGCCAAAGGTTTTTGAAAGTGAATACCGCTTGTGCCTCATTTTGTGGGAGCACGAGCCCATCAAGAGCAGCGAACTGGTGCAGCTGTGCCGCGAGCAGCTTGGATGGAAGCCCACCACCACCTACACCGTCATCAAGCGGCTGAGCGAGCGGCGCGTTTTAAAGAACGAGAACACCATCGTGACCTCGCTGGTGAGCAAGGATCAGGTGCAGGCCGCGGAGATCGACGAGCTGGTGAAAAAGACCTTTGAGGGCTCGCTGCCCGCCTTTGTGGCGGCCTTCACAAAGTACCGCAAACTTTCGGCAAAGGAAGTGGACGAGGTGCAGGCAATGATCGACCGGTTCAGGGAGGAGGCAGAGCACGATGGCTGAATGGATGGCGGATGTGTTCATTGAACTTGTGAACCGCAGCATCGCCGCTTCCTGGCTGGTGCTGGCGGTGCTGGTGCTGCGGCTTTTGCTGCGCAGGGGGCCCAAGTGGGCCAGCGTTCTGCTGTGGGGGCTGGTGGGGTTCCGTCTTGTGTGCCCCTTCACACTGGAAAGCGCGCTGAGCCTTCTGCCCAGCGGCGAAACAGTGCCGGAGAATATCATGCTCTCCCCCGCCCCGGCGCTGAACAGCGGTGTGGCCGCGGTGGACCGGGTGGTGAACCCCATCGTGACCGAGACCTTTGCCCCCGCGCCCGCCGCCAGCGCGAACCCCTTGCAGGTGCTCATTCCCCTGCTGGCGCTGGTATGGGCGGCGGGCGTTCTGGTCCTCTGCTTATACACCCTTGTCAGCTGGCTGCGGCTGCGCCGCCGGGTGGCCGAGGCCGTGCCGGTGCGGGACAACATTTTTGAAAGCGGGCAGGTGCCCACCCCTTTTGTGTTCGGGCTGGTCCGCCCCCGCATCTATCTTCCCACGGCCCTGCCCGCAGAGGCCCGCGGCCCGGTCATCGCCCATGAAGAGGCGCACATCGCCCGCCGAGACCACTGGTGGAAGCCTCTGGGATTTGTGCTGTTGACGGTCTATTGGTTCAATCCCCTTTTGTGGGCGGCCTACATCCTGTTTTGCCGGGACATCGAGCTTGCCTGCGACGAGCGGGTGGTGCGGGGCATGGGCCCCGGCCAGCGGGCGGACTACTCCCAGGCCCTGCTGGAATGCAGCACCGGCCGCCGGGCGCTGGGCGCATGCCCGCTGGCCTTCGGCGAAGTGGGCGTCAAAGCGCGTGTGAAGGCGGCGCTCCACTATAAAAAGCCGGCCTTCTGGGCCGTGGCGGGGGCGCTGGTGCTCTGCGCCGTGGTGGCGGTGGTCTTCCTCACCGACCCGCTCACTCCCCGCTATGATTTTTCCGAAAACGCCATTGCTTCCGCCACCGTTTGGGACTATGCCGAACCCAGCGAACGGGAGCTGAATGCCAGCCAGCTGGACGAGCTGACCAGCCGCCTGGAAGGGTTGCGCGGGCTTTCCCGCACCAATGAGGAGGGTTTTACCCCGCTGTACGCCCTGGTGGCGGAACTGGAGGACGGCACCACCCTCACCTTCAACGGCTACAGGGACGACGGCAGCCAGGTGCGCACGGAATATGATGGGCGGCTGTGGCAGGTGACGGACGAGGAGTTCTGCGCCTACCTTTATAATCAGTGGCAGGCGAGCGACACCGAAGAGGCCGTCTCTGGGCTGAGCCCTCTGGAGGAGTATGCCGACGCGCTGACTGATACTCTGGAACTGAAAGCCGATCAGCTTTTCTTCACTCTTCCCGAAGAAGTGCCGGAAGGCGCGCAGCTGACGATACAGATCTCCGGGCGGGCGGAGTATGACGACGGGTTCAGCCAGAGCCTGCACTTTTTGGAGGATGCAAACTGGACGCCGGGCGAGCGATACTCCATCCCCTATGACACTGCGTACACGGAATTGGGCATGTTCCTTTATGCCGATTATCCTGACGGCAGCCAGGAAGAGCAGACTATCTCCCTCCATCGGATCGCAGAGGCGCTGCTGAATGCCCCGGAGGCACCCGAACTGAACCCGGAGACTGCAAACGAGTTCATCATCGGCGTGCTGAACAGCTTCATTCTCAACGCCGATGGCAGCTTTAGTTTCACGCCGGGGCCCGTTCCTGTTTCCAGCACCGGCAGCACAAAGCCCTTAATCGCCCTCGTCGCCACCTACTCCGACGAGCCGGGCACTTTTTCCACTGAATCCGTCGAATTTCCAGCCGACACGCTGGGGCACGGCGGCGGCACGGTGCTCGGTCGGATCACCGGCGACATGGACACGCTGACCAGCGTTTCGCTGAATGTGTTCTTCATGACCAATGAAGGGGAAAACACGCAAAGCATCTACATCCGGGGCAACCAGGAACTGATCGCGCCCTTCACCTTTGGCGAGCCGGTGGGTTACACCGCCCCAACCGCTGAAATACAGACAGACGGGAGTATCACGACACTGGCCTATACTTTCTCCGACGGCAGGAAAGCCCGGCTCTCCTTCACGTTGCCCGACTGGCTGGCCGTGGACCCGGAAGTGCATTTTTCAGAAGATTTCTTGCCCGGTCTCTACTTTGAGGATGTAAACGGCGAATCCATGGGCTTTGTGCGCCTGCGCCCCTTCGGGGCCACCGATGAGCCCACACTGGAAACCGTAGACACTGCTGCCGACAGCGTGCCCATGCAGATCTTCTCACCCGCAGTCATGGGTGAGGACATTAGCTACGCAGATTACCACGTGACCCGTCACTGGGCCAACGGTGCCGTGGCCACCGCCATTCAGGAGTTCCCCGGCGGCCAGGACTTTGAACCTTGGAGCAGCTACCCCTGCGTTTTGACCTATGACTGGTCTGTCATGCCCTACTCCGCGGAGATGGTCTTTACAGACGGTGCATTGGGCGCCTCTGCCCAAACGGAACAGGCACTGGCTGATTTTGCCGCGTCCGTTACGCTCTCCGCAGGTTGATTTTCCAAACCCGCTCCCCCGCCTCCCGCGCGGGGGAGTTTTTGTATTCCCGCCCCCTCTTGCGCCCGGTGTTTCATCCTTCTATAATAGAAAGAGTTGATTTTGTAAAACAGAAGGTGGATGAAATGACAAAAGCCGTGGAGCCGATGACCAGCGGCACCATATGGAAGCGGCTGACCTTTTTTGCGCTGCCGCTGTTTTTGGGCAACCTGTTCCAGCAGCTTTACAACACGGTGGACTCGCTCATCGTGGGAAACTTTCTCGGCAGCAGCGCCCTGGCGGCGGTGAGCAGCTCCGGCAGCCTCATCTTCATGCTCATCGGGTTTTTGAGCGGCATCGCCGGCGGCGCGGGCGTGGTGGTCGCCCGATTGTTCGGCGCCGAGGACAACGAGGGCGTGCAGCGGGCAGTGCACACCACGGTGTCCTTCGGTCTTGTGGCGGGCGTTGCCATGACCGCGCTGGGCGTGCTGCTCAGCCCTCAGATCCTCATCTGGATGGACACGCCCGAGAGCGTGCTGCCTCAGTCCATCACCTACCTGCGCATCTACTTTGCAGGGTCGCTGTTCTTTGTGATGTACAACATTTTCGTGGGCATCCTGCAGGCGGTTGGCGACAGCCGCCATCCCCTCTACTATCTGATGGTCTCCTCGGTGGTCAACCTGGTGCTGGACGTGGTGTTCATCGAGTTCGTGCACACCGGCGTGGGCGGTGCGGCCTTTGCCACCGTCATTTCCCAGGCAGTGAGCGCATTTTTGTGTCTTGCGCACCTGATGCGCAGCAAAGAGTGCTACCGCCTTTCGCTGCGCAGGCTGGGGTTCGACCCTTTCCTCCTGCGGGAGATCATCCGCCTGGGCCTGCCCTCCGGCGTGCAGAACTCCATCATCGCCTTCGCCAACGTGCTGGTGCAGTCCAACGTGAACTCCTTCGGCGAGATGGCCATGGCGGGCTATGGCGCTTACGCCAAGGTGGAGGGTTTCGGGTTTCTGCCCATCAACAGCTTCACCATGGCCCTGACCACCTTTGTGGGCCAGAACCTGGGCGGCCGCGAGTACGAGCGCACCCGCAAGGGCGTGCGCTTCGGGGTGCTTGCCGCCGTGCTGCTGGCGGAGGGCATCGGCATGGTCATCTTCCTGTTCGCGCCCCAGCTCATCGCCGCTTTTGACGCGACCCCGGAGGTGGTGAAGTTCGGCACCGACAAGGCACGCACCGCCGCTTTGTTCTACTGCCTGCTGGCCTATTCCCACTCCATCGCGGCGGTGCTGCGGGGCGCGGGCAAGGCCATCGTGCCCATGTTCACCATGATGGTCTGCTGGTGCGTCATCCGTGTGACCTTCCTCACCGTCACCGTGCCGCTGACCCACAGCATCCAGATGGTCTACTGGGTCTATCCCCTCACCTGGGCGCTGAGCTCGCTGACCTTTTTCTGGTACTATCATCACGGCAACTGGCTGAACTTTGAGATCGCCAACCGCCGCCTGCCCGGCCGCGCCGATGGAAAGGATTGACACGCCGCCCTGAATATAGTAAACTTATAAAGATGATTTTTGGCCCCGGCAGGAAGCCGGCGGCCCGGCGCAGAAGCGCTCTGTTCCCAGGCGATCATATTTTGTCCGATCTTCATATGCTGATGAAGGCGTATGACTTCCCCTGCGGGGAGGCATACGCCTTTTTATTTTGTCTGCCCGTTTGCGGCAAGAAAGGGATACTGCTTTGAAACTGCTGAAAAAATGTTCTGCCCTTGCGCTGGCTCTTGCTTTGAGCCTCTCCCTCGCGGCCTGCGCTGACGCGCCCGCCTCCGCCCGGCCCACCTCTTCCGCCCCGTCTCAGGCGGGCGGCACCCGGCTCATCACCGACGGCGCCTGGCGGCAGGTGGAGGTTCCCGAAACGGTGGAGAGCGTCGTCTGCGTCGGCGTGGGCGCGCTGCGCTACACCTGTTACATGGGCGCGGCCGACCGGGTGGTGGGCGTGGAGGACTACGAAAACCAGCCCGATCTGACCCGTCTTTACAGCTATGTGAACGGCGAACGGTTCAAGGACCTGCCGGTCATCGGCACCAACGGCTCGCCCAACGCGGAGGAGATTATCACCGTGGACCCGCAGGTCATCGTGATGAGCGAGTACGCCTCGGCGGATGCGGACGAACTGGCGGCGCGCACCGGCATCCCGGTGGTGGTGGTACCCGGCAGCGACACCACGCTGGATGAAAAGGCCTATGAGACGCTGCGGGTGCTGGGTGAACTGTTCGTGCTGGAAGAGCGGGCCGAGGAGCTGACCGCCTATCTGGACGGCGTGAAGGATGACCTGGCCGCCCGCACCGCTTCTGTTCCCGAAAGCGAGCGGCCCTCGGTGTATGTGGCGGGCGTCTCCTTCAAGGGGGTGCACGGCTTTGAGGGCACCGAGGCCCACTACGGCCCCTTCGAGCTTTTGAACGCCAACAATCTGGCGGACACCACCGGCCAGTCCGGCGCCTTTGACATCGACCCGGAGCAGGTGCTGGCCTGGGACCCGGACGTCATCTTCCTGGACTTCAACGGCATGGACCTCATCAATGAGGACTACGCCAAGAACCCCGATTTCTACAACGCCCTTTCCGCCGTGAAGAACGGCAAGGTCTATTCTCAGATCTCCTTCCGCTCCTACGCCTCCAACCTGGACACCGCCCTGGCGGACGCCTACTACGCGGGCAGCGTCATCTACCCCGAGCAGTTCGCGGACGTGGATCCGGTGGAGAAGGCGGGCGAAATTTTCACCACCCTGCTGGGTGAAAACCCCTACAACGACCTGAAGGAGGCCGGCTATGAATTCCGCCCCATTGTCCTCGGCGAATGACGTTCGGGACGCCGCATATCACCGCAACCAGGTAAAAAGCCTGTGCTTTCTGGCGCTGCTGGCCGTTGTGCTGGTGGCCGCGGCACTGCTCTCGCTGCGAGCCGGGTCCTACAACACGCCCCTGGCGGAACTGGTGAGGGGCGTGTTCGGCCTTGCGCAGGACGAAAAAATAAATCTGGTGGTACAGGCCAACCGCCTGCCCCGCATCTGCACCGCCATTCTGGGCGGCGCGGGGCTGGGTCTGGCCGGGTGCATCCTGCAGGCCATTTTGAACAACCCGCTGGCCTCCGCCTCCACCCTGGGCGTTTCCCAGGGAGCCACCTTCGGCGCCGCCTTCGCCATCGTGGTGCTGGGCCTTGCGGGCAAAAGCGGCATGGGCGTCACCCTGTGCTCCTTCGCCGGCTCGCTGGCGGTGGCGGCGCTCATCCTGGGGCTTTCCCGCTTTCGGCAGATCAGCCCCGAGGGCATCGTGCTGGCGGGCGTGGCCATCAGTTCCATGCTCACCGGCGCCACCACCCTCATCCAGTATTTTGCCAGCGAAGTGGAACTGGCCACCCTGGTGTTCTGGACCTTCGGCGACCTGGGCAGCACCGACATGAGCGACCTGCGGCTGACAAGTCTGGTGGTGCTGGCGCTCATCCTCTACTGCGTGTTCCACCGGTGGGACTACAACGCCCTGCTGGGCGGCGCGGAAATGGCGGTGAGCCTGGGCATCAATGTGCGCGGCCTCACTCTGGTGAGCATGCTGCTGTGCTGCCTGACCAGCTCGGTCATCGTTTCGCAGATCGGCCTCATCAGCTTCATCGGGCTGGTGGCTCCCCACGCAGTGCGCCTCGTGGTGGGCAACAACCACGTTTATCTCATTCCCGGCTCGCTGCTGGCGGGGGCTTCGCTGCTGCTGCTGGGCGACTTGTTCGCCCGCACCGCCATCGCCCCGGTCATCCTGCCCATCGGCGCCATCACCTCCTTTTTGGGCGGGCCGCTGTTTCTCTATCTTTTGTTCCGGGGAGGGCGGCAGCCATGATCGAAGCGAAAGGCATCTGTTTTCATTACAAAAACTGCCCCGTCGTTCTGCAGAACGTGGATTTTCAGGCGGAAGACGGACATTTTCTCGCCATTCTGGGCAACAACGGCGCGGGCAAAAGCACCTTGCTCAAGTGCATGAACGGCATTCTGAAGCCGGACGCCGGCAGCCTTCTGCTGGACGGTGAGGACCTGCTGACCATGCCCCACCGGCAGGTGGCCCAGCGGGTGGCCTTTGTGGCCCAGACGGTGGCCTCCACCCAGATGACGGTGCACGACATGGTGATGCTGGGGCGGCGGCCTTACATGGGATGGAGTTTTTCCCGTGAGGACCACGACATCGTCCACGCCGCCATGGCGCGGCTGGGCCTGATGGACATGCGGGGGCGGTTTTTGAATCAGCTTTCCGGCGGCGAGCGGCAGAAGGTGATGCTGGCCCGGGCGCTGGCCCAGCAGCCCCGCCTTCTGCTGCTGGACGAGCCCACCAGCGCGCTGGACATCCGCAACCAGTATCAGGTGCTGAAGATCGTGGGCGAATTGTGCCGCACCGAAGGATTGACCGCCGTGGTGGTCATTCACGACCTGACGCTGGCGCTGCGCTTCTGCGACCGCTTTTTGCTGATGCGGGACGGGCAGGTCTACCGCTGCGGCGGGCTGGAAGTGCTGGACAAGACCGCTCTGCGGGAAGTTTACGGTGTGGACGCCGAGCCCGTGGTGGTGAACGGACGGCACATCGTGCTGGTGAACGAATAAAAACGGGAGGGAAAACCAATGGACGAAAACAAACAGCTTTGGCAGAAGGCCGCGGACTTTCACGGCCATGTGTGTGGCGGGCTGACCATCGGCTACAAGGCGGCGCTTTACGCCATCGAACTGCTGGGCATCGAAATGGTGGACGGCGTGTGCTCCAAGGACGAGGAGATCGTGTGCATCACCGAGAACGACGCCTGCGGCGTGGACGCCATCCAGGCCATCCTCAGCTGCACGGTGGGCAAGGGCAACCTCTTGTTCCACATGCGGGGCAAGCAGGCCTTCTCCTTCTACAACCGCAAGAACGGCCGTTCGGTGCGGCTGGTGCTGCGCCCCGCCCCGGCGGGCATGACCCGGGAGCAGTCCTTCGCTTACTACCAGGCTCACGAGCCCAAGGAACTGTTTGACGTGAAGGCCGCCACGCTGGCGGTACCCGAGCGGGCCAAGCTTTTCGACTCCTACGTGTGCGAGAACTGCGGCGAAGTGACCGGCGCCAACTGGGTGCGGGTGGCAAACGGCAAGCACCTGTGCCTGGACTGCTGCGCCTCCTACGACCGGTTCAACGTCTGACCCTTAACGCAAAGCGCCCTTCCCTCTCATTGGGGGAAGGGCGCTTTTGTATATCCCGCACAAATCAGACATAAAATTTTTGTTGTTTCTTTTCTTTGTCTTGACTTTTGAGCATCCCATGATACACTAATACTTGCTCAATTAACAGTTATCCGATTAATTAATTTGCCGAGCCGCGGGGAGGTGAAGAGATGGGACCAAAACAGATCGAGGTGCTGCGGCACATCAACCGCATTTCCCTGCTGCACCGGCTGCGGGTGCACAACCTGCTGAGCGACACGGGGGTGTGGGGTTCGCAGATACCCGTTCTGCTGCATGTGGAGCGCAACCCCGGCTGCACCCAGACGGACATCGCCGAGCATCTGGGGGTATCCAGCCCGTCCATCGCCACCTCCATCAAGCGGCTGCAAAAGGCCGGCATGCTGGAAAAGCGGGCGGACGAGGCGGACATGCGCCGCAATCACATCGAACTGACCGAGCGGGGCCGCAGCACGGTAGCCCGAGGCCGGGCCTGCTATGACCAGGTGGTGGAGCGGATGCTGCGGGATTTCACCGGCAGCGAAGTGGACACCCTGGTGTGCCTGCTGGCCCGGCTGGAGGAGAATCTGGCGGGCGACGAGTACCGGGGCAGAACGGCCCTCAGCCTTGCAGAGGCGGCAGACCGCCCCGCAAAATCGGACGGAGAGGAGAGAGAACACCCTTGATAAAGACCCTTTTGAAGTATGCGGGCCCCTATAAGAAGGAGTCCATCCTTGCGCCTTTGTGCGTGACCGCCGAAGTGCTGCTGGAGATCACCATCCCGCTGCTGATGAGCCGCATCGTGGATGTGGGCATCGCGAACCGCGACCTTGCCTATGTGGCAAAGCTGGGGCTGCTGATGATCCTGATGGCCCTGGCGGGCATGGTCATGGGCGGGGCCAGCAGCCGTTTTTCCGCCGTGGCCGCCATGGGCTTCGGCAGCGAGCTGCGGCTGGCGGCTTTTCGCAGCGTGCAGAATTTCAGCTTTTCCAATGTGGACAAATTCAGCACTGCCAGCCTTGTGACCCGTCTGACCACCGACGTGACCAACACCCAGAACGCCTACCAGATGTGCATCCGCATGCTGGTGCGCGCACCGGTGATGCTCATCAGCGCCACCTTCATGGCCTTTTCCATCAACAGCGAACTGGTGACGGTGTTCCTCGTGGCCATTCCCGTGCTGGCCTGCGCCCTTGTCTGCGTCATCCGGCTGGCCTACCCCAAGTTCATCGCCATGCTGGCCCGCTATGACCGGCTGAACGCCAGCGTGCAGGAGAACCTCATCGCCATCCGGGTGGTGAAGGCCTTCGTTCGCTCGGAGTACGAAAAGCAGAAGTTCAAGGAAGCCAACGACGACCTGATGAACCAGTCCATCAAGGCGGAGAGCATCGTCATCACCCTGATGCCCATCATGCAGGTCACGGTGTACAGCTGCATCATCGTCATCCTCTGGTTCGGCGGCCAGCTCATCATCGGCGGCATGATGCTCAGCGGCGAATTGATGAGCTTCATCAGCTATGTCACTCAAATTCTGATGAGCCTGATGATGATCGGTATGGCCTTCACCCAGCTGGTCATCAGCCGGGCTTCCATCCAGCGCATCGTGGAGGTTCTGGACGAACAGCCTGAGATCGTGGGCGCGCCGGTGGGCGAAGGCCCCCAGCTCGAGGACGGCAGCGTGGAGTTCGACCATGTGAACTTCAAGTATGCCAAGACCGCCGGCGAGGACGTGCTCAGCGACATCTGCCTGTCCATCCGCTCGGGCGAGACGGTGGGCATCCTGGGCGGCACCGGCAGCGCCAAGACCTCGCTGGTGCAGCTTATCCCCCGCCTTTACGACATCACCGGCGGCCAGCTCTCCGTGGGCGGCCACCCGGTGAAGGACTACAATCTGGACGTGCTGCGCCACGGCGTGGCCATGGTGCTGCAGAAGAACGTGCTGTTCAGCGGCACCATCCGGGAGAACCTGCGCTGGGGCGACGCGAACGCCACCGACGAGGAGCTGGTGGAAGCCTGCAAGGCGGCCAGCGCCCACGACTTCATCAGCTCCTTCCCCAAGGGGTACGACACCGACCTGGGGCAGGGCGGCGTGAACGTGTCCGGCGGGCAGAAGCAGCGTCTGTGCATCGCCCGGGCGCTGCTGGCAAAGCCGAAAATTCTGATTTTGGACGACTCCACCAGCGCGGTGGACACCGCCACCGACGCGGCCATCCGCGAGGCGCTGCGCACCCACCTGAAGGACTCCACCAAGATCATCATTGCCCAGCGTGTGGCCAGCGTGTGCGACGCCGACAAGATTGTGGTGCTGAACGACGGCAAGATCGCCGACATGGGCACCCACGACGAACTGATGGAACGCAGCGAAATTTACCGCGAGGTCTACACCTCGCAGCAGAAGGGGGTGGAATAAATGGCAGGACGTATTCCGGGCGGGCCCGGCGGCGGACGCCGGGGCGGCTTTGAGCGGCCCAAAAACGCGCGGCGCACCTTTGCGCGGGTGCTGGGCTACATGCTGCGTCAGAAGTGGCTGATGCTGTGCGTGCTGCTGTGCATCGCCGTCAGCGCGGGCGCGGGCGTGTTCGGCACCTATATGCTCAAGCCCATCATCAACGAGGGCATTCTGCCGCTCATCGGCCAGCCCCTCAATTCCACCACCCTCGCGCCCCTCATCGGCATGCTGGCGCTCACCGCGGCGGTGTATCTCGTCGGCGCGCTGTGCACCTTCATCCAGCAGATGGTGATGACCCGCGTCTCCAACCGGGCGCTGAACGGCATCCGGCGGGACCTGTTCAACAAGCTGCAGGACCTGCCCATCCGCTACTTTGACAGCCGCACCCACGGCGACATCATGAGCCTGTTCACCAACGACGTGGACACCCTGCGCCAGGCGCTGGCCCAGGGCCTCATCCAGCTGGTGACCAGTGCCGTGACGCTGGTCTCCACCTTCATCATGATGCTGGTGCTCAGTCCCCTGCTGACCCTGCTCATCGTGCTGATGCTCATTGTGATGATCAAGATGATCGCGGTGGTGGGCAAGCGCTCGGCCAGCGGCTTCATGGCCCAGCAGCGGGCGCTGGGCGCGGCCAACGGCTACATCGAAGAGATGATCGAGGGCCAGAAGGTGGTCAAGGTGTTCTGCCACGAGGACGCGGTGAACGAGCACTTTGCCCAGCTGAACGAGGACCTGCGTCAGGCCGCCACCCAGGCCAACACCTACGCCAACATCATCATGCCCCTGATGGGCAACCTCTCCTATGTGAACTACGCCCTCACCGCCGCCGTGGGCGCGGCGCTGGCCATTGCCGGGCGGATGGACCTGGGCACCATCGGCAGCTTTTTGCAGTACACCCGCTCCTTCAGCCAGCCTGTGACCCAGATCAGCATGCAGTTCAACGCCATTCTGGCGGCGCTGGCGGGCGTGGAGCGCATCTTCGCCGCCATCGACGAGACGCCGGAACTGGACGAGGGCTATGTGACCCTGGTGAACGCGGTCATCGGCGAGGACGGCACCATCACCGAGAGCGAAAAGCGCACCGGCCAGTGGGCCTGGAAATGGCCCCACCACGACGGGCGGCTGGAGTATGTGCCGGTGCGGGGTGATGTGACCTTTGAGCATGTGGACTTCGGCTATGACCCGGAGAAGATCGTGCTCCACGACCTGAGCCTTTACGCCCGGCCCGGCCAGAAGATCGCCTTTGTAGGCTCCACCGGCGCGGGCAAGACCACCATCACCAACCTCATCAACCGCTTCTACGAGGTGCCGGACGGCAAGATCCGCTACGACGGCATCAACATCACCAAGATAAAGAAGGACGACCTGCGCCGCAGCTTGGGCATGGTGCTGCAGGACACCCACCTCTTCACCGGAACGGTGAAGGAGAACATCCGCTACGGGCGGCTGGACGCCACCGACGAGGAGATCGTGGCGGCGGCAAAGCTGGCCAACGCCGACTTCTTCATCCGTCATCTGCCCCAAGGCTATGACACAGTGCTCACCGCCGACGGCACCAACCTGAGCCAGGGCCAGCGGCAGCTGCTGGCCATTGCCCGGGCCGCCGTTGCGGACCCGCCGGTGCTGATCCTGGACGAGGCCACCTCCTCCATCGACACCCGCACCGAAAAGCTCATCGAAAAGGGCATGGACAAACTGATGGCGGGCCGCACCGTCTTCGTCATCGCCCACCGGCTTTCCACCGTGCGCAACTCCAACGCCATCATGGTGCTGGAGCACGGGCGCATCATCGAGCGGGGCGATCACGACGACCTGCTGGCACAGAAAGGCCGCTACTATCAGCTTTACACCGGGCAGTTCGAACTGTCCTGACAAACGTCAAAAAAGGCCCCCGGGTGATGCACCCGGAGGCCTTTTTCTGTTTTGTTTCTCAGCGGCCGCGCTCTTTCATGGCGCGGTCGATGTCCCGCTGGGCGGCCCGCTTCGCGGCGGTCTCCCGCTTGTCATAGAGCTTTTTGCCCTTGCACAGGCCCAGCTCCAGCTTCACTCTGCCGTGCTTGAAATAGAGCGCCAGCGGCACCAGCGTGTAGCCCTGCAGCTTCACTTCCTGGGCCAGCTTGCGTATCTCATTCTTGTGGGCCAGCAGCCTGCGGGCCCGCAGGGGGTCGCGGTTGAAGATGTTGCCCTTCTCATAGGGGCTGATATGCATGCCCCGCACATAGAGCTGGCCGTCCTCCACGTCGCACCAGGAGTCCTTCAGGTTCACCTGGCCCATGCGCAGGCTCTTCACTTCGGTGCCCACCAGTTCGATGCCGGTCTCCAGGCTTTCCACCACGAAATACTCGTGCCGGGCCTGCCGGTTCAGGGCAATGGTTTTGGTTTTCACTTGTTCGGGCATTTGCGGTTTCTCCTTTGCCTTGGTTCGAACACCGGGGCGGGAGGCTTTTTTACAGCTCTCCCCTGCCGCTGAGGGCCTTGTAGAGGGTGGTCTCGTCGGCATATTCCAGGCTGGACCCCACGGGCAGGCCGTAGGCCAGCCGGGTGGTCTTGATGCCCAGCGGTTTGATGAGTTTTGCCAGATACATGGCGGTGGCTTCGCCCTCCACCGTGGGGTTGGTGGCCATGATGACCTCCTTCACGGTGCCGTCGGTGAGGCGGGCCAGCAGCTCCTTGACGCACAGCTGGTCCGCGCCGATGCCGTCCATCGGGCTGATGAGGCCGTGGAGCACATGGTAAAGGCCGTTGTACTCCCTGGTGCGCTCAAAGGCGGTGACGTCCCGGGGGCTCTCCACCACACAGATGACGCTGGCGTCACGCTTGGGGGAAGAGCAGATGCGGCACACCTCGTTCTCGGTGTAGTCCTGGCAGATGCGGCAGCGGTGCAGCTTCGTGTGGGCTTCTTCGATGGCCCGGGCCAGCTCCATCGCCTCGGCGGCGGGCATGCTGAGCACCTGATAGGCCATGCGCGTGGCGCCCTTGCGCCCCACGCCCGGGAACTTGGAGAACTGCTCCACCAGCTTTTCCAGCGGGGCCGCGTTGTATCCCATGTCCGCTCCCCCTTACAGGCCGGGGAAGTTCGCCCCGCCGGTGATCTTCTGCATGGCGGCCTCGGCGTCCTCGTCCACCTTGCGCACAGCCTCGTTCACCGCGGCGGCCACCATATCCTCCAGCATCTCGATGTCGTCGGGGTCGGCCAGCTCGGGCTTGATGTGGATGGCGGTGACCTGATGCTTGCCGGTCATGGTGACTTCCACCATGCCGTCGGAAACACTGGCGGTGTACTCGGTGTTCTCCAACTCTTCCTGCTTGGTCTTCATGTCCTCCTGCATCTTCTGGGCCTGGCGCATCAGCGCGTTCACGTCGGGTTTGCCGTAGCCCTGGGGCAGTCTTGCTTTCATGGGGATCTTCTCCTTTATCTTGTTCTGTTCTTATTCTTTGTCCTTGTATACCACATCTACACCGTGGTTTTCAAGATCTTTCAGTGCCTGCTCCACCGTGGGGTGGTCGGTGGCCTGATCCTTGGGGGGCGTGTAGGGCCCGATGCCGCAGGCAAGGCCGCTCACCTCCTGGATGATGGCCTTGAGCAGGGCCTGGGAGTCCTTGTTCTGGCGGATGATCTCCCGGAAGATGTCGCCGCCGTCGATGAGCACCCGCCGCCCGTCGTAATAGGCTTTGGAGCCCTTGAGGTAGGCGGGCAGCATGTGGTCCCGCTTTTTGAGCACCTCCAGCACCTGAGGCCAGGGCTCGAAGGGCTGGGGCGGGCCGGAAACGGCGGGCTTTGCCGCCGCGGGGCGCGCCGGGCGGGGTTTGGGCTGGGGCACCGGCTGCGGCTCCATCGGCTGGCCTTCCCAGGGCAGCGGCTCGGGGGCCGGCTCCGCCTGCGCCGCGACAGCGGTCTGGGCCGGAGCTTCAGGCTGGGCCGGGGTTTGGACCGGGGTCTGGGCCTGCGCGGCAGGCTGAGCCGGGGCGGCGGGCTGCCATGCGGAGTTGGGCGCGGCAGGAGCCGCCGCGAAGGGCGCGGGCTGCCGGGCCTGCTGGGGCGCCGCCTGCACCGGGGCGCTCACCGGCTGGGCCGCGGGCTGGGAGATGGCGAAGAGCGCCAGCTCCAGCTCGATGCGCGGGTCAGTGCCGCGGCTCATCTTTTCCATGGCGTCGCCCAATTGGCGGATGGCCCGCACGCTGCCGGCCTGGGGCGCGGACACGCCCTTTTCCAGATAGAGGGCTTCCTCCTCGGGAGGCACGCCCGCCAGCAGATTCTTGCCGCCGGGCAGGGCGGCCAGCATGAGGTTGCGGTAGTGGGCGATGAGTTCTTCGCACAGGCGCTTCATGTCCACCGAGCGCTGGCGCAGCTGGGCCACCTGCTCCAGCGCCGCCGCAGGCTCGCCCGCGGCCAGCGCGTCGCTGATGGCAAATAGATAGCTTCGGTCGGTGACGCCGGCCATCCGGCGCACCAGCGCCTCGTCGATGGCGCCGCCCACACCGGCACAGGTGTCCAGAATGGAGAGAGCGTCACGCAGCGCGCCGTCCGCCAGGCGGGCGATGAGCTGCGCCGCCGCGTCGTCCAGTTCCAGGCCCTCTTCCTCCGCCACATGGCGGATGCGGCCCGCGATGTCCTCGGGGCGGATGCGCCCGAAATCATAGCGCTGGCAGCGGGAGAGGATGGTGGCGGGCACCTTGTGGATCTCGGTGGTGGCCAGGATGAACACCACATGGGAGGGAGGTTCCTCCATGATCTTCAGCAGCGCGTTGAACGCCGGGGTGGAGAGCATGTGCACCTCGTCGATGATGTAAACCTTATAGGTGCAGACGCTGGGGGTATAGGCCGCTTCGTCCCGCAAATCGCGGATGTTGTCCACGCCGTTGTTGGAGGCGGCGTCGATCTCCACCACGTCCAGGATGGAGCCGTCGTCGATGCCGCGGCACACCTCGCACTCGCCGCAGGGGTCGCCGCCCTCGTTGTGAGGGCAGTTGATGGCCTTGGCAAAAATTTTGGCGCAGCTGGTCTTGCCGGTTCCGCGGGTGCCGGTGAACAGGTAGGCGTGGCCCACCCGGCGGGCGGCGATCTGGTTTTGCAGCGCGGCCACGATGTTCTGCTGGCCCGCCACGTCCTCAAAGCGGCTGGGCCGCCACTTGCGGTACAATGCCCGGTACACGCCGGCACCTCCTTTGGAAATACTACAAAAAACGGACAGGCCCGCAGAGGAAAGTTCCCCCGCCTTTGCGCCGCTCGGCATACGGATGCGGACTGACTGCGGCGCACGCGGCAGACCACTTAATGCTGCTCGGTTCCCCGCCTGACATGGTTCATGGCGCCTCGTCGCGCAGGGCCCGCATCCGTATGCCGAACAGCGCACGGTTTTGGCTCTGTCCGAACAGATATATTATACACAAAACTTTCGGCAAATGCAACCTTCCAAAGCAAAAACGGCCCGCCGTTTCAGGCGGGCCGCTTTTCGGCTCTGAAAAAGCTTATTTGACGATCTCGCCCTCGCTGGCGCCGCCGCAGGCGTTGGACTCGTCGGTGTCGATGTGCATGGCGGTGGCGAACTTCTCGCTCACGCGGATGACCACGTCGTCAAACACCAGCTTGCGGCCCTCGCTGCCGCAGGCCACCTTGACGATCTCCTTGTCGGCCACGCCCAGCTTCTCGGCATCATCAGGGGTAACGTGGATGTGACGCTTGGCCACGATGACGCCTTCCTTCAGCTCCACCTCGCCGCAGGGGCCAACCAGCTTGCAGCCGGCGGAACCGGCAACGTCGCCGGACTCACGCACGGGGGCGGAGATGCCGATGGAGCGGGCGTCGGTGGCGGACAGCTCCACCTGGTCGGCGCCGCGGCAGGGCCCGAGGATGGACACGTTGGCCAGCTCACGCTTGGGGCCGACCACGGTGACGCGCTCGTTGGAAGCGTACTGGCCGGGCTGGCTCAGGGGCTTCTTGACGGTCAGCTCATAGCCCGCGCCGAACAGGGTCTCCAAGGTCTCTTTGCAGACGTGCACATGACGGGCTGAAGTCTCAACCAAAAATTTCATTGTGATATTTCCTCCCTTTATCCTGCACCGCGCCGCCGCTTGACAGGCGCAGTGTTTCCATTTGCCGTATCTATTTTAGCACACGGGGTAAAAAGTTCAAGACAAAACCCGGCTTTTTATGATATAATAAACGCAAATGTGCAAGGCCGGCGCATTTTTTTGCACACGGCCGGAAAGGAATCGCCACCGATGGAATTTGAACAGCTCAAACAGGAGTGTCTGGCCTGCCGCAAGTGCGGCCTGTGTGAGACCCGCACCAACGTGGTGTTCGGCACCGGCCCCAAAACGGCGGAAGTGATGCTCATCGGCGAAGGCCCCGGCAAAAACGAGGACGAGCAGGGCCTGCCCTTTGTGGGCCGCAGCGGCAAGCTGCTGGACCAGTATCTCACCGCGGTGGACCTGGCGCGGGACAAGAATGTTTTCATCGCCAACATCGTCAAGTGCCGCCCGCCAGAGAACCGCGACCCTCTGCCCGAAGAGTGGGACGCCTGCCTGCCCTGGCTGCGGGAGCAGTTCCGCATCATCCGGCCGAAAATCGTGGTGTGCCTGGGGCGCATCGCCGCCCAGCGGCTCATCCGGCCGGACATTTCGGTGACCAAGGAGCACGGCCTGTTCGAGGAAAAGAACGGCGTGTGGTTCATGGCCACCCTGCACCCTGCCGCCCTGCTGCGCAACCCCAGCCAGAAGCCGATGGCCTTTGGGGATTTTGTGGCCCTGCGGGAGAAGATCAACGAAGTGTGCGACCACACCTATTAAACAGAGAAGGCCCGGAGAACGCTCTCCGGGCCTTTTTTCATTGTTTCTTTCTTGCCGCTTTGTTCGGTCTTCTCTTTATGCTCAAAATTCCAACAAAATCATCGAACAGAGAAGCATCCCTCGGCTCAAACATCAGCCATTTTCCATCGTGATAGGTCTGGGCCTCATCGTAGACATTCTGTACTTCTTGGGAATAACTTTCCCGGTCGTTTTCAAACTTCAAACGCTCCTGTTTTCCCAGCACGACCATAAATCCCACGCTGTTTTCTCTTGCATACAAAGCGCACAGGGTCTTGCCGCCACGGCGGTATTTGTATTCATAGGCCCACGCTTTGCCGCCATCCCCCCACAAATGCTCCATGTCATATTTCTCATCGATCAGGGCACACAGCTGCATCCACACTTCAAATAAAGAGGGGCCTACCAAAGCCGCCATTTGTTCCGCGCTGGGTATTTTATCAGGCATAAAATCCTCCCTTTCATTTTTCACTCTCCCAAGCAGGGCAAAGCTCAAACGTCATTCCGCGAACCACTCCACCGCGCGGCGGGCGGAGAAATTCTCTTCCAGCCAGGTGCGCACGGCGGTGGTGTCGAACTGCCAGGCGTAGGTGGGGCAGGCAAAGCGGCAGGCCATGCAGTTGATGCACTTTTCGCTGTCCACTTCCAGCAGCTCGTTCAGCGCCCCGGCAGGGCACACCCGCACGCAGCGGCCGCAGTGGTTGCAGCGCTCCTTGTCGCGGCTGCGCCCGGTGGGCCGCAGGGGCTTGCGGGGCGCGTCCGCGTCGCCGGGCAGAGCGGCGGGGCGCAGGGGTTCGTTCTCACAGGCGGCCAGCACCTTTTGGGCAAAGGCGGCAAAAGCGGGCATGTCCTCTTCGTCGGGCCGGCCCGCGCCCAGGGACGGGGCGGAAACATGGGGCGTGATGGGGGCGATGCCGCCCACGCAGACAAAGCCCTGTTCCGCCATCTGCCGCGCGGCGGCCGCCAGGGCGTTCTCATAGTCCCGGTTGCCGTAGGCCGCCAGGATGACGCAGGGCCCTCCCTGGCCCCGGAGCTGGCTGAAAAGGCCCTCCACCCGGGGGCCAAAGCCGCCGTACACCGGCAGGGCCAGCACCAGCAGTTCGTCCTTTGCCACCGGGATGACCGCCGGCAGTTTTGCGGGCGGGCAGGTGCAGTCGATGTACTCCGCCGGCAGGCCAAACTGCTCGCACAGCAGCACCGCGGCGCGTTTTGTGCCGTCGGAGGGGCTGAAGTATGCCGCTTTGATGGCTTTGATGGGGCTCATTTCCGGTCACGTTCCTTTGCATTCGTTTTCCTTGATTATAACGCCCGGCACGCCCCCTCGTCAACGCCGCAGGTCAGCCCAGCCCCTCCACAAAGGCTCGCAGCATGGCAAGGCCCGCCGGGCCGCTTTTTTCCGGGTGGAACTGAAAGCCGGTCACGTTCCCCCGCTGCACCGCGGCGCAGACGGTGTGGCCGCCGTACTCCACCGTGGCGGCGCAGTCCTCGCGGCGGCGGGGCAGCGCCTGAAAGCTGTGGACGAAATAGACCTCGTCGCCGTTTTTGGTATTTTTGAACAGGCCCCGCTCCGCGCCGGGGGCGAGGGTCAGGGCGCTCCATCCGATGTGGGGCACCTTGAGGGGTGCGCCCTCCGCCGTTTTTTCCGGCAGCGGCTCCACCGTGCCCTCCACAAGGCCCAGACCTTTGTTCAAGCCCCCCTCGGTGCTGGAGTCCAGCAGCATCTGCATGCCGAGGCAGATGCCCAGGAGGGGCGTGCCCTCCCCCGCCTTTTGCAGCAGCGGCTCCACCAGATGCTGGCGGTGCAGCTGCGCCATGCCGTCGGCAAAAGCGCCCACACCGGGCAGCACCAGCGCCCCGGCGCGCAGGATGTCCCCCGGCTCGGCGGCAAAGCGCACATCCGCGCCGCAGTGCTCCAGCGCACGGCGCACGCTCAGAAGATTGCTGCGCCCGTAATCCACCACTGTTACCACCGGTCTCATCGTCTCACCTCCACGCCCAGGGCCCGCACTTCTTCTTTCAGCGCGGGCACGTCGGTCTTGCCGTAGTGCAGGATGCTGCCCACCGCCACCGCATCCGCGCCGCCCTTTGCGGCGGCAGCCACGTCTTCGGCGCAGGCCGCGCCCCCGGCGGCGATGACCGGCACATCCACCAGGTCCGCCACCGCGGCGATCAGCTCCTGGTCCATCCCCTTTTGAAAGCCCTCCTTGTCCACGCTGGAGAGCAGTATCTCCCCCGCGCCGAGGGAAACGGCCTCTTTGGCCCATTCCAGCACGTCCTTGCCGGAGTGCTCCCGGCCGTTGTCGTAGTAGGCCTCCCAGCCGGCGGCGGGGCGGGCGGGGTCCCGGCGCTTTGCCTGGATGCTGAGCACCATGCACTGGCTGCCAAAGGCGCGGGCGATCTCGGTGATGAGGGCCGGCCGGCGCAGGGCGGCGGTGTTCACCGCAGCCTTGTCCGCCCCGCTTTTCAGCACCGCGCCCACATCCTGCACGCTGCGCAAACCGCCGCCCGCCGTGATGGGGATAAACACGTCGGCGGTGGTGCGCTCCAGGATATTGCCCAGGTTGTTGCGCTCATAGAGGCTGGCCACCGTGTCCAGATACAGGATCTCGTCGACGCCCTGCTCATAATAGCGGCGGGCGAAGTCGTGGGGGTCGCCCAGCTTGCGCAGGCCCTCGTACTGGATGCCCTTCACCAGAAAGTCGTCCTTCACATCCAGGCGCGCGATGAGGCGTATTTTCCGGCTCATGCCTGCCCCTCCTTCTGCGGCGCGCCATAATCGCAGAGGCTCTCGCCCTCAAAGGGCGTGTGGCGCAGGCTCCAGCGGCCGTTCTCGTACTGCCACAGATGGGGCGAGCGGAAGCGGTCGGCCAGATGCATGAAGTAGTCCAGGTCCATCTCCGGCTGTTCGAAGCAGTCGGCGGCGGCGCCGAAGTGCTTTTTGTCGATGGAGATGTACTGGAAGAAGTCCTGGGCGAAGCGCATGGGAAACTCGCCGTCGAACTTTTTGCAGAGAGCCACGCCCTCCTCCCGGGTGATCTCGTGGTTGCGGATCTCCTGGGCCGCGTCGTAGGTGCAGCGGCCGATGCCGTATTTGATGTAGGTGGTGTAGTAGAAGAAGTCGTCCACCTTGTCGTCGATGGAGTTGTATTTGGAGTAGGTGCCCGCCGTGCGCTCGGGGCTGGGCACAAAGCCGCCGTGCTCCACGCTGTAATAATAAGCCCCCTGGGGATGCCATTTTTCGTAATAGCCCATGTAGTGCACCTGGATGTGGTTTTTTTCAACGTCCGAGGTGTCGCTGGGCAGATAGATGGCCAGGTCCGCCTTGTCCACCTTGAAGTCCTCTTCCAGCTGGCGCAGGGACACGCCGCCCAGATAGATGTGGTCAAAATCGTTGGTGGCAAAGAAGTGCTCGTCCCGCAGGGCGCTGTCGTTGTCGGCGATGGGGTTGCCGAACTCGGCCTCGTTCTCGCCGTAGAACACCAGCGGGATGCCGAACTTGGCGGCCATTTTGGGGGCCAGCTGCTTCTGGCCCAGGATGAAGGGCTGGAAGGGATGGAACAGGTTCTCGGTGGCGAGGCGGGTGAGCAGGCGGTGGGTCAGGCCGTTGGGGGTGCACAGGTAGTTGTCGAACCCGGCGTGGATCCACGCCTCAAAGTTCTGCCAGCCCCAGGGGGTGTAGATGTGGGGCGCCCAGGTGACGGTGAGGGGGTGCATGCCGTACTTGTATTTCAGCAGGTGGGCGGCGTAGAAGCTGTCCTTGCCGCCGCTGCCCGGCACAAGGCAGTCGTAGCTGCCGTCGGTCTTGCGGTAGCGGTCGCACAGTTCCCGCAGCTGGCGCTCCCGGTCGGCCCAGTCGATCTTGCCCTCCTTGTTGTGGCAGGCGTGGCAGGCGTCGCACACGCCGTCGGCCTGGATGACCATGGTCTTTTTCTTCGAATGGATGGTGTGCTCGAACTCATAGCAGCTGTTGGGCTTCTGGTTGGTCATCACGCACTCTTTGCAGTACTGCACATTCTGGGGCAAGCCGAAGAAGGTCTCCCGCTTTTCGGGTGGGATGTCCGGGGCGTATTTTGAATAGTCGATGGGGATATAACGGGGAAGTTTTTCCATGATGAAGGTCCCTTCTTTCTTTTTTCATAACAAAAAGGCAGGGCAAAGGCGCCATGACGGCAAGAGAGAACACTCCCTTGCCCGGCGGGCGCCTTTGCCCTGCCCTGTGTTGGTTTTTTATGATTCGCCGTAGGTGCGGATGATGGCCTGCGCCGCCTCCCGGCTGGAGATGCGGGCGTCCATTGCCCGCTTTTCGATGAGGCGGTGGGCCTCCTCTTCGGTGAGGCCCGCGTGGAGCGCCAGAAGGCATTTGGCCTGGCATATCACCCGCGCCTCGTCCAGCCGCTTTGTGAGGCGGCGGTTCTGGTCGATAATTTTCTGCATCCGCTGGTGGCCGGCGCGCAGAAGGCGCACCGCAAAGGCCGCCTGCTGGCGGGAGAGGGGCTTTGGCAGCACCAGCACCCCGTATTTTTCCAGCCCCGCGGCGATCTTGTCCGCCTGGGGCGCGGCGCAGAGGAAGATGACGTCCAGGCCGCTTTCCACCGCCTGGATGGCCAGCTCACGGCCGAACTCGTCCGGCAGCGGGGCGTTGATGACCATCAGGCTGCCGCCGCCCGCGGTGAAGCCCCGGCGGGCCTCCCCCGCGCTGGTGCAGCACACGGCAGGCCCGCCCGCCGCGAACACGCTTTTCAGCGCTTCATGGGTCTGTTTTTCCCCGACGATCCACACGCCTGCCATGCCTTTCACCTGCCTTTTTGGGGGGAAGTTTTGTCAGATGCGGTCAAAATACTGCTGCATCTCGTACTCGTGGGGGTCCTCCGCCCCGGCGCTGGCCGCGGCCACCCGCCGCTTCTGGGCGAGGTAGGAATCCAGCAGGCGGGCCGGGAGGGTCTGCTGCAAAAAGCGGCTCTCTTCCGCCGCCTTCACCGCCTGAGCGAGGCTTGCGGGCAGCGTGGCCGCCACCGGGCCCGCGCCGCCGGCAGCGAAGAGGTCCCGGTCGGCGGCGGCCGGCAGAGGCAGGCCGTCCCGGATGCCCTCCATGCCGGCTTCCAGCAGCAGGGCGGTGACGTAATAGGGATTGCAGGCCGGGTCCGGGCTGCGCAGTTCCATGCGGCAGTCCGCGCCGGTGGCCGCCGGCACCCGCACCAGCGAAGAGCGGTTCTGGCAGGACCAGCTCACCGTGCCCGGCGCTTCGCAGCAGCCCAGCCGCTGATAGGAGCCCGGCAGGGGGTTGGCGAACACCGTCAGCTCCGGCACGCGGCGCAGGATGCCCGCCATGAAAGCCGCCGCCACCGGGTCCGGCCGGTCCTTGAAATTTTCAAAGAGATTGCGCCCGTCCTTGATGACCGAGAAATTCAGGTGCAGCCCGTTGCCGCTTTTGCCGGGCAGGGGCTTGGGCAGGAAGGAAGCGAACAGGCCGTGCTGCCCCGCGATGGCCTTGACCACCGTGTGCACCGTCATCAGATCATCCGCCGCCTGCAGGGGCGAGGCACAGCGGAAGTCGATCTCGTTCTGGCCGGGGCCCTGCTCGTGGTGGCTGCGCTCGGGCTGGATGCCCATCTCCTCCAGCGTGAGGCAGATGCTGCGGCGCACGTTCTCGCCCCGGTCGATGGGGGCGAGGTCGAAGTAGCCGCCCTGGTCGAAGGGGATGCGGGTGGGCTGGCCGTGCTCGTCGGTCTCAAAGAGATAGAACTCGCACTCCGGCCCCACCAGGAAGTGGTAGCCCTCCTTTGCCGCCGCCTGCTCGGTGCGGCGCAGCAGGGCACGGCCGTCCCCCTCGAAGGGGCGGCCGTCGGGGTAGCGCACGTCGCAGAACAGCCGCCCCACGCAGCCCTCGCTGGGCCGCCAGGGCAGCAGGGCGAAGGTGTCCAGGTCCGGCTGAAGGAACAGGTCCGATTCGGCCACGTTGGCAAAGCCGGGGATGGCGGACGCATCGAAGGACACCCCCTGCTCCGCCGCGTGGCGCAGCTGGCTGGACATGATGGCGATGTTCTTCTGCACGCCGAACATGTCGCAGAAGGCCAGACGGATGAACTTGATGTCGTTTTCCTCCACAAAGCGGAGAAGCTGGTCAAGGGTGTGGGTCATAAAGGCGCCCCTCCTTTGCATCGGTAAAAATTGCAAAAAGCGCTGCGTTGCCCTTGGGGGAGAACGCAGCGCCTTTGCTGTTTCGATCAATGGTATTATACCCGTCCCGGCCGGCCGCGTCAAGATGTTTTGTTGACAAGGGGCGCGGGGAATGCTATCCTTAAAGGCGAACAACGGCGTTCATGCCGCCCGTTTTGCGGGCCGGCCTGGTCGCCGTTTGTTTATTTTCCGGCCCGCGGGGCAGAAAGGACACAAGCCATGGCTCAGATCATCAACCATTCTTTTGATACCATTCCCAAAAGCTACCTGTTCAGCGAGGTGGCCCGCCGCGTGGCGGCCTTCCGCGCCGCACACCCGGAGAAAAGGCTCATTCCCATGGGCATCGGCGACGTGACCCGGCCTTTGCGCCGCCCGGTCATCGAGGCGCTGAAAAAGGCCGCCGAGGAGCAGACCCACGCCGAAAGCTTTCACGGCTACGGCCCCGAGCAGGGCTATGACTTTTTGCGCCAGGCGGTGCTGGGCCACTACGCGGGCTTTGGCGTGCACCTTGAAAAAGAGGATGTTTTCATCAGCGACGGAGCCAAGAGCGACCTGGGCAACCTGCCGGACCTGTTCTCCGGGGACTGCGTCGTGCTTCTGCCCGACCCGGTGTATCCCGTCTACCGGGATTCCAACCTGATGGCCGGACGCAGGGTGACTTATCTGGCCGCCACCCGCGCCAACGGCTTCGCTCCCCTGCCCGACGAAACCCTGTACGCGGACCTTGTCTATCTGTGCAGCCCGGCGAACCCCACCGGCGCGGCCTACACCAAAGAGCAGCTGAAGGTCTGGGTGGACTGGGCCCTGGCGAATGACGCGGTCATCCTCTACGACGCGGCCTATGAATGCTTCATTCAGGCCGACCTGCCCCACAGCATCTATGAAGTGGAGGGCGCGAAGGAGTGCGCCATCGAGGTTTGCAGTCTGAGCAAGACCGCCGGCTTCACCGGCATGCGCTGCGGCTACACCGTGGTGCCCCACGGCCTTGTGCGGGAGGGGCAGAACCTGCACGATCTGTGGCTGCGCCGCCAGTGCACCAAGATGAACGGCGTGGCCTACCCCATCCAGCGGGCCGCCGAGGCGGTGTTCACCCCCGAGGGCATGGCCGCCTGCCGCGAGGACATCGCCGCCTATCTGCGGGCCGCCGCCATCGTGGCGGACGCTCTGGACGAGCTGGGCATCTGGTACTGCGGCGGCAAGAACTCCCCCTACATCTGGATGGAGTGCCCCAAGGGGATGGACTCCTGGCAGTTCTTCGACGCCCTTTTGGAAAACGCCGGCATCATCGGCACGCCGGGCAGCGGCTTTGGCGAAAACGGCGAAGGCTACTTCCGCCTTTCGGCCTTCTCGGGCGAAGAGAACGCCCGCGCCGCCATGGAGCGCCTGCGCGCCTGGCTGCAAAGCTGAATCCCTTCACAGAAAAAGCAAGCGCCCCGGAAAACTCCGGGGCGCTCATTTTTATGCGTTCTGATGGCCCAGAGCTGCGGCAACGAAGCCGCGGAAGATGGGCTGGGGCTTGTCGGGCCGGCTCTTGAACTCCGGGTGGTACTGCACGCCCACGAAGAAGGGGTGGTCGGGCAGCTCCATGGCCTCCACCAGCCGCCCGTCGGGTGACAGGCCGCTGAACACCACGCCCGCCTCGCTCAAGGCGGCGCGGAAGTCGTTGCTCACCTCGTAGCGGTGGCGGTGGCGCTCGCTGATCATGCTCTGGCCGTAGATGCGGTGGAGCAGGGTGCCGGGCTGCACCGCGCAGGGGTAGGCCCCCAGCCGCATGGTGCCGCCCTTGGGCAGATTGCCCTGCTGGTCGGGCATGAGGTCGATGACGCAGGCGTCGCCTTCGGGGTCGAATTCGCGGGAGTTGGCCCCGGGCAGGTTCGCCAGGGCACGGGCGGCGTCGATGACCGCGATCTGCATACCGAGGCAGATGCCGAAATAGGGCACCTTGTTCCGGCGGGCCCAGTCCGCCGCCAGCACCATGCCCTCGATGCCCCGCTTGCCAAAACCGCCGGGCACCAGCACGCCGTCCGCCTTTGCCAGGCGCGCGTCCACCGTCTCGGGAGTGAGGGATTCCGAGTCCACCCAGTCCAGCGTCACGGCGGCGTTGTTGGCATAACCCGCGTGATTCAGCGCTTCCACCACCGAGAGGTATGCGTCGTGCAATTCCACATACTTGCCCACGATGGCGATGTTCACCTTTCTTTCCAGACTGCCGATGCGCCGGCAGAGGGCCGACCACTCGGTGAGGTCGGGCTCCCTGGTCTCAAAGCCCAGCCGCTTGCAGACAAGATCGTCCAGCCCGGCGGCGTGGAGCATCAGCGGCACCTCGTAGAGGCTGCCAAGGGTGCGGTTTTCGATGACGCAGTTCGGCTCCACATTGCAGAAGGCCGCCAGCTTTTGCAGGATGCCCTCTTCCAGCGGCTCGTCGCACCGGGCGATGATGACGTCCGGCATGATGCCCATGCTCTGCAGCTCCCGCACCGAATGCTGGGCTGGCTTTGTCTTGTGCTCGCCGGAGCACTTGAGCCAGGGCACCAACACCACATGGAGGAACATGCAGTTCTCCCGCCCTTTTTCCCGGCTGATCTGGCGCAGCGCCTCCAAAAAGGGCTGGCTCTCGATGTCGCCGATGGTGCCGCCGATCTCGGTGATGACCACATCCGCGCCGGTGTAGTCGCCCAGGCCGTAGACGAACTGCTTGATCTCCCCGGTGATGTGGGGGATGGTCTGCACCGTGCGGCCCAGATACTCCCCCGCCCGCTCCTTGTGCAGCACGTTCCAGTAGACCCGGCCGCTGGTGAGATTGGACAGCTTGTTCAGGTCCTCGTCGATGAACCGCTCATAGTGGCCCAGGTCCAGGTCGGTCTCCACGCCATCCTCGGTGACGAAGACCTCACCGTGCTGATACGGGCTCATGGTGCCGGGGTCAACGTTGATGTAGGGGTCCAGCTTCTGGGCGGCCACCTTGAGGCCCCGCTGTTTCAGCAGCCGGCCAAGGCTGGCCGCGCTGATGCCCTTGCCCAGGCCGGACACCACGCCGCCGGTGACGAAAATATGCTTTGCCATAGAAAATTCCACCTCTGCTCCCTGCGCTTTTGCAAAAAAAGAGAGGGCGTCCATCACCCCGCCGAAAACGACGGAGCGATGGACGCCCTTGTCCTAACGAAGAGTCATTATAAGCCCGGCGCGGGGGTTTGTCAACGGGAAATCACACGGAGAACAGCAGTTCGCTGTAATCGGGATAGGGCAGCGCACCGGCGGGCAGATAGACTTCGGCGGCGTCCGCCAGACTGCGCACATCGTCCATGGCGGGCAGCACCTCGTCGTGATAGAACCAGGCGGCTTCCTGCCCGTTGCCCAGGGCCTCCGCTCTCTCCAGCGCGGCCTCCAGTTCCTGCTGGGCGGCATCGATCTTGCCGTAGCTTGCGGCCAGCTGTTCCAGCCGGGCTTGCAGCGCCGCGCAGGAGGCGGCGGGAGCCGCCGCCTTGCAGCCGTTGATGGAGGCGGCAAGGTGGTCCATGGAATCCAGCACCGCGGGCAGGAACTGGCCGCGCACCATCATGCCCATGGTCTTTGCCTCCACGTGCAGGGTCTTGCAGTAGTTCTCCAGCAGAATGGCGTAGCGGGAGCGCACCTCGCCCTCGGTGAAGATGTGGTGGGCGGTGAACAGGCGGATGTTCTTTTCCGCCACCATGCAGGGCAGGGCCTCCGGGGTGGAGCGCAGATTGTAAAGCCCCCTTCTTTCCGCCTCGGCCACCCACTCGTCGGTGTAGCCGTTGCCGTTGAAGATGACCTTCTTGTGCTTTTTGATGGCGCGCTTGACCAGCTCGTGCACGGCGGCGTCCATCCCGTCGGGGGCGGCGTCCTTCAGCTCGTCATAAAACTCCCGCAGGGCCTGAGCCACGGCGGTGTTCAGCACCACGTTGGGGCCGGACACCGACAAAGACGAACCGGGCATGCGGAACTCGAACTTGTTGCCGGTGAAGGCGAAGGGGCTGGTGCGGTTGCGGTCGGTGGTGTCCTTGAAAAACTGGGGGATGACCGACGTGCCCATCTGCATGGCCACCTTCTCCTGCTTGCCGAAATACTCGTCGTTCTCGATGGATTTCAGCACGGCGGTGAGCTCATCGCCCAGGAACACCGACACGATGGCCGGCGGCGCTTCGTTGGCGCCCAGGCGGTGGTCGTTGCCGGCGGTGGCCACCGACACCCGCAGAAGGTCGGCGTACTCATCCACCGCCTTGATGACCGCCATCAGGAACACCAGGAACTTGGTGTTCTCGGCTGGGGTGCGGCCGGGATAGAGCAGGTTCGCGCCGGTGTTGGTGATGAGGGACCAGTTGTTGTGCTTGCCGGAGCCGTTGATGCCCTCGAAGGGCTTTTCGTGGAGCAGGCAGGCCAGGCCGTGGCGGTCGGCCACCAGCTTCATCATCTCCATGGTCAGCTGGTTGTGGTCCACGGCGATGTTGGCGGTGTCGTACACCGGGGCCAGCTCGTGCTGGGCGGGGGCCACCTCGTTGTGCTTGGTCTTGGCGGGCACCCCCAGCTTCCACAATTCCTCGTCCAGGTCGTGCATGAAGGCCGCCACCCGGGGGCGCAGCGCGCCGAAGTAGTGGTCCTCCATCTCCTGCCCCTTCGGCGCGGACGCGCCCAGCAGGGTGTGCCCCGTGAACACAAGGTCCTTGCGCTTTTCAAAGAGAGCCTTATCCACCAGGAAATACTCCTGCTCCGGGCCGATGGTGGTGGACACGCTGGTCACCGCCTCGTCCCCCAGCAGGTGCAGGATGCGCACCGCCTCATGGCTCAAGGTCTCCATCGAGCGCAGGAGGGGGGTCTTTTTGTCCAGCGCCTCGCCGCTGTAGGAGCAGAAGGCGGTGGGGATGTAGAGGGTACCGTCCTTGATGAAGGCGGGGCTTGTGGGGTCCCATGCGGTGTAGCCCCGGGCCTCGAAGGTGGCGCGCAGGCCGCCGGAGGGGAAGCTGGACGCATCCGGCTCGCCCTTGATGAGCTCCTTGCCGGAAAAATCCATGATGACCTCGCCGTTCCCCACCGGGGAGATGAAGCTGTCGTGCTTTTCGGCGGTGAAGCCGGTCATGGGCTGGAACCAGTGGGTGAAATGGGTGGCGCCGTGCTCCACGGCCCACTCCTTCATGGCCACCGCCACCGCGTTGGCCACGCTGCGCTCCAGCGGCAGGTTCTCGTCGATGGTCCTGCGCAGGGCTTTGTAAACGTCCTTGGGCAGCTTTTCCCGCATGACGCGGTCGCCAAACACCAGACTGCCGTACAGTTCAGGCACATTCTTCGTCATATAACAGCTCTCCTTTCCCCTTTTGCGCCTTGGCGGCACAAAAAAAGCGGCGCTCCCGGATGAAGCCTCATCCGAAAGCGCCGTTGCTTTCCATGGCTGCAATTGTACTCGTTTTTTCCGCCTTGTCAACACCTTTTTTTGCCGCCTGCAGCGCCTTCGCCCCTGCCCGCCGTGCCGCCTTTGGCCCGGCTTTAATGTATTTTTTACCGCTTTAGTGCGGCAAATCGCTAAAACAGCCCGGCTTTTGCGCCCGGAATTTTTCACAAAACGCCGATTCTTGCAAAACCGCTTTACAAACCCGGGGCCCCGGGCGTATCATAAAACACGACAAAGGCGTCAAAGCTCCCTGCACGAGGGGGTTTTGACGCCTTTGTCTTTTTTTATTTCGCAAATCGGGAGGTACCGCCATGAAAACACCCGGCAGCCAGGGCCTTTACTGCCCGCAATTCGAGCACGACAACTGCGGCATCGGCGCCGTTGTGGACATTCACGGCCGCAAGAGCCACCAGACGGTGGCGGACGCGCTGACCATCGTGGAGCATCTGGAGCACCGCGCGGGCAAGGACGCCGAGGGCAAGACCGGCGACGG
>ERZ1673695.1123-NODE-1123-length-30465-cov-8.417593_pt1 | contig 30465 bp, 23 predicted proteins | sample MGYA00580225_ERZ1673695 | MGnify/ENA primary metagenome ERZ1673695 (study PRJEB41218, sample SAMN15661739) | gut metagenome | host: Homo sapiens | place: Canada: London | collected 2015-08-20/2019-03-30 | study: EMG produced TPA metagenomics assembly of... | reverse complement strand
GCTCCGGCATGTACACCGCCAACAGCATGAACTGCCTGTGCGAGGCCATCGGCATCGCACTGCCCGGCAACGGCACCATTCCTGCCGTCTACTCCAAGCGTCTGCAGCTGGCAAAGCACGCCGGTATGGCCATTATGGATATGGTCAAGAAGGGCATCACCGCACGCCAGATCATCAACGAGCGCTCCATCCGCAACGCTCTTACCTGCGATATGGCTCTGGGCTGCTCCACCAACACGGTGCTGCACCTGCTGGCCATCGCTTATGAGGCTGGTGTGCCCATCGACCTGAAGCTGTTCAACGAGATCAGCGCCAAGACCCCGAACCTGTGCCATCTGGCACCGGCCGGCCCCACCCACATGCCGGACCTGTACGCCGCAGGCGGCATCCCCGCCGTGCAGGCAGAGCTGGCCAAGAAGGGCCTGCTGGATCTGGATGTGCCCACCGTTACCGGCAAGACGCTGGGCGAGAACATCAAGGGCGCACACATCCTGAACGACAAGGCCATCCGTCCCATCGACAACCCCTACTCCCAGACCGGCGGTCTGCAGATCCTGTGGGGCAACATTGCACCGGACGGCTGTGTGGTCAAGCGCAGCGCCGTGGCCCCCGAGATGCAGCAGCATTCCGGCCCGGCCCGCGTGTTCAACAGCGAGGACGAGGCCATTGCCGCCATCTATGCGGGCAAGATCGTCCCGGGCGATGTGGTGGTCATCCGCTACGAAGGCCCCAAGGGCGGCCCCGGTATGCGTGAGATGCTGAACCCCACCTCCGCTCTGGCCGGCATGAAGCTGGACAAGACCGTGGCCCTCATCACCGACGGCCGCTTCTCCGGCGCAAGCCGCGGCGCAGCCATCGGCCATGTCAGCCCGGAGGCTGCTTCCGGCGGTCCCATCGGCCTGATCGAGGAGGGAGATACCATCAACATTGATATCCCCAATGCCTCCATCACGCTGGAGGTCAGCGACGAAGTTCTGGCCCAGCGCAAGGCAAAGTATGTTGCACCCGAACCCAACATCAAAACCGGCTGGCTGAGCCGCTACGCACGCATGGTCACCAGTGCAAATCTGGGCGCTGTGCTGAAGTAATTTGATGATCTAAGCAAAAACAGAGGGACGACCCCGCGTCGTTCCTCTGTTTTTTGTTTCCTGAAGGTTATCTGTAAAAAAATCGGCAAAGCCCGCAGGCTCTGCCGATCTGTGATCCGAATTATTCTCCGTGGCCGAACAGCACCGCACGGAAGGTTGCAAAGATGATCTTCCAGTCCACCAGGAAGCTGCGCTCTTTGACATACTTCACATCCAGTGCCATCCATTCGTCAAAGCTCAGCTGGTTGCGGTGCGGTGCAATCTGCCAGTAGCAGGAAAGGCCGGGTGTCACGTACAGCCGCTGCCATTCATAGGGCGTGTACTGGGCCACCTCGCGGGGCAGCGCCGGGCGCGGGCCCACAATGCTCATATCGCCCTTGAGGATGTTCACCAGCTGAGGCAGCTCGTCGATGCTGGTCTTGCGGATGAAATGGCCCACACGGGTGATGCGCGGGTCGTCCTTCATCTTGAATACCGGGCCGTCCATCTCGTTGTCCTGCAGCAGATCGTTGAGCTTGCTCTCAGCGTTCGGGCACATGGAACGGAACTTGTACAGCCGGAACAGCTTGCCGTTGCGGCCCACCCGCAGCTGGCTGAACACCGGGCTTGCACCCGGGCTGTCGATCCAGACTGCAATGCAGGTAAGGAGCATCAGCGGGGAAAGCGCGATCAGCGCCAGCAGAGAAAAGAAGATATCCTGTGCGCGGCGCACACACCAGTAGGCGCGGTGCTCGTGAAGATTCGTCTTACGGTCGATCGTGACCGGCTTGCGGATGCCAAGCTCTGCGCCGGGCTCCTCCATCCAACCGGTCTGCAGCCAGTATTCCGCTTCTGGCGCAGTGGTTACAGTTGTCATACTTAGATTCACTCCATTGATCCTATAACATGAAAACAGGAGAGCCCCAAACTCTCCCACACAGTTATTGCACCTGTTGCACAATAAAACTGCAAACTTCTGTACAATTTTACCATGTGTACAGGCGGATTGCAAGAGAGTTGAACCATTTTTTGTCTGGTATATCAGAAAAAACCGGATCACAGAGGTGGAAAACGATGAACAGACAGACCGATGCGCCAGAGCCTTACCCGAACAGGCTCTTTGTGTTGTGCATATAGACCGACAGCACAAGCCCCACGCAGATATACAGCATCAGCACCGAGCTGCCGCCCGCAGAATAAAAGGGCAGGGTGACGCCGATGACCGGCAGCACCCGCAGATTCATGCCCACATTCACGGCGATCTGCGCCATCAGAGCACCGCCGATGCCAGCGCAGATATAGCTGCCCAGCAGGTCCTCGCTGCGCGCACCGGTGGCAAAGGTCTTGATCACCAGTGCCAGCAGTGCCCCCAGCACGATGCACAGGCCCACAAAGCCAATGGCATTGCCCATCCAGCTGAGAATAAAGTCGTTGTGGGCATTGGGCACGCTGTAGTACCGCCCGCTGAACAGGCCGTTGCCAAAGATGCCGCCGGAGCCAATGGCGATCTCGCCGCGCTGCTGCTGGTAGATGATGTTTTTCCAGGTGGCTTCGTTGGGTGCCCAGCCGGTGGTATTCTCCGGGTCGATAACGGCCAGAATGCGGTACCACTGGTAGCCCTTGCCGATCTTATCGCTGAAAAAGGCAAACGCCGCCGCCACGGCCACAGCTGCCGCCGAGATGGCACCGATGATATACTTCCAGCTCAGGCCCGCTGCAAACATCATGCAGCAGCCGATGATGGCGTAGATGATGGCGGTGCCGTCGTCGCCCTGAATGTGGATGATAAGGATGGGCACGGCCAGATGCAGCAGAAGCTTTACCAGCTCCTTTGGCTCGTTGATGCGGCTGCGCACATTGTTCAGGTGCATGGCAAAGGTAAGGATAAAGCTGATCTTTGCCAGCTCCGTGGGCTGGAAGGTAAAGCCGCCCAGCTTGTACCAGGAGTAGTTGTCGGTGTCACCGGCGTTGAAGCCGATGGTCAGCGGGCCGATGGCCACATTGCGGATGAACAGCGTGGGCAGCACCAGACCCCATGTCAGGGCTACATGCACCGGCCACACCTTGACAAGGCTGCGGTAGTCGATGCAGGAGAGCAGCAGCGCAATCACGATGCCAAGCCCGGCTGCTGCCGCCTGCACCAGCGCGCGGCGGTAATCGCCGATGCCGGTAATGGCACCAGTGATCTCGTCCGTGGCAAAGCCGTTGCCCTGCTTTGCGGCCCAGGAGGCAAGAGCCACCACCGCCATGGTGCTGCTGAAGATGCACAGCAGCAGATAGATCTTATCCGTTCGTTTAAAATATTGTCGAATGCTTTCCAAGAAAGCACCACCTTTCGTTTCCAGATGCACACCGGGTTTTGCCGCTGCAGCGGGCAATACCAACCCAGTTTATCCTATTATACACAGCCTGCACACCGTTTGCAATCCACCGGGTGTGACAGCTTTGCAAAATCCGCACGAATGCTTGACAAAGCAGACCGCACCATCTACAATGAAGGTGCAGCAGAAAGCTCCTTTGCAGAGCGCCTGCCGCGCAAAGAAAATGGCAGGAAGATGCCTGCTGGAAAAGGGCGGCGTGCCGCATTGGGCGGCAGATATGCCCGGAGGAAATGGGAATGGAACACGATATGCTCCGCCGTTTTGGGTGTGCACTGTGCGCTCTGGCTTTCGCGCTCACAGCGCTGCCCACAGCGGCTTTTGCACAGCAGCCGGAAGAACAGGCGGCTGTGCAGCAGAGCCTTTCGGCCACAGATGTGCGCGAGATGCAGCAGGCAGATGCTGCTGTGACCGCACTGACCGGAGGCAGCGACTATGCACAGATGACCGAGGACGAGCGCACAGATGCTGCTTTGCAGCAGCTGAATGCGCTGACCGCACAGGGCCTTGTGAAGCAGGGGTCTGTCTACACCGATGCCGAAAACGGCATGATCAGCTTTACCTACAGCTGCGGCGCGCTGGGCGGCATCTTGCTTACCGACCCGGAGAAGGAGAACACCGCAGCCCTGCCGGAGCTGGACGAGAGCCAGCTGCAGGAGCTGGCAGAGAACAAGCGGGTGGGCACGGCGGCGATCTATTATGCGTTTGACAACACGATCAACAGCACCCGCTACCCGTATTATGCCTACATGCAGACCTATTGGGATTCGGTGGGCCTGCAGACGGATCTGGATACCACCGTTACTGTATCCGACCTGCACAGGATGGGCCGTTACGACCTGTGCATCCTGAGCACCCACGGCGCGTACTACACCTATGAATACGGCTGGCTGTTCAAAAAGACCACCACGGAGCCGCTGATCCTGCTGACTGAGAGATCGGATTTCTGGAGCGATCTGCGCTATGGCTTTGACCTGCTGGCCCACCGCGTGGTCAAGGTGAACGGTATGTATGCCGTCAACGGCGATTTCTTCCGCAGTGCCTACCGCGGCAATGGCATCGTGCTCAGCGAGACCTGCGAGTTCTACGGCAAGAACGGCCATGTGGACACCTCTATGGCAGACGGCCTGCTGGCAGGCGGTGCCAAGGCGGTGATGGGCTATGTGAACAATGTCTACTCGGTGTATTCCCGCAGTATGCTGTGGGCCGCTGTAAACCGGATGATCGAGGGCGAAACGCTGGAACAGGCCGTGGACTATGCCAAGAGCATCTACGGCACCGATGATATCATCTGGTACAACGAGCAGGGCGGCAGACGGTCCCATGCGGCGGCATCCTATGCGATGCTCAGCGGAGACCGAAGCGCTGCACTGCCCAACCCCTACACGGCAGCGGATGTGGATGCGGCGGCGTAAGCAACACACGGCATTGCACTTTTGCACAAAGTATATTATACTAAAGGACGGCAGAGTATTCTGCCGTCCCTTTTGCTTTATAAAATGAGGTAAGCTTCATGTCAGAATATATCACCCACTCCCGCGCCGAGACGGTGGCGCTGGGTGCCCGTATGGCCGCAGTGCTGGCACCGGGTTCGCTGGTTGCGTTCACCGGCGGGCTGGGCGCGGGCAAGACCGCTTTTACCGAGGGCCTTGCCGAGGGCCTTGGCTGCACCGACCCGGTGTCCAGCCCAACCTTTGCCATTGTGAACTACTACCGCGGCCCAAAGCCGCTGGCGCACTTTGACCTGTACCGTATTTCCACTGAGAACGACCTGTGTGCTGCAGGCTTTTACGATTATTTGGATCAGGGGGCCATTGTGGCAGCAGAGTGGAGCGAGAACTTTGCAGACCTGCTGGCACTGGAAAACCCCATCCGGGTGGATATCCAGCGCGTGGACGAAAATACCCGCAGGATCACCATTGAGGGGGTAACGCTATGAACATCTTAGCTGTGGATACAGCGGGCAAAACGGCTGGTGTGGCTCTTTTGCAGGATGACCGCCTGCTGTACGAGGTGTATCTGGACGCAGGCATGACCCACAGCGAAACGCTGATGCCCATGATCGACACCTGCCTGAAGATGTGCGGCATGACCTGTGCAGATATTGACTTGTACGGTGTCAACGCAGGCCCCGGCAGTTTTACCGGGCTGCGCATCGGTCTGGCGGCGGTCAAGGGTCTGGCCTTCCCGCGGGAAACGCTGTGCGCACCGGTCTCCACGCTGGAAGCACTGGCCGCAGCCCACACGGGCGAGGGCACCGTGCTGTGCGCACTGGATGCCCGCCGTGCGCAGGTATACAGTGCCGCGTTCGACCTTGCCACCCACAGCCGCCTGCTGGAAGACGATGCCCGGGCGGTGGCAGATCTGGCCGATTTTGTAGAAAATTGCAAAAAGCCCCTGTTTTTTGTTGGTGATGGCGCATCTCTGTGCTATAATAAATACGGCAGTGTGCCGGGCGTGCTGCAGGCACCTGCGGCCCTGCGCGGCGGGCGTGCTGCTGCAGTGGCCCTTGTGGCAAAGCAGATGGCCGAAGCCGGAAAGGCTGTGCTGCCGGAGGCTCTGCTGCCGGACTACCACCGCCTGAGTCAGGCCGAGAGGGAGCGCGCAGAGCGCCTTGCAGCAGAAGCTGCAGCCAATGCCGCCCAAAACAAGGAGCAGGCATAAAACCCTGCGTGACTGAGAGAAAGGAACATTTCCATGGCAAAACCCATTGCACTGGCCGCTGACCACGGCGGATTTGAACTGAAAGAAGCTGTCAAGGCGCATCTGAAGGAGCTGGGTCTGGAATACATCGATTTTGGCACCCACAGCACCGACAGCGTGGATTACCCCGATATGGCCGTGCCCGCCTGCGATGCAGTTGTGAGCGGCGAGTGCAGCAAGGCACTGCTGTTCTGCGGCACCGGCGTGGGCATCAGCATGGCAGCAAACAAGATCAAGGGCATTCGTGCCTGCTGCTGCTCTGACAGCTTCAGCTGCGAGTATACCCGCCGCCACAACGACGCCAACGCCCTGTGTATGGGCGGCCGCGTCGTGGGTGCAGGCTTGGCCTGCCAGCTGGTGGATCTCTTCCTGAATACGGAGTTTGAGGGCGGCCGCCATCAGCGCCGCATCGACAAGCTGACCGCATTGGAGAACCGCTGATCATGGCGAAGCGTATGTGGAGCTGTTTTAAATCGTAATCTTGGACCCGATAGAGTTATCTATTTAAAATAAGGAGCGTGTTTTTATGACCCCGATGATCGTTGAGCATCCGCTGCTGCAGCACAAGCTGAGCATTCTGCGCAACAAGCAGACCGGTACCAAGGAGTTCCGTGACCTTGTTGGCGAGATCGCGACCCTGCTGTGCTACGAAGCGACCCGTGACCTGCCTCTGGAAGAGGTGGAGATCGAAACACCCATCACCATGGCAAAGACCAAGGTGCTGGCTGGCCGCAAGCTGGCTCTGGTGCCCATCCTGCGCGCAGGCATGGGTATGCTGGACGGTATGCTGACCCTGCTGCCCGCTGCAAAGGTGGGCTTCATCGGCCTGTACCGCGACGAGGAGACCCTGCAGCCCGTGGAGTACTTCTGCAAGCTGCCGCAGGACATTGCAGAGCGCGATGTTCTGGTTCTGGGCCCGATGCTGGCCACCGGCGGCAGCGCCATTGATGCCATCACCCAGATCAAGAAGCATGGCGCAAAGCGCATCAAGTTCATCGGTCTGATCGCCGCTCCCGAAGGCATCAAGGCCCTGCACGAGGCACACCCTGATGTGGATATCTACCTCGGCGCAGAGGATGACCACCTGAACGAGAACGGCTATATCGTTCCCGGTCTGGGCGACGCAGGCGACCGCATCTACGGCACCAAGTAAGAAACTGTATCACGGAAGGGCAGCTGGGAACAGCTGCTCTTTTTTGTGCAGACGAAAAGGGGAACGACGGCTGTCGTTCCCCTTTGTGCGTTATGGAAAAACTCAGATCTCGGCCAGAATGGCATCGCCCATGGCGGTGCAGCCAAGGCAGGTGCAGCCCTCGCTCATGTTGTCGGCGGTGCGCAGGCCCTTGTCCAGCACCTTGTTCACGGCGGTCTCAATGGCATCGGCCTCCTCGGCCATGCCGAAGGAGTAGCGCAGCATCATGGCGGCAGACAGGATGCAGGCGGTGGGGTTCACGATGTCTTTGCCCGCAATATCGGGGGCCGAGCCGTGGATGGGCTCGTACAGGCCGCGGGTGCCGTCGCCCAGAGAGGAGGACGGGATCATGCCGATGGAGCCGGTGATCATGGAAGCCTCGTCCGACAGGATGTCGCCGAACATGTTCTCGGTAACGATCACGTCGAACTGGGCGGGGTTCTTGACGATCTGCATGGCGCAGTTATCCACGAACATCTCGCTGTATTCCACATCCGGGTACTCGGCCTGCAGGCGGTGCATCACGCTGCGCCACAGGCGGCTGGTGTCCAAAACGTTTGCCTTGTCCACGCAGCACAGCTTTTTGCGGCGCTTGCGTGCGGTCTCGAAGCCGATGCGGCCGATGCGCTCGATCTCGTGCTCCGAGTAGGGCATGGAGTCGATGGCTTGCTTCTCACCATTCTCAAGGGTGTGGGTCTCGTGGTTGCCGAAGTATACGCCGCCGATCAGCTCACGCACGATGATGAAATCGATGCCCTGTGCCACGATCTCGGGCTTCAGGGGACTGGCAGGAGCCAGCTGCGGCCAGATCTTGGCCGGGCGGTTGTTGGAGTACAGGCCCATGCCTGCACGCAGTCGCAGCAGACCCTTCTCCGGGCGCTGCTCACCGGGCAGGCCCTCCCACTTGGGGCCGCCCACGGCACCCAGCAGGACGCTGTCCGCAGCAAGGCACTTGTCCAGTTCGTGCTGGGGCAGCGGGTCACCGTACTTGTCAATGGCTTCGCCGCCCATGGCAGCGTCGGTGTAGTGGAAGGTGTGGCCGTACTTTTCGGCCACCTTGTCAAGCACGCGGATGGTCTGCTTGACGATCTCCGGGCTGGAGCAGTCGCCCCAGATGACAGCAATGTTTTTTTCCATTGGTGGTACTCCTTTTATGAATGAAACTCCTTCCGTCATCGCTGCGCGATGCCACCTCCCTCTGAGAGGGAGGCTTTGGTAAAATCGGAAACTTTCCCTCTTCGACAGAGGCTCCCTCTGTGAGGGAGCTGTCGAGCGAATGCGAGACGGAAGGAGTTTGCCTTACTGCTTCGCCTTGATGGACTTCATCAGTCCACCGGCGGAGATGATCTCCTGAATGAACGGCGGGAAGGGCTCGGCATGGAACACCTTGCCGTTGGTCTCGTCGGTAATGACACCGGTGTCAAAGTCCACGCTCACAGTGTCGCCCGCATTGATGGCATCCACAGCCTCCGGGCACTCCATGATGGGCAGACCGATGTTGATGCTGTTGCGGTAGAAGATGCGGGCAAAGCTCTTGGCAATGACCACCGAGATGCCGGCGGTCTTGATGCACAGCGGTGCGTGCTCACGGGAGGAGCCGCAGCCGAAGTTCCAGCCGCCCACCATGATGTCGCCGTCCTTCACCTTCTTGACGAAGTCCTTGTCGATGTCCTCCATGCAATGGCTGGCCAGCTCTTTGGCATCCTGGGTGTTCAGGTGGCGGGCCGGGATGATGACATCGGTATCCACATTATCCGGGTATTTGAAAACAGAACCTTTTGCGTTCATTGTTGTGCTCCTTTCCGATCAGACCGTGCGGGGGTCGGTGATGCAGCCGGTCAGTGCGCTGGCGGCGGCAGTGGCGGGAGAAGCAAGGTAGACCTCGCTCTTCACATGGCCCATGCGGCCCACAAAGTTGCGGTTGGTGGTGGAAACGCAGCGCTCGCCCTCGGCCAGAATGCCCATGTAGCCGCCAAGGCAGGGGCCGCAGGTGGGGGTGGACACGATGCAGCCTGCATCAATAAAGGCAGTGGTCCAGCCGCGCAGGATGCATTCCTTGTAAACGGCCATGGTGGCGGGGATGATGATGCCGCGCACGCCCTTGGCAATGTGCTTGCCCTTGAGCACATTGTAGGCGGCTTCCATGTCCTCCAGACGGCCGTTGGTGCAGCTGCCGATCACAACCTGATCGATCTTGATGTCCTTGCCCTCGCTGGCAAGGTGGGTGTTCTCGGGCAGGTGGGGGTAGCTGACGGTGGGTTCCAGCTTGTCCAGATCGATCTCAATGGTCTTTTCGTACTCGGCATCCGGGTCGGCCTCAAAGAACACCGGCTCACGCTGGCTGCGGCCCTTGAGGTAAGCCTTGGTCACATCGTCTACGGGGAAGATGCCGTTCTTGGCACCGGCTTCGATGGCCATGTTGCAGATGCACAGGCGGTCGTCCATCGTCAGGCTGGCAACGCCCGGGCCGGTGAACTCCATGGATTTGTACAGCGCACCGTCCACACCGATCATGCCGATGATGTGCAGGATCAGGTCCTTGCCGGAGACGCGGGGGCCGAACTTGCCCTTGAGCACGAACTTGATGGCAGAGGGTACCTTGAACCATGCCATGCCGGTGGCCATGCCGGCAGCCATATCGGTGGAGCCGACACCGGTGGAGAAGGCACCCAGTGCACCATAGGTGCAGGTGTGACTGTCCGCGCCGATGACGCAGTCGCCTGCGGTCACGATGCCTTTTTCCGGCAGCAGAGCGTGCTCAATGCCCATCTGGCCCACATCGTAGAAGTTGAGGATATCGTATTTGTTGGCGAACTCGCGGCACTGCTTGGACTGGGTGGCGCTCTTGATGTCCTTGTTGGGCACAAAGTGGTCCAGCACAATGGCAATGTGCTCTTTGTCGAACACACCGTCAAAACCGGCCTTTTCAAACTCGTTGATGGCAACCGGGGTGGTGATGTCGTTGCCCAGCACGATGTCCAGCTTTGCATTGATGAGCTGGCCTGCCTTGACCTCGGCAAGACCGGCATGTGCGGCAAGAATTTTCTGCGTCAGGGTCATTCCCATGATGGTACTCTCCTTTTGATACTCTCTATTGGATAGGCGGCTTGCCCTCTCAGCTTCGCTTCGCTCAGCAGCTCTCCCAAAGGGAGAGCCTTTGGCAGTCCACGTAAACTTCATCTCTTTGCCAAGGCCTCTCCCTTTGGGAGAGGTGGCACGGCGTAAGCCGTGACGGAGAGGGCGAGGACGCTGCCCTCTTTTTAATTATTTATTATTGATGGCGCTCACCAGTGCCTTGATGCCGGCCACGATGATATCGGTATCCGTACCGGCACCCCATGTGACGGTGTTATCGCCCCAGACAAGGCCGACGTAGGAGGCAGCGCGGGAAGTGGAGCCTTCGTCCAGACTGTGCTCGGAGTAGGTCTCGAGGTGGAACTCCATGCCGGTGGCGCTCTGGATGGCGTTTGCCACAGCGTCCAGACGGCCATTGCCCACCGAGGTGACCACCTTGCGCTGACCGTTCAGCTCCAGCGTGACGGTGGCGGTGATGCCGCCCACCTGTGCAAAGTGGGCTTCCAGAACGTTGAGCGGCTTGCAGCGGTTGAGGAAGGCATCCTCGAAGATGCGCAGCACCTCGTTTGCGCTCAGCTCTTTGTGGCTGTGGTCGGAAACGCTCTTGACCTTGTAGCCCAGAGCCTCGCGCATTTTGGGCGGCAGGTTGTAGCCGAAGTTCTGCTCCAGCACAAAGCCGATGCCGCCCTTGCCGCTCTGGCTGTTGATGCGGATAACATCGGCATCGTAGGTGCGGCCGATGTCGTGGGGGTCAACGGGGATGTAGGGGCAGGTCCAGCGGTGTTCGCCATGCTCCTTGCGGTAGGCCATGCCCTTTGCAATGGCATCCTGATGGCTACCGGAGAAGGCGGCGAACACCAGCTGACCGGCGTAGGGGGTGCGCTCGTAAATGTGCATCCGGGTCACACGCTCGTAGGTGGCGCAGATGTCCGGCATATCGGAGAAGTCCAGCCTGGGGTCCACGCCGTGGCTGTACATGTTCATGGCCAGCGTCACCGCGTCCACGTTGCCGGTGCGCTCGCCGTTGCCGAACAGGCAGCACTCCACCCGCTGTGCACCCGCCAGCACGGCCAGCTCTGCGCAGGCCACGCCGGTGCCGCGGTCGTTGTGGGGATGGGTGGAGATGATGACGCTGTCGCGGTATTTCAGGTGCTTGTCGCAGTACTCGATCTGGTTTGCGTAGACGTGCGGCATGCTCATTTCCACGGTAACGGGCAGGTTGATGATCATGGGGCGGTCCGTGGTGGGCTGCATGATGTCCAGCACGGCATTGCACACATCCACGGCATAGTCCACCTCGGTGCCGGTAAAGCTCTCAGGGCTGTACTCGAACAGGAAGTTGCCCTCATACTCTTCGCTCAGCTGCTTGACCAGCTTTGCGCCGTCGGTGGCGATCTGCTTGATCTCCTCCTTGCTCTTGTGGAACACCTGCTCGCGCTGGGCCACAGAGGTGGAATTGTAGAAGTGGATCACCGCGCGGGGTGCGCCCTTGACGGCCTCGAAGGTCTTGCGGATGATGTGGTCGCGGCACTGGGTCAGCACCTGTACGGTGACATCCTCGGGAATCATGTTCTTTTCGATCAGGGTGCGCAGGAACTCGTACTCGGTGTCGCTGGCGGCAGGGAAGCCCACCTCGATCTCCTTGAAGCCGATCTTGACCAGCATCTGGAAGAACTCCAGCTTTTCCTCCAGGCTCATGGGCACGATCAGGGCCTGATTGCCGTCGCGCAGGTCCACACTGCACCATGCGGGGGCTTTTTCAATGTGATCCTTCTTTACCCAGCTGTCATAGCCTGCGGGTACCGGGTAGTAACCCGGAGCGTACTTGGTTGCGTCCATCATTTGCGCGTCCTCCCAAACAATTTACACTTCTTGCTCCATGCTCTTTGTGAGCGTCCTTGCCCTCTCAGTCTCACATTCGTTCGACAGCTCTCCCAAAGGGGGAGCCCTTGGCAAAACCAAAAACTTTGCCGTACTGCCAAGGCCTCTCACTTTGGGAGAGGTGGCACGGCGTAAGCCGTGACGGAGAGGGCAAGCCTGCTTCCAAAAGGCAGATATACGAAAAGGCTCTCGTCTTTCAAGGCGAAAACCTTGAGAGACGAGAGCCTGTAAAATTCAAACTACAGGGCACCCGTGGTACCACTCTCTTTGCTGCGCCTTTGGGCACAGCCGCTTTGCACGATCGGCTTTTTGCGGCGAATCGCTGTCCTTGTAACGGTGGACATCCGTCAGAGCCTACTTGTGTGTTCAGCCCTGCCGCTCAGGGGCCAGTAACCGAAACCCTCTGCACCCGCCTTGCACCACCCGGCGGCTCTCTGTACGCAGAAGAAAATCGTTTTTTCCCCGTCAACGCATTTGTGCTTTTTTCAAAGTGGACTAAGTTTAGCATGATTCGCGGGCAGTGTCAAGCAATCTGACTCATTCTAAAAATGAAACAATTTCACAAAATAAGGGGCAGAATTTTCCAAAATTATGCACGAGGCGTTAATGTTAACAATTTGCTAAGTTTTTGGAAAGTTCTGCTCGAATTGCTGTTGCGCCCGGTTTTACTGTGCTATACTACTTGCATCAGGAACCAAAGGAGGAATTGCCACATGAAAGAAGTCAAACCTTCCAAAAAGCCGCTGGCGATCTACTACGCCATTGTGCTGGCGGTCCTGCTGCTGCTCAACCTTGTGCTGCTGCCGTGGATGAGCGAGCGTCAGGTGGAGGAAGTGGACTACGGTACCTTTATGACCATGACCGAGGAAAAGAACATCGGCCGTGTGGATATCGAATCCAACCAGATCATTTTTACCGATAAAGAGGAAAAGCAGGTCTACAAGACCGGCCTGATGAACGACCCGGAGCTTACCCAGCGCCTGTATGATGCCGGAGCACAGTTTTCCAGCGAGATCGTGGAGCAGGGGTCGCCGATGCTCAATTTCCTGATCTGGTTCCTGCTGCCCATCCTGTTGTTCAGCTTCATCGGCAACCAGATGAACAAAAAGCTGATGGAAAAGGCCGGCGGCGGCCCGGGGTCCATGATGTTCGGCGGCGTGGGCAAATCCAATGCCAAGGTCTATGTGCAGTCCACCCACGGCATCCGCTTTGCGGATGTTGCCGGTGAGGATGAAGCTAAGGAAAACCTGCAGGAGATCGTGGATTACCTGCACGACCCCGGCAAGTACGAGAGCATTGGCGCATCCATGCCCAAGGGCATTCTGCTGGTGGGCCCTCCGGGCACCGGCAAGACCATGCTGGCTAAGGCCGTGGCAGGCGAATCCAACGTGCCGTTCTTCTCCATTTCCGGCTCTGAATTCGTGGAGATGTTCGTGGGCATGGGCGCATCCAAGGTGCGCGACCTGTTCCGGCAGGCCAAGGAAAAGGCCCCCTGCATCGTGTTCATCGATGAGATCGATGCCATCGGTCAGAAGCGCAACAGCGGCAATCTCGGCGGCAACGACGAGCGTGAGCAGACTTTGAACCAGCTGCTCACCGAGATGGACGGCTTTGAGAGCAACACCGGCGTCATCATTCTGGCGGCTACCAACCGCCCGGATTCGCTGGACCCGGCGCTGACCCGTCCCGGACGTTTTGACCGCCGTGTGCCGGTGGAGCTGCCCGACCTTAAGGGCCGCGAAGAGATTTTGAAAGTGCACGCCAAAAAGGTGGCGCTGGCCCCGGGCATCGACTTCAACACCGTGGCCCGCATGGCCTCCGGTGCATCCGGTGCGGAACTTGCCAACATTGTCAACGAAGCAGCTCTGCGCGCTGTGCGTGCAGGCCGTAAGAGCGTGACGCAGGCCGATCTGGAGGAGAGCATCGAGGTGGTCATTGCAGGCTACCAGAAGAAGAACTCCATCCTCACCGACAAGGAAAAGTGCATCGTGGCCTACCACGAGATCGGCCATGCACTGGTGGCGGCCAAGCAATCCAACTCTGCCCCTGTGCAGAAGATCACCATTATCCCCCGCACCTCCGGCGCACTGGGCTACACCATGCAGGTGGACGAGGGCAACCACTACCTGATGAGCAGGGAAGAGCTGGAAAACAAGATCGCCACCCTTACCGGCGGACGCGCCGCCGAGGAAGTGGTGTTCCAATCCATCACCACCGGTGCCTCCAACGATATTGAGCAGGCCACCAAGCTTGCCCGCGCCATGCTTACCCGCTACGGCATGAGCAAGGACTTTGACATGGTGGCGCTGGAGACCGTGAACAACCAGTATCTGGGCGGTGACACCTCGCTGGCCTGCTCGGCCCAGACCCAGCGCGAGATCGACCAGAAGGTGGTGGAGCTGGTCAAGGCCCAGCACGAAAAGGCCATCCGCATCCTGACCGACAACCGCGCCAAGCTGGACGAGCTGGCACAGTATCTGTACCAGAAGGAGACCATCACCGGCGAGGAGTTCATGGAGATCCTGAACCGGGAACCGGCACAGGCCCAGTGACCCCGGCGGCAGAGCTGCCAAAAAATTTTTTTAGCCTGCTGCAATAATCCCGCCGCCGCATCCGTTTATAAGACAGATGCGGCGGTTTTGTATTACACCGCATGGCAGACCATGGTTTTCCACAAAACAAAAATGTGCGGTGCAAAACCGCCGTCAACGGAGGTATTCCAAATGAAACTGAACCATAAATTTGTCCGTACCGTCACCACCACCGCTGCAGTGCTGGGTGCTGCCGCCATGCTGAGCGTGGGCGCATTTGCCGCAGAGGCAGACATCAACGACCCTGCTGCCGCAGGCTATCTGCCCCCGCAGGAGCAGATGGTGCAGGGGGATATCGCCCTGCACAGCGCCGATGTGGCGATCGGCGAAAAGGACCCCACCTACGGCGGCTACGGCGCACCGGAGGGAAACCCCATTCAGGGCAATATCATGCTGATCTCCGGCGATGAGCTGGCCGCCCCGTCTGCAGATGCAGCGGCGAAAAAGAGCGAGGCCCGCTACACCGTCAAAGGCCTGTTCGGCAGAGAAGTGCTGTACACTGCCCGCCAGAAGGACAGTGTGCTGACGCTGGATGTGCCCGCCGGTTCTGCTACTTTCCGCACCACCGTGCAGGACATGCAGACCCTGCTGAACGAGGGCGTGAGCACGCTGGTGGTCCAGACTGAGAAGGGCTCCACCACCCTGAACCTGTCTCTGCTGGTGGAGGGCCAGAAGGGCACCGACCGCGTGGTGCTGCGCCGACTGGGCGAAAACACCTTCCTCACCGTGGGCCTGCGCTGCCGCCGCGATTTGATCGTGGGGCGCTGACCGCTGAGATCAAATGATGAAAGGGCTGCTGCACGCAGGGATGTGCAGCGGCCCTTTTTGCGCTTTTCTGTTAAGTTTTTGAAAATTTGCGCAGATGTCTTTGCAAAGTCTGCCGGGAGATGTTATAGTTAAATTGAAACAGTATGCATTCCCGATAGAAAGGAAAAAACGCCATGGAGCATTTTGTGGAGTTTGAGGACGTTTGCAAATACTACCAGACCGGCAGTGTGAAGATTGCCGCCGCAGACCACCTGAATTTTTATGTGGATAAGGGGGAGTTCTGCATCATCGTGGGGCCTTCCGGCGCAGGCAAGACCACCCTGCTGAACATCCTTGGAGGCATGGACAGCTGCGACGATGGAAACGTCTGGCTGGACGGCCAGAACGTGAGCCACTTTACCGCCAGAGAGCTCACCACCTACCGCCGGTACGACGTGGGCTTTGTGTTCCAGTTCTACAACCTTGTGCAGAACCTGACCGCACTGGAGAACGTGGAGCTGGCCAGCGAGATCTGCCGCGACCCGCTGGACCCCAAAGAGACCCTGCGCAGTGTGGGTCTGGGAGAGCGGCTGAACAACTTCCCGGCTCAGCTTTCCGGCGGCGAGCAGCAGCGGGTGTCCATTGCCCGCGCACTGGCCAAAAACCCCAAGCTGCTGCTCTGCGACGAGCCCACCGGTGCACTGGATTACAAGACCGGCAAGCAGGTGCTGGCCCTTTTGCAGGATACCTGCCGCCGCACCGGCCGCACGGTGATCGTTATTACCCACAACACCGCCCTGACGGCGATGGCAGACCGCATCATTCAGGTGCGCAGCGGTAAGATCGTCTCCAATCAGGTCAACGAGCACCCTGTGCCGGTGCAGGAGATTGAGTGGTGAGAGCTGTGCTGAAAAGTTATCGTAAAAACATCCTGCGGGAAATGAAGGACAACCTGAGCCGCATGGTCTCGCTGTTCGGCATCGTAGCGCTGGGCGTGATGATGCTGACCGGCCTGATGAGTTTTGCGCCCAGCATGCGCATCGCCGGGCAGAAATACTACGTGCAGCAGAACGTGTTCGACCTGCGGGTACTGTCCACGCTGGGTCTTTCGGAGGAGGACATTGCCGCCATTGCCGCCGTGGACGGCGTGGAGGCTGTGCAGCCGGTGAAATATCAGGACGTGGAGGCCCAGTGGCAGGGCCAGAGCGAGACGGCGGTGGTGCGCCTGCAGCAGCTGCCCGCCGACCCCGGGGCCGACACAGCAGAAAATATGAACCGCCTGGTGCTGCTCTCGGGCCGGATGCCTGAGGCCCCGGACGAGTGCGTGGTGCATGTGATGGGCTACGGCGACCCGGTGGAACCGGGCACGGTGCTCACCCTGCCGGAGGACACCGAACATGTGAGCCGGAAGCAGTTCACGGTAGTGGGCACCGTGCAGGATCCGCAGCATTTTTCCACGGACAAGGAGAGCAGCACTGCCGGTGACGGCCAGCTGGATGATATTGTGTTCCTGCCGGAGGGCAGCCTGACCACGGATTATTATACGGCGTGCTATCTCAAAGTAAAAAATGCCGGCCTGTATGATAATTACTCGGATGCGTATCAGGCAGCAGTGGATGACACAGCCGCAAGGGTAAAGGCCATCAGCGGCGCACAGTGCACAGCCCGGCGGGCGGAGCTGATCGAGGACGCCAGTGCAGAGCTGGCCGATGCCCGGGCCGAGTACAACGACAAAAAAGCCGAAGCAGACCGTCAGTTTGCGGAGGCAGAGCAGCAGCTGGCCGATGCACAGGCACAGCTGGACAGCGCCAAAGCCCAGCTGGACGCGGGCGAAGCGGAGCTTGCCGCCAACAAAAAGGCCCTGCCGGATACCATGCAGGGCGGTGCGGACGAGCTGGTGAGTGGCGAGCAGCAGCTGCTGGAATTTGAGGATCAGCTGCAGCAGATAGAGATGCTGGTGAACCTGAAAAAGGTGGCCGACCCGCTGCTGGGCTATGCAGAAACGGCTCTGCACAACGCGCAGAAGGCGCTGGACGAGGCCGAGCCCGCCGACGAGGAATACACCGACCTGCGGGATGCCCTGCAGAAGGCGCAGGATGCTTACGACAACATCAGCGGCCAGCTGAACGGCTATCAGGCCCAGCTGGACGAGGGCAAGCGCCAGATGTATGCACAGGGGCTGATCTCTTCGCCCAGCCTTTCCAACGAGCAGCTGGTGACTGAGGCAAAGGCAGCACTGCGCCAGATGAAGGTAAAGCTTCTGCAGGGGCAGCTGCAGCTCACCACCGGCACGGCCACAGCCTACACCCAGTTTGATGCGGCTCGCACCCGGCTGGACGAAGGCTGGCAGCAGTACAACGACGGCGTGCAGCAGCTGGCCGATTCCCGCGCGGAGTACGAGAGCCGGAAGGCCGATGCCGAACAGCAGTTGGCCGACGGCCTTGCCCAGCTGAACGATGCCGAGGAGCAGGTGAGCCAGATCAAGAGCGGCGAGTGGTATGTGCTGGACCGCAGCTCCACCGTGAGCTTTGTCACCTTTGAGCAGTATGCCGACCGCATGGATGCCATTGCACGGGTGTTCCCGGTGTTCTTCTTCCTGGTGGCGGCGCTGGTGGCCACTACTACTATGACCCGCATGGTGGACGAGAACCGCCTGCAGCTGGGTACTCTGAAAGCTCTGGGTTACTCCAACGCAAAGATCGCAGGAAAGTATCTGTTCTATGCCCTCAGCGCCAGCGTGCTGGGCAGCATCGTGGGCATGGTCATCGGCTTTGTGGTGTTCCCGCTTATCATCTGGTATGCTTACCAGATGATCTTCAGCATGTCCACCTTTACGCTGCACTTTTACCCCGGCATGGCGGCAGCCAGCGTGGCCATCAGCGCGGCCGTCATCGGTTTTGCCACATGGAGCGCCTGCCGCGCCAGCCTGAAGGAAAAGACCGCAGCCCTGCTGCTGCCCCGGGCACCTGTGGCGGGCAAGCGCATCTTTTTGGAGTACATCACCCCGCTGTGGCAGCACATGAGCTTCTCCCAAAAGACCACAGCCCGCAACCTGTTCCGCTACAAAAAGCGCTTCTTCATGACAGTGCTGGGCGTGGCGGGCTGCACGGCGCTGCTGCTGATCGGTTTTGGCATTCAGGATTCTATCCTGCCCATCGTGGACAAGCAGTCCGGGCAGCTGACCCACAACGATCTCACCATCTCGCTCAGCGATGAAAAGGCGCTGACCATGGAGCAGGGCCTTGCCGACACGCTGGACAGCAGCAGTGCGGTCCGCAGCTGGGGCGCGTTCTACACAAAGTCCACCACCCTTTATAATGAAGAGGGCGGGAGCGCCGATGTCAGCATCGTAGGCGCGGAGGACGATGCCCGGATGACCGAATACTTCACCTTCCGCACCCGGGTGGGCCACGACCCCATTCCCTTTGAAGAGGACAGCGTGATCCTGACCGAAAAAACGGCCCTGAATCTGGGGCTGAGCGTAGGCGATACGTTCTATGTGGAGGCAGCAGACGGGAGCCGCGTGCCGCTGGTGCTGACCGGCATTACCGAGAACTACATGTTCACCCGGCTGTATCTGTCCGGTGCACAGCTGGAGAGCCTGCTGGGCGGCACACCGGAGTGGAATACTGTGTACGGCCTGACCGGCTGTACCACCGAGGCGGAGTACAACGCCCTGCGCACAAAGCTGCTGGGCTGCAACTATGTGAGCAGCGTCAGCTTCACCGAGGACACCACCTCCATGTTCGGCAGCCTGATCGGCAGCCTGAACTATGTGGTGGTGCTGATCATCGTGTGCGCGGCGGCGCTGGCGGCGGTGGTGCTGTACAACCTGATCAGCGTCAACCTTGCCGAGCGCAAAAAGGAGCTTGCCACTATCAAGGTGCTGGGCTTCTATGACAAAGAAGTGTACCGCTACATCTTCCGCGAGATCGAGCTTTTGTCCCTCATCGGCTCCGGCGTGGGCCTGCTGCTGGGCGTGCCGCTGCACCGGTTCATCGTCCTGACCGTGGAAATGGATCAGCTGATGTTTATTCGCACCATTGCACCCAGCAGTTATCTGCTGGCAGTGGCATTGACGATGCTGTTCACCTTTGTGGTGTGCTTTGCCATGCGGCGGCATGTGCGGCATATCAGCATGGTGGAAAGCATGAAAGCGCCGGAGTGAGTTTACAAAATCTTCATAAAAAGAACATGGTTTCGCAGAAATTCTTTGGTATGATAATGCTACCGACAGGCGGGGCCGCAACCGCCTGAACGGGTAACATGATTCCTCCTTTACCAAACCAAATACCGCAAAACAAAACACCGCGCCTTGTCTGATCCGCAGCAGACAGGGCGCGGTGTCTTGTTTAAACCGTTAAGTTTTCAGCATCTGCGGCAATGGCATCGGCCTGCTGCTGGGTGAGCACGCGGCACTTGACCATCCGCTTGAGCACCACCTGCATCCGCTTGAAGGCAAGCTCCGGGCTGCTGGCGTAGGTGGAAGGCGCGTTGGGCATACCCGCCAGATAGATCGCTTCGGCATCGGTCAGCTGGGCCGGTTCCTTGCCAAAGTAGCCCTCGGCAGCTTCTGCAATGCCATAATACCCGCTGCCAAAATAGATGGTGTTGGCGTACATCTCAAAGATCTGCTGCTTGGAGTAGGTCTTTTCAAGATCAAAAGCAGCAAGCATCTCGGCAGCCTTGCGGGCCAGATGCTTGTCCTGCGTGAACAGCTCGTTCTTGGCAAGCTGCTGGGTCAGGGTGCTGCCACCCTCGGCCAGCGAGTGGGTGCGCAGGTCGGCCAGCAGGGCGCGGGCAATGGCCCCCGGGTCGATGCCCTTGTGGGTCATAAAATGCTCGTCCTCGGTGCAGATGACTGCGTTAATATAGATCTGCGGCAGCGCATCGTAGGAAGTATAGCTCCCGCGGGCACAGATGGTGTCGTACATGGAAGCCACTGGGTAACTGCTGGCGGCACTGCGGTACAGCTGCCTGCCCTGATAAAAGAACCAGCCGCCTGCCAGCAGCCCGCCAAGCAGCAGGATGCAAAGAACAACGAGCAGGCTCTGCTTTAAAAAATGAAAGAAACGATGCAGCATCGAAAAAACTCCTTTGATGATAAAAAAGAACGCTACCATAATAAACGATTTGCAGGGCGTTTGCAAGGAACAGCTTTAGTATAACAATAAAATTTTAAGGTTTTATCAATGGAAAAATAAAAATTTTCGAAGAAGCAGAAGTGTTGCTCCTGTTGGAACTGCACAACGGGATGCTGCAAATGCGGGCTTCGCATCGTGCAGAAAACTCAATTTGAAAAAACTGGAATTAACCTATTGACAAACTGGGTAAGAGAGAATATAATGCAAACAACAAATCCACAAACCTAGTGGGAAAAAGAAAGCAAAGGTTTTGCTTCCCGGCGCAGAGCAGATAGAGGTGCCGGTTTGTAGATGAGTGGGAAAGAATTTTACGGGAAAGGAGGGCACGGATATGAAGCTGATTTGGAACGACCTGCTGCATGCAAACTTCCGCTGTGGGCGAATGTGCGGTGACCGGGCAGAACATCTGGCTGTGAACTGTACGATGCCCTCTTGCTGTGCACGAATGTGTACCCGAATGTGACGTTGACAGAATAGCTTTGAATTGTGTTTGCCCGGTGCGCTTATGTATCACGCATCGGGTTTTTTGTATCAGGAAATTATACTATAAGTATAAATAGAGAGGTAAAATACTATGTCTAACTATAAATTTGAGACCCTGCAGCTTCACGTTGGCCAGGAGCAGGCCGATCCCGCAACCGATTCCCGCGCAGTGCCCATTTACCAGACCACTTCCTATGTGTTCCGCAACAGCCAGCACGCAGCAGACCGCTTTGGTCTGGCAGATGCCGGCAACATCTACGGCCGCCTGACCAACTCCACGCAGGACGTGTTCGAGAAGCGCATCGCTGCTCTGGAGGGCGGCGTGGCTGCTCTGGCAACCGCCTCCGGTGCCGCTGCCATCACCTACACCATCGAAGCACTGGCACAGGCCGGTGACCACATCGTGGCCCAGAAGACCATCTACGGCGGCAGCTACAACCTGCTGGAGCACACCCTGACCCAGTTCGGTGTCACCACTACCTTTGTCAATGCACACGATCTGGCTGAGGTGGAGAATGCCATCCAGCCCAACACCAAGGCCGTCTATCTGGAAACTCTGGGCAACCCCAACAGCGATATCCCCGATATCGATGCCATTGCAGCCATCGCGCACAAGCACGGCCTGCCGCTGGTCATCGATAATACCTTCGGCACCCCGTACCTGATCCGTCCCATTGAGCACGGCGCAGATATCGTTGTTCATTCCGCCACCAAGTTCATCGGCGGCCACGGCACCACGCTGGGCGGCATCATCGTGGACAGCGGCAAGTTCGACTGGAAGGCAAGCGGTAAGTTCGGCAACATTGCTGACCCCAACCCCAGCTACCACGGCGTTTCCTTTGCCGATGCAGCAGGCCCCGCAGCTTTTGTCACCTACATCCGTGCGATCCTGCTGCGTGATACCGGTGCCACCATTTCGCCGTTCAACGCCTTCCTGCTGCTGCAGGGTACCGAGACCCTGAGCCTGCGCATCGAGCGCCATGTGGAGAACACCAAGAAGGTAGTCGAGTTTCTGGCAAACCACCCGCAGGTGGAGAAGGTCAACCACCCCTCCCTGCCGGATCACCCGGATCACGCCCTGTACGAGAAGTACTTCCCCAATGGCGGTGCATCCATCTTCACCTTCAACATCAAGGGCGGCCGCGAGGAAGCATTCAAGTTCATCGATAACCTGAAGGTCTTCTCTCTGCTGGCAAACGTTGCTGATGTGAAGAGTCTGGTCATCCACCCGGCTTCCACCACCCACAGCCAGCTGAATGACGAAGAGCTGGCCGAGCAGCAGATCTATCAGAACACCATCCGCCTGTCCATCGGCACTGAGCACATCGACGATATCATTGCTGATCTGGAAGCAGGTTTCGCAGCCGTCCGCGGCGAGTAAATCTTATCCCCTTAAAACCTCCGACAGAATGTGTATGCCTTGTTTTTTCTCCTGATCTCTTCTAAAAATTCCTTATATCCTAGACACAGCAAAAGGGTCCCGGAATTTTCTCCGGGACCCTTTTGTTGTTTGCGGCAAAATGCCGTCAGCCTTTCACGCCGCCCAAAGCAACACCGCGGACGATGAACTTGGAAAGCAGCAGGTACACGATGATGACGGGCAGAATGGCGATAGCCACCATCATGTAAACCTTGCCCATATCAAACTTGAGGAAGTCTGCACTGCGCAGCTGTGCGATCAGGATGGGCAGGGTCTTTTTGTCGGCGCTGTCCAGCACCAGAGCGGGAATGAAGTAGTTGTTCCAGCTGGCCACGAAGGAGAAAATGGCCTGCACTGCCAGAGCGGGCTTCATAATGGGCAGCACGATCTTGTTGAAGGTGTAGAACTCGCCTGCACCGTCGATGCGGGCAGCCTCTACGATCTCCATGGGAAGGGAAGCGTCCAGATACTGCTTCATGAAGAAGAACACGGTGGGCGCTGCAATGCTGGGCAGGATCAGCGGGATAAAGCTGTTCTTCAGGCCCATCTTGGTGATGAGCTGCAAAAAGCCCAGAGCGGACACCTGCGTGGGCATGGTCATGATCAGCAGGATAATGGCGAACGCGGCCTTTTTGAATTTGAAGTTATAGGCGTAGATGCCGTAGGCCGTCAGGGCCGAGAAGTACACGCTGAACGCCGCCGAGCAGGCGGAGACGATCAGGCTGTTGCGGATGCCGGTGATGACAGGGATGTTAGCATCGGCCAGCACGTTCTGGAAGTTGGTGATGAGCGATTTGCCCGGCAGCAGCGAGAAGCCTTTCTGGATCTCGAAGTGGGTGCGGGTGGAGTTGATCACCAGCACATAGAAGAAGAACAGGCACAAAAAGCTGATGAGCACCAGCACCAGATAACACCATGCGCGGCGTGCAGTCAGTGTTGCTTTTTCCGATTGATTTCTAGGAGTGTGTGCCATAATCATTTCCCTCCTTTTGCTGCCTTTTTGGCGGCATTCAGTTCTTTGCGCTGGGCGCGGGTCAGGCCGTCATCCTCCTTGGTAAGGGAGAAGTAGACCACAACGCACAGCACTGCACACACGAGGAACAGCACCACCGAGACTGCACCGGCCATGCCGTAGTTCTTGCTGAACAGGTGGTTGTTCAGGTACATGATCATGGTGGTGGAGGTGCGGTCCGGGCCGCCCTTGCCGTTGGTTAAAATCTGCGGCACATCGAACATCTGCAGGCCGCCGATCATGGAGGTGATCATGACGTAAACAAGGATGGGACGGATCAGCGGAATGGTGATCTTCCAGAACATCTGGTTCGGAGTGCAGCCGTCTAGTTCAGCCGCTTCGTACAGGGTGGGATCCACGCCCATGATGGCCGCCATCAGCATGATGGTGGTGTTGCCGAACCACATCAGGAAGTTCATCAGGCCGATCAGCCCGCGGTTGCCCCACACGGTGTTCAAAAAGCTGATGGGTTCTTTGATCCAGCCCATGCTCTGCAGCACGGCGTTCACCGGGCCGTTGTCCGAGAACAGAGCGAAGAACAGCATTGCAAAGGCGGAGGCCATGATCAGGTTGGGCATGTAGATGACCGTCTTGAAGAAGGTCTGGCCCTTCAACTTCAGGCGCAGATCTGTGAACCATGCTGCCAGCAACAGGGAAATGGCGATCTGCGGGATAAAGCCGATGATCCACAGGATCAGCGTGTTGCCAAAGTACTTGGGCAGATCGGTTGCGAACAGGGTAATGTAGTTTTTCAGGCCCACAAAGTTGGGGCCAATGATCTTCAGGCCGCTGCGGTAATATTCAAAAAAGCTGTAGTAAATGGTAGATGCCAGAGGGATCAGCTGGAATACCGCGAAGATGATGAAGAACGGCGCAATGAAGATGTAGCCCCATTTCGCGTAGCTGATCGACCCTTTCTTTTTCTTTTCTCCCATAAGGATCGCCTCCTGATAAATTTGCGGAAAGAACAGGGGCGGGCGGGAACAGCGTCCGGCCCGCCCCTGCGTATTCACTTTTCCGTTTTAGGGTCGGCTGCTATTATGCGGGCCACACCACGTCGGTCAGCTCAGGATACTTCTCCTTGATAGCGGTCTCGAAGTTTGCCTTTGCGGTATCTTCGTCCACGTTGCCGGTAAAGTAATCCTTGAATGCATTCTGGAAGCTCTCATTCAGGCCCTGATCGTACGGACCGGCGTTGGACATATCGATCTTGGCTGCAGCCTCTGCAAACAGAGCGATGTGGTTCTGGCCGCCCAGGAAAGCGGAGCTGTAATCGCTGTTTGCGATCTCGTTCATAGCCTTCTCGTTGTTGGTGTAGTCCTGCGTATCCATGGTGATCTGCTTCATGATAGCTTCATCGCAGGTCAGCTTCTGCATAACATCCTTAATGGTCTCGATGTTGTCGCTGCCGGCTGCGCCGCAGATCCAGGTGCCGCCCCAGTAGTAGGGCTGAGGGCCTTCGCACACAGCGTAATCGCCGTAGATACCGTTGCCAACTTCTTCCTTGCCGCCCTCAGCGACAGGAGTCTCCAGCGAGTTGCCCAGCAGGGTGAAGTTGATGCCCCAGGTGGAGTAGAAGAAGCCGAACACCTTACCGGTGGGACCCTGATCGGCTGCCCACTGGCTGTCCCACAGGCTGGACTTGTTGTTATAGCCCTTATCGGTGTACTCCTTGGTCTGATCGACCCACTTCATAATGTTCTCATCAACGGTAACGGTAGTGCCGGTGACCCACGGAGCTGCCACGTTGTTGGAGAAGGTGCGGTATGCATCATCAAAGCCGGACAGCATCTTGTAGCCCTTGGCAGCTGCCTGTGCAGCTACATCATTGAACTTATCCCAGTCGGACAGGTAGGTCTGCACTTCGGCGGGATCATCGGTGCCAAGAACATCCTTGGCAATGCTGCGGCGGTATGCAAACAGACCGGGAGTTGCCTGCCAGGTGGTGCCGCGCTGGCTGCCGTCCACACTAACGATGTCCTTGGTGTACTGGTACTGGCCAGCCAGATCGTCATCGGTCAGGCCGATGTCCGCCTTGACATCCAGAACGTAATCGGAATCCACATACTTCAGAGCATAGTCAGCCTCGATCAGGAAGATGTCGATCTTGTCGTCATCAGCAGCGCTGTCCTGACTCAGCAGGGCTTCGTCCAGCTTGTTCTGATAGTTGTTGTTCTCGTTGGCATTGATGGTCCACTTCACAACGGTGCCATCCTTCAGGGTGGTGGTGGACTTGTCGGCTGCGATCTCGGAAACTTCCGGATAGTAGTCGTTGAAGCGGCTCTGGAACTCATCATTCCAGCACCAGATGTTCAGCACCTTGCCCTGTGCTGCGGGAGCAGCGGAAGCAGCAGAGGAAGCCGGAGCAGAAGAAGCGGTGCTGGTGGAAGAAGAACCACCACAGGCAGCCAGAGCTGCACCAATGGTCACGGCACCGGAAGCGAGCAGGAAATTACGGCGAGAGATCTTTTTCATAAGGGTAAACCTCCTTCATGGTTTTCCATTATTTACAAAAGTGTTCTTCATAAAAGGTTCCGTAGCAAGAGCCTTTAGAGACATATTAAAGAATGCTGACCGACCCGCCGTCCAGCAATTTGCCGGAAACGCGGATCTGTTCGGGCAGGGTCACTCTTGGATGCTCGATCAGCTCAATGAGCTTGTCGGCAGCCGTGCGGCCCAGCGCGGCGGTGTTCTGCTGGTAAGTCACCAGCTGAGGCTTGACCACCCGCGAGAGGTAGATGCCGTCATAGCCCATCACCGAAACATCCTCCGGGATCGAAAGGCCCGCTTCGCTGATGGCGTTGTAGCCGCCCAGCGCGGAGAAATCGTCCGGGAAGATGATGCAGGTGGGCGGCTGCGGAAGCTCCAGCAGCGCTTTGGTCTCGGCGGCACAGCGGTCAGCATCATGGTAGATGCCCTCCCGCACATAAGCTTCCGGGATCTTCAGGCCCAGCTCTTCGCAGGCCTGATAGAAACCTGCAACGCGGTTCTCGGTAACGGCGGTTTTTTCGCCGTGGATAAAGGCGATGCGGCGGTGGCCGCAGGCCCATGCCTGCCGCACCAGTGCCTTCAGGCCGAAAACGTTATCCGAGAGGATCGCCATGCGGTTGTTGAACACATGATCGATCGTGACCACCGGCACCTCGCTGTTCACCAGCTCCACCACCTGCGGCTCGTAGAAGTTCACGCAGGCGATCACCACGCCGTCCACATTGCGGTAGCGGCAGTGCTCAAGGTAGCTCATGCTCTTGCCGCTGATATTGTGGTTGATAAAGGTGATGTCGTAGCCGTGTTTCTCGGCTTCCACCTTGAAGCTGTCCAGCACGGCGGAAAAGTATTCGTGGGTCAGGCCGCTCTGCCGTTCATCCACGAACAGAACGCCCAGATTGTAAGTACGGTTTGTTTTCAAGGAACGGGCGGCAGCATTGGGCAGGTAGCCCATACGGTGCGCTGCGGCCCGCACCCGTTCTCGTGTGGCAGGCGAGATATCCGGCTGGTCGTTCAGCGCCTTGCTGACCGTTGCCACCGATACGCCGCATTCCTTTGCCAGATCTTTCAGGGACGGCATCGCTCGTTTGCCTCCTTCCGAAGAACGTTTTACGGGGGATGTTCTCCGTCAAGTCCTTAATCGTTTTCGCAATTTCATGATAGCGTATTTTGTACGAAAAATCAAGCTCAAAAGAATAACTTTCATTGCTTTTGGCTCAATTTTGGCGTTTTGTTCGTTTCTGAAGAACCGAAATTGTGCACCTTGGATGGGTTTCGTTACATTTCGGTTAAAATCAAAAGATTTTCGTTGCGGTTTCGTTACGATTTTCGCCGTATATAATATTACCTATAAATTGTGTTTCAGCGTTTTCGCTTACAGGAAGCACAAAAAGCGTGCTTGAAATAAATTTTCTGAAAATCATGAAAACATACGTATTTATGAAAGATACTTTCAGAATTTTTTTGGAAAATCCTCTTGCTTTTTTGGCCTGCTTGGGCTATGCTAGAAGCAAAGAGAATGCTTTGATCGTCTGCCTTAATCGTTTTCGCAAAAGCGATGCCGCCGGGGCTACCGGCAGCTGATAAGGAGGACGCATTTATGAAATTCGGCCATTTTGATGACGCACGCAAAGAATATGTCATCACCACCCCGCGCACGCCTCTGCCCTGGATCAACTACCTTGGCAGCGAGGATTTCTTCAGTCTTGTCTCAAATACGGCGGGCGGCTACAGCTTTTACCGCGATGCGCGGATGCGCCGCCTGACCCGCTACCGCTATAACAGCTCCCCGCTGGATATGGACGGCCACCACATTTACATCAAGGATGGCGATACCGTCTGGAACCCCGGCTGGCAGCCCACCAAGACAGAGCTGGACAGCTACGCCTGCCGCCACGGTCTGGGCTATACCATTCTGGAGGGTGAGAAGAACGGTGTTTCCGCTGCGCAGGAGCTGTTCGTGCCCACCGGCGATGCCTGTGAGCTGGACCGCCTGACTTTGAAAAATAAGACGGATGCCATAAAAGAGCTGGATGTGTTCAGCTATGTGGAGTTCTGCCTGTGGGATGCCATTGACGACAGCTCCAACTTCCAGCGCAACTTCTCCACCGGCGAAGTGGAGGTGGAGCCGGCCATCATCTACCATAAGACGGAATACCGTGAGCGCCGCAATCACTATGCGGTATTCTGGAGCAATACGCCCGTTACCAGCTTTGATACCACCCGCGATGCCTTCTGCGGTGTGTATGGCGGCCCTGCAGACCCGCAGGCCGTCCGCGCCGGGCACTGCTCCGGCAGCATCGCCCACGGCTGGGCACCGGTGGGCGCGCTGCACATCCATGTCACCCTTGCACCGGGCGAGGAAAAGAAGATCCTCTTCGGTCTGGGCTACATCGAGAACCCACAGGAAGAAAAGTTCACGGCTCCAGGTGTCATCAACAAGGAGCGTGCCCATGCCATGATCGCACGCTATGCCACCGATGCACAGGTGGACGCGGCCCGCAAGGCGCTGGCCGACCACTGGGAAGCTCTGCTCTCCACCTACCATCTGGAATCCGGCGAGGAAAAGCTGGACCGTATGGTGAACATCTGGCACCAGTATCAGTGTATGGTCACCTTCAATATGAGCCGCTCGGCCAGCTACTTTGAAAGCGGGACCGGCCGCGGCATGGGCTTCCGCGACAGCTGTCAGGATCTGCTGGGCTTTGTACACATCATCCCGTCCCGCGCACGGGAGCGCATTCTGGATATCGCCGCCACCCAGTTTGAGGATGGCAGCGCCTACCACCAGTACCAGCCCCTGACCAAGAAAGGCAACCGCGATATCGGCACCGGCTTCAACGATGACCCGCTGTGGCTCATTGCCGGCACTGCCGCCTATCTGCGCGAGACCGGCGACTGGTCTATTCTGGACGAGCAGGTGCCCTTTGATAATGATGCCAGCAAGGCACAGAGCCTGATGGAGCATCTGCGCCGCAGCTTCAACTTTACCGTCACCCACCTTGGCCCCCACGGCCTGCCGCTCATTGGCCGCGCCGACTGGAACGACTGCCTGAACCTGAACTGTTTCTCGGAGCACCCGGGCGAGAGCTTCCAGATCACCGGTCCCAGCGAAGGCCCTGTGGCCGAAAGCGTGTTCATTGCGGGCATGTTCGTCAAGTACGGCCACGAGTACGCCGAACTGTGCGACCACCTGAACCTTGCCGATGAAGCCGCTGCGGCCCGCAAGGCCGTGGACGGCGTGGAACAGGCGGCCCTGACCTCTGGCTGGGACGGCGAATGGTTCCGCCGCGCCTACGATGCTTTTGGCAAGCCTGTTGGCAGCAAGGAGTGCACCGAGGGCCAGATCTTCATTGAGCCGCAGGGCATGTGCGTCATGGCTGGCATTGGCAAGGAGACCGGTCAGGCCGCGCAGGCATTGAAGAGCGTAGAGGAACGGCTGGATACCAAGTACGGTGTGGTTCTGCACCAACCTGCATACACCAGTTATCAGCTCAATCTGGGCGAAATTTCCAGCTATCCTCCGGGATACAAGGAGAACGCCGGTATCTTCTGCCACAACAATCCGTGGATCAGCTGTGCCGAAGCCGTTCTGGGGCATGGCGACCGGGCCTTTGAGGTGTACCGCAAGACATGCCCGGCCTACATCGAGGATATTTCCGAGATCCACCGCACCGAACCCTATGTTTACAGCCAGATGGTGGCCGGTAAGGATGCCCCCACCTTTGGCGAAGCAAAGAACAGCTGGCTGACCGGCACTGCCGCATGGACCTTCTTCAATGTGAGCCAGTATATCCTTGGCATCCAGCCCACGCTGGACGGCCTGAAGGTAGACCCCTGTATCCCACACACGCTGGGCGGCTTCACCGTTACCCGCCGCTACCGGGGCGCAACCTATCACATTGCAGTGGATAATACCGCTGCAGTCCAGTACGGTGTGAAGAGCGTCGCTGTGGATGGCAAGCCCATTGAGGGCAGCCTGCTGCCGCTGGCACCAGAAGGCGCTGTGGTAGAGGTGCAGGTGACCATGGGATAACCTTTGCTGCATTCGTTCAATTTTCCGAAGAATACAAAAAATCCGAACCCTTCTCCTATCGAGAAAAGGTTCGGATTTTCTATTTTAGCGGCAGGCCTCCCGATAGACATTCCTACGGGTTGGGAACCGCGGCGGAATCTGGCGGTCAGGGCCTTACGGGTTGCGTTTGCTGATTTTTCTGCAGCCCCTTGGCGGGGCTTTGAAAAATCAGAACGCGGCCCCAACAACTCCTCCCTGTTTCAGCCGCTG
>ERZ1673695.1119-NODE-1119-length-30646-cov-12.076951_pt1 | contig 30646 bp, 27 predicted proteins | sample MGYA00580225_ERZ1673695 | MGnify/ENA primary metagenome ERZ1673695 (study PRJEB41218, sample SAMN15661739) | gut metagenome | host: Homo sapiens | place: Canada: London | collected 2015-08-20/2019-03-30 | study: EMG produced TPA metagenomics assembly of... | reverse complement strand
ACGGGTCGCGCTAACTGCTGCAAAAAACAGAGACAATTCGCTGCCCTATGTTGTTGTGCCCTAAAATGGGGACATAAATGGGAAAAACTCTAAAAGCGGCGAATAATTAGATACAATCACTAAATATCTGCCGCTTTTGATATCTGTTATTTCATATTTGTTTTTATACTGTGCGGCCAGTAGCTTTGGTGGTCTCGGTTACTTCTGCAAACTTGCGATTACTTTTGCTATTCACCCAGGCAAAAGCCGCGTCAATTACAAAAACAAACGCCGCCCGGAGCGTTCAGGCCAGCTGTTTCCGCTCTGTTTTTTTGCGCCTCGTGTGACGACAAAAACCCAACACCGCCAAGCCCGGACAAGCCCTGCATGACGAAAAGAAGGCAGACCATGACAGAGTACACAGCAGGCTTTTAATAATTTTCGCCTTGAAAAGACACGGTTGTCATGTCAGCAGCAGGACGAAGAAACATAACATAGCAGCTAAAGAGCACTTAGGCGCTCACCACAGAAAAACCGGCCGGAGGCGATGCCCCCCTGCCGGTTTTTATCTCTGATTTTTATGGAATTACGGAAACTATTTACCGAGGTTCTCTCTGAGGCCCTTCATAAGCTCCGGTGTGAGTCCTCTCTTGCCGAGCTCGTCCCAGATGCCTACGCAGGCGTCTTTGATGGGCTTAAGCTCCTGAGCGGTGTACTTGTGGACCTTGATACCCTTCTTTTCCATCAGCTTCATGTATTTCATGTCTTCTGATTCCGCGGTGCTGATCGATTTGAGCGTGAAATTCTTCGCTGCTTCACGGAATATCTTCTGGTCGGCGGGTGACAGTTTCTTCCAAGCCTTTTCGCTGACCATCAGCGGGAGGTATTCGAATGAATAGTTCGTCGCGTACCAGTACTTCATAACATCGCCCAGGGTGGTGTAAGCGGCGGCTGTCGACATGCCGTCGACCGCGTCGCAGACGCCTGTCTGGAGTGACTGGTAGATGTCGGCCCAGGGAATGGTGATCGTACGGAAGCCCATGGCCTTCGCGCCGAGGTTGTAAACGTCCATGTTGGCAACACGGACGAGAACGCCCTTGTCAACCTTCGGGTTAAGGGGTTCTCTGAGGGGCTTCGTCGAAGCGATACCGATCATGCCTTCGACATAGGAACCGAGGACGTTGACGCCGAGAGGCTTGCCAAGTTCAACGAGCTTGTTGGGGAGCCATGCGCCGGGGGTAAAGACCTTCTTCGCCTCTGCGTAGCTGCTTACGATACCATTCGTGTAGATAACGTCGAAACGGGGGTCAAAGCCGCTGGCGAACGACGTTACGGACATATCGACCGTTCCGCGGATAAGCTCTTCCATGACGAGCTCGTAGCTGCCCAGCTGATTGGCGGGGAATACGTTGATCTTAACGCGTCCATTTGTCTTCTGCTCGATCTCCTTCGCGAAATCGTGCATCATCTTCGTGCAAAGATGTTCCGTGGGCTGCTGTCCCGCGAAACGGAGAACGATCTGCTCCGCCGCCATAGCCGATGTCGCCATTATGGCTGATACGAGGAGTGCTGTCATGAGTACTGCAAATTTCTTCATTACTGGTACCTCTCCCTTCAAATTCTGCTTTTATCAGATACGGCCCAATCGGGCCGAAAAAGCCGAGACGGTGCTTACACCTATATATAAATATGTAAAATTGCGTAACTATTTTGTTGAATACAAGATATATCAGAAGAGCGATTGTGTCAACGTTAGAATATTTTTTAAAAAAATTTAACGTCTTTACACTCATCAGATATTTTTAGGTTTTTATTAAATTTAAAATTATTATATTTAACACAATGTCCATCAGTACAATATCACCAGGAGATTTCTCTTTAAAAAGCCTTATTTATGAGAAAATCTCTGCTTTTGCAGAGGATTATTACTTGCAAAAAATATTTTCGCAATAAAAAGGCCCTTTGGGGATCAAAAGGGGAATTTTACTCTCTTGTTAAAGCATTTTCACGTGAATAGGGATTAAATTATCTATCAGAAATATCACCACATTAGAATACAATCATTTATTTTGATATATCAGTATGTTTATCAACATTTTCAGACCGGCGGCGGTTACTTATGCGCCACCTCTATCTCCAGCTCGCCCGATACCGCCGGAGTCTCTTCGATCTCGTCACCGCGGCATTGTTTGAATTCGCGCTGCAGGTAGTAGAGCTCCTCCTCAAGACGGATGATGCGCGCCAGCAGCTCCTCCGGCGACAGTGCCGCAGAGGCGCTGCTCACCGGCTTGCCGTTAACCTTGACAATACGCGCCCGCATACCGGTAACGGTGGCGTTTTCGGGGACGTTTTTAAGGACGGCGCTGTTGGCGCCGATGCGCGAGTTGGAGCCGACCGTAATAGGGCCGAGTATCTTCGCGCCGCTGCCGACAAAGACGTTGTCGCCCAGGGTGGGGTGACGCTTATGGCTTTTTTCGTTGCCCGTGCCGCCGAGGGTGACGCCCTGATAGAGGGTGACGTTTTTGCCGACGACCGCCGTCTCGCCGATGACGACGCCCGCGCCGTGGTCTATGAAGAACCCCTCCCCTATCTGCGCCGCGGGGTGAATCTCTATCCCCGTCCACCAGCGCACGATCAGCGAGATGAAGCGCGGCAGCACCGGAATGTGCCAGCGCGTGTGAAGGCAGTGGATGCCGCGGTGCGCGGTGATCGCGAGAAAGCCCGGCGTACAGAAGACGATTTCCAGAAATCCGCGCAGTCCGTCTGGTATCGCCGGATCGTTCCGTTTAGCCGCCATGTAATCGCTGCTGATGTTTTTCCATATTCCCATTGTTATTCCCCTCCATAATAAAAAAGAGAGTCTGCCGTAGGCAGGCTCTCTTTGGATATAAAATTTCTCTGTAGACTTGTTCTATGCCTGCTCCCCTATGGGCACGGCACCTCTGGCCGTACGTTTTTACCGCCAAACGTACAGCAACAACAGTCCTTTTTAACATAATTTTCCGTCCGTATATTTCTCATATTGACATTCTATAACCTATTTCGTTAATTGGCAACCAGTTTTGCCTATATCTTTAATTTAAAATATTTCGTAGAATAGTAGATAAAGAGGGAATGATACTTTATGGATAAATCTGACAAAAACAAGATCTCCTTAATAAAGCTCGGCGGCAGGCTGAAAGAGGCAGCCTCACTCGCCGCGCTCTGTATGGCCGACAACGAATATTACCTGAAGCTGTACGGCGGCCTCTCGCGCGAACGGCGGATGGCGCTGATGGAGGAAAGGATCGCGAAAACGGTGGGTTACTGCGCGGAGAATGACGGCGCTTTCGGCGTATGCGCCGCGGACGGCCGCCTCGCCGCATATGAATATATGGTCGATTACCGGAGGCTCGCAGAGGGCAGTCCGGAGTTTTATAATTTTATTTTCAGCAGTGACGGCGACGGCACAACGCCACTGCCGCACTTTGAAGAGATGAAAAAGGTTCTTTCCTCCCTTTTAAACGAGGGAAGGTCCGTTACCTACGTGCTCGGTTGCGGCGTTGCCCCCGCCGCGAGGAGGGATTTCCGCGTGCTGGCGGCAATGGCCCATTTCAACCGCAGGCTGCTGAGGGAGAAGGACGTGATCGCAGCCGATTTTTCAAACGGCGAACTGCTCTCGCTCTGCGCCGGACAGGGCAATTTTGAAATCAGGAAGCTTGACGAGGATTATTGGTTTTTCCTCAGACGCTGAGGCGGGGCGGACAACCCGCGTAAGCTGATGATAAACCATAAGAACAGCCGGACACGGCGGCAGCGGCATGGTACGCTTAAAAACATAAATCATCGGGAATTTTCCTAATTTCGCCGCTATAATAAATTCGTAGAGAGACGGTGGGTGAAGATACCTACTGCGAAATCTGGGTCCCGATCGAAAAACTGTAACAACAGCCGGCAAAAAGCGGCCTCCCCCTCATAAACGGGCGGCAGTGAAACCGGTTAGTTTAATAACGTAATATTTATAAACACCCCGGCGACGAAGATTCTGTTGCCGGGGTATTTATTTTTTGTTTTCCTATGTTTACAGCGATTTGCCTTACACCGCGGCGGCGGTGGGAGTCTTTTTCTTGCCTACCTTGGCAAATATTATCCAGGCGACGATGACGCCTACCGCGCCGGCGGTGGTGACGAACTCGTTCGGCGACAGCCCCATGACCGCGAAGATCACAAAGACGACGCGTTCCCACACTTTGAGGTCACGGTTCAGATATCCCATTATCGCGAAGCCGAAGCCAAAACAGGCCGCCACACAGGCCAAGATGCCATAGACGTTCTGTACCAACGTCCCCTGCAGAAGAATGCCTGGATCATAGCAGAAGGCGAAGGGCGTCACAAAGGCAAGGAAGCCCAGCTTACAGGCGGTGAAGCCCGTCTTGTTCGGCTCGGAGCCCGCGATCGAGGCCGCCGCGTAGGCCGCGAGGGCGACAGGCGGCGTGATATTGGAGATTATCGCGTAGTAGAAGACAAACATATGGGCCGAGATCGCTGGAAAACCGAGCGTAGTGAGGATGGGAACGCCAAGGGCCGCGGCGAGGATATAGGCGCCCGTCGTCGGCAGTCCCATACCGAGAACAAGGGAGACGATCATGACAAGGAAGAGCGCAAGAAGCGGAATGCCGCTCGTAAAGGCCAGGACGAGGCCGACGAGCTTGACGCCGACGCCGGTCAGCGAAACGGAGGCGAGAACGATGCCTGCTGTCGCGCAGGCGACACAGACAAGCGTAATGTTCCTCACGCCGCCATAGATGGCGTCAACGATCGCTTTCGGTCCCATACGTTTGTCCGGCTGCGGCAGGGAGACGAGCCAGGAGAGCGCGACCCCGATCGCCGCCGCGCGCATCGGCGTCATTCCAATAAACAGGAAGTAGACGAGTCCAATGATCGGCAGGAAGAGATAGGCCTTTTTCAGCACCTGCCTCTTATCGGGGAGGTCTTCGGGCGAGAGTCCCTTGAGTCCGCGCTTCATCGCCTCGAGGCGTATCATGAGGAAGACCGCCGCGTAGTAGATGATCGCCGGCGTGACCGCCGCGATGATGATGTCGACAAAGGGAAGGCCGAGGAAGGAGGCCATCAGGAAGGCGCCCGCGCCCATAACAGGCGGCATTATCTGCCCGCCGGAGCTCGCTACCGCCTCGACCGCGCCCGCGAAGTGCGCCGGGTAGCCGATCTTTTTCATAAGGGGTATCGTAAAGGTGCCGGTCCCGTAGACGTTGGCGACCGCCGAGCCCGAGATGGAGCCGAAGAGGCATGAGCTCATGACGGCGATATTCGCCGGGCCGCCCGGGGCCGTTCCCGTGAAGGCCTGAGCCACCTCCATGAAGTAGGGGCCGGTGCCGCACTTTTCAAGAAAACCTCCGAAGATGAGGAAGGCGGCGACCAGCGTCGCGGAGACGCCGAGCGGCATGGAGAAGATTCCTTCGTCTGTGAGGTATATCTGCTCAATGACCTCGGACATCGAGAAGGAGAGCCCCTTCATGATGCCGGGCAGCGACTGTCCGAAATACATATATGCCCCAAAGAGGAAGGCGATGATCGTCAGAGGGAGGCCGACGACGCGGCGCGTGCCTTCGAGAAGCAGCACAAAGAGAAGTATGCCGCACCAGAACTGGGCCGCCGTCAGCGGGTCGACCTGCTGGATACGCATAACGATGTCATCATAGTTAAGGATGACGTAGATCGAGGGGATCGCAGAAAGGGCCCCCAGCACCCAGTCATAGACCGGCACCCTGTCCATAGGGGCCTTCTTGAACATCGGGAAAAGGAAAAACGCCGTCGGAAGAACGAGTCCGAGGTGGATATTCTTCTGAAGATATGATTCGTAGGCTCCAAATACAGAGGTATAGAGGTGGAAGAGCCCGATGATTACAAAGTATACGTACATAAATTTATGGCTTAATCCGCTTAATTTTCGCATTCACACACACTCCTGCCTAAACGGGATGGACTGTCCGGCATCAGATCAAATAACAACAAAAAGACGTTGTGTTTTGTCCGTCAATGAAGGGAACAGAAGCAGAGGGGGTATCCCTCTGCTTCTAAAAATATCAGGGTAAAAACTTACTTCTTCGTTTTGGCCTGCATCTCTTTCCAGTACTTCAGCGCGCCGGCCTGTGTCGGTACGCCCTGCGGCACCGCGATCTGCGGCGTCAGCTCGTCGATGTCCTTGACGGCCTTCGCGAGGCTGGCCTTGTTCTCCCAGAGAGCCTTGCAGAGGTCATAGGCGAGCGAATCAGGGATGTCGTTGCGGACGACGATGCAGGTGTAGTCGCCGACGGTCTTGACGGGCTTCTTCACGCTCTTGTAGATGCCGGGCTCAATCGTGAAGGTGACCGTTCCGTAGGCGTCGGAAAGCGCCTTGAGCGCGCTGTCGTCAACGGGGAGGCAGACAATGTCGGCCTTGCTCTCGATATTCATCACGATCGAGGCGATCTTGCCGACCGAGAAGATGAAGAGGTCGATGTGTCCGTCGGCGATAAGGTCCGCGCCGCCCTCATAGGAGGCGAATTCCATAGAGCCGCCCATCTTCTTAATATCTTTATAGGTCACGCCATAGCCCTTCATGAAGAGCGATTTGACGACGAATTCCGAGGAGGTGCCGGGCTTCAGCGTCGCCATCTTGACGGGGATCTTCCTTTCGAAGATGTCGCCGAGCTTCGTTATCTTATTCTTCTCGGCAAAGTCCTTGCGCATGATGAAATAGGTGTACTGGGTATAAAGATTCGCGAGAATCGCGGCGTTCTTCGCGGGGCGGCCCATGAAGTCCTGCTCGCCCTTGATGGCCGCGCCGAGAAGGGCTGTGACGGAGAAGCCGAAGTCGCCCTTGTGACCGTTGGCGTTGATGATGTTCGAGACGCCGCCGCCGGTGCTGCTCGTTACCGAGATCGTATTCTTCGACCACATATCGGCGAGGGAGCTGCCGAGCGCAAACCAGTTGCCGCCGGGAGGTCCGGCCATAAACTTAAGCTGCGCGGGCCAGCCTTCCTTCGGTGCGGGGGCCGCCATCGCGGGAGCCGCGGCAACTGCCAACAGAGAGACAAAAAGTAAAAATACCGCCAATTTCTTCATGTAGATCACCGTACTTTCTTATTATTTTGACCAAAAGGTCAATTAATACATGACACCTTACTCCAAAAGGATTATATCATAATATTCTAAAAACCTAAATAATACTCGTAATATATTCTATAAAACATGGAAAAGCATCCAACCTTCTTTAGTTTGCCTAATATTTTAAGGCAATCACAATATGAGCTTACAAATATACGTCTTTTTATCTAATTAATAGCTATTTCGATAAAATTACAATCTGTTTTTTCAAATGTATGCAATAAGCGAACCCTTAATATCTGCTTAATTTTATTCAAAACACACCTAAATACTCGAAAAATCTTTTTATGCAGGATATTTTTTGTTTGTAACGCTTAAACTTCCTTACAATGGCCTATAATAAATAAAGAACCTCCTCGTTTTTTAAGGAAACGAAGAGGCTTAACTTTAAATTATTATAAATTTACTTTAAATTTTTATTTAATTTCGGTTATCACTTTTACGAAGTTCTTACCCTCCGTAAAGGCCCGATCAAGGATCGTGGTATCATCCAAAACGGTACCCCCCACCGCGGAGCGCAGATGTCCGAGGAACTCCATTCCGGTGAAGTCCGAGACCGACTGAATCACATAACCGACAATATCGGCCCCCGGAAGAGGCTGTATGTGCGCGTGGTTGTCAAAGTATGTCGTAATGAGAAATATCCACTTGCCCTCAAAGTATTCGCGCGTCTTGTAACCGTAAAGGCGGTCGAGAAATATCTTCGTGAGGGTAGATGCTCCCGTCCACCATACCGGCGTAGCAAGCACCAGGGCATCGGCCGACTTGACCTTTTTCATCACCTCACGCATCGAATCGTTATAGACGCAAAATTCACGCTCGCCGCATTCGCACATGTCACAGGCGTCGCAGGGATGGATGTTCTGCTCCTGCAGATTTACCACCTCGACGTCGCCGCCGGCGGCGCGCGCGCCGTTCACAAACTGGGAGAGCAGGATCGCCGTGTTGCCGCGCAGACGGGGACTGCCCTGTAACGCTAATATTTTCATATTGTCATTTTCCCCCTTAGGAGTTATGTTATTTATCTGGTATATAAACTAGGCGTTTTCGTGCTTCGCCTATGTTATCCTATTTAAGGCGACAGTGTCTGCCTTAGTGAATATTGGAACATTTAACAGAGACTATGTCAAGAGTTCGCCGCCCAAGATTGGGCAGATGCCGCAAAGTGCGGCGTTGCAGATAACGGCAGCCCTGCCGGCAGCAAATGGAGTGAAGAAATAGAATGGCACATGAATTTATCGAAATAACAAACGCCTTTGAAAACAACCTCAAAAACGTCTCCGTCAAGATCCCCAAAAAGGTCGTCACCGTATTCACCGGCGTCTCCGGCTCCGGCAAATCGTCGCTCTGTCTCGATACGATCGCCGCGGAATCTCGGCGCGAGCTCAACGAGACCTTCCCGAGCTTCGTACAGCAATATCTGCCCAAATACGGCCGTCCGGAGGTGGAGCGCATCTCCAACCTGCCGGTGACGATCGTCATCGATCAAAAGAAGCCCGCGGCGAACACGCGCTCAACGGTCGGCACCTATACGGATATCTATTCTATCCTGCGCCTGCTCTTTTCGCGCGTCGGGCGGCCCTTCATCGGTTACTCGGACGTCTTTTCCTTCAATCATCCGGCGGGGAAATGTCCGCGCTGCGACGGCCTCGGCATCGTCAACGACCTGGACATCCACAAACTTGTCGACTTCAATAAGAGCCTCAACGACGAGGACACCATCCACTTCCCCACCTTCGGCAGGGGGCTCTGGCGCTGGAAACGCTACGCCTACAGCGGCCTCTTCGACCTCGACAAGAAGATAAAAGACTACAGCCCGGAGGAGCTTGAGCTCTTCCTCCACTCGCCGCAGATACGGCTCAAGAACCCGCCCTCAAACTGGCCGAAGTCGGCGAAGTTCGAGGGAATATACCCGCGCATGTACCGCAGCATCATCACCACAAAGGAGGGCAAACGTTTCCACCACATCCTCGACAAGATGGTCAGTTCCTATGAATGCCCCGAATGCCACGGCTCGCGCGTCAACGAAAAGGTGCGCAGCTGCCTTATAAACGGCAAAAATATTGCCGACGTCACTGCGATGTCCATTCCCGAGGCGATAGACTTCGTCGTCTCGATTACCGACCCGATGGCGGCGGATATCAAGCGCGAGCTCGGACGCCGCCTTGGGGCGCTCGTGCAGATCGGCCTCGGCTACCTTTCGCTCTCCCGCGGCACCGGCACCCTCTCAGGCGGCGAGGCGCAGCGCATCAAGATCGCCAAATACATCAACTCGGCGCTCACCGACATGGCCTACGTTCTCGACGAACCAAGCGTCGGCCTCCATCCGAAGGATATCAGCCTGCTCAAAGAATCGCTGTGCGCCCTGCGCGACCACGGGAACACCGTGCTCATCGTCGAACATCACCGCGAGGTGATCAAACTCGCCGACCATATAATCGACATGGGTCCAGGCGCGGGAAGCGCTGGCGGCCATATCATCTTTGAGGGCAGCTACGAGAGACTCCTCGCCTCCGACAACCTCACTGGGCGCATGCTCAAAAGGAAAAGTCCCTTTAAAGAAAATCTGCGCCAGCCTACGGGCTGGTTCGAGCTCGGGCCGACCTCGCTGCACAATCTGAAGAACGTCACCGCCAAACTGCCGCTCGGCGTGCTGACGGTAATCGCGGGCGTCGCGGGATCGGGCAAAAGCTCGCTGATGGAGTCCTTCCAGAGGGACTGTCCCGAAGAGACGATCTTCATCGGGCAGAAAAACATCGGCATCAACCTCCGCTCGACCCCCGCGACCTACCTCGATATCTCCGACGAGATACGCGCGCTCTTCGCGGCGGCTAACAAAGTTGCCGCCGCCTGGTTCAGCTTCAACTCCAAGGGCGCCTGTCCCGCCTGCGGCGGCTCCGGCATGATCGTCTCAGGCATGGCGTTCATGGACTCCATCGAGACGGTCTGCGACCTCTGCCGCGGCAAACGCTACTCGAAAGAGGCGCTCGCCTACACATATAATGGAAAGAACATCGCCGAAGTGATGGACATGACCGTCGACGAGGCGGCGGAATTTTTCGCCGGCAAGCCGCTCTGCGAAAAGCTCCTCTCGCTCCAGCGCGTCGGCCTCGGCTACCTGCACCTCAACCAGTCGATGACGACCCTTTCCGGCGGCGAGCTCCAGCGCGTCAAACTCGCCTCGCACCTCGCGCGGCGCGGCTCCATCTTCATACTCGACGAACCCACCGACGGTCTGCACCTCGACGACATCAGAACGCTGATGAAACTCTTCAACGAAATGACCGACGCCGGCAACACCCTCTTTCTCGTCGAACACAGCGTCGACGTCATGAAAGAGGCCGACTATATAATAGAGATGGGACCGGGCGGCGGGCAGTCCGGCGGCGAGGTGATCTTCCACGGAGTTCCGCGGGAGATGCTCGGCTGCGAAAGCTCCGTGACCAGGCCGTATTTAAAAGACAGCCTGCCGGAATAACACGCGCCAAAGACCGCGGGCCTTTTCGCGTAAAATTTATGATATTAATAAAGGAAGCTGCCAATGATAATTAACGTCCAGAAGAACCTGCCGCAGAGCGACGAATTCACATTCACGGCGATCGACTTCGAGAGAGCCAACAACAGCCAGAATTCCGTCTGCCAGGTGGGGATATGCGCCGTCGAGCGGGGGCGGATCATAAAATCCTGCGAATACCTCGTCAGGCCGCCGCAGCGCGTCTTTTACTTTCAGAAAAAGGCGATGGAGATACACGGGATCACCTACCTCGACGTGGAAGACGCGCTGACCTTCGACAAAGTCTGGAAAAAGATCCTCCCCTACATAGAGGGACGCCCCCTCGTCGCCCACAGCTTCCGCGACGACGCCATGACCATGGACGCGATACTCAGCAGCTACCGGATAAAATACCACTACGAGAGGTACGGGCACCTCTGCACCTTAGAGCTGGCACAGCGGGCGGATATTCACGGAGAAAACAACAAATACAACCTGGAGGCTCTCTGCGGACGTTACGGCATCTCCCTCGAGCCGCACCACGCCGGCTCCGACGCCGAGGGCTGCGCGAAGCTGGCGCTCGCGCTGGCGGAAGAGCTCTCGATTGACTCCTTCCGCTCGCTCGCGGACTTTTCCCAGACGCCGGATTTCCACGAGCCCGAACTTCCTGAGCTGCTCACCCATTCAGACCTGGACGTGCTGGAAAACTACCTGCACAGGCTCAAAAATAAAAAAACCGTACAGCTCGCCGACTGCCCCCGACTGAAAGACCTCGGCAGGGCCAAAAAACTAATAAAAAAATATCCCTCCGTCACCATCGCAAAAGACTCCGCGATGAGCGCCAGGGGGCTGGCACAGTGGTTTGCCGAACTCCCATCTCTTCCCGCCCCCGAAAAGAGCGGCAGGACAAGACGCCGGAGGAAACACCGGCCCGTCAAACAGGAGCCGCTGACCGCAAACTTTACAAAGTAAATATTTGAACGTTATGACCGCCGGGCGCGGTCCGTTACGAAGTATATAAGGAGAAAATTCCCTGTAAGTGAATTATAATCTCGCGCCGCGGGACCGGCGCAGACCGCAGACTTACCACAAACGATGATCCGCGACCGTTCTATACCTTCAGGCGACGCGTAGTGTCAATTTGGCCGGAACCCTTTGCATTTTGCAGACGAAAAAGCTTGTACTGGATAAAATCTATGACCTCCGCCTTGCCGGCCCGGTCGAGATGGTTAAACAAATTAAGAAGCATATCCTCTTCAATACCACATCTATGCGCCGCCGTGGCCGGCTGCTCTTCCTCTGAGAGGGCGGGGCTGGCACGGTCGTTGTCACCCGAACGAAGAGACAGCGCGGGGTCATCCGTTTCGCCCAGCAGAAAGCCGACGCTTGTTCCCAGAACCGCTGCGGTCTTTATCAGGCTGTCGGCATCCGGCGTAACTCTGTTATTTTCCCACTGAGAAACGCTCACTCTGTTCGTTCCCAACCTAAAGGCCAGCTCTTCCTGGCTCAGGCGCAGCATCTTCCGCATCTCCCGCATTCTCTCACCCAAGGACATCCGCATACACCACCTTTGCGGAACCTACATTATAAGTTGTCCCACAATCGGTCCATATTGTTAAAACTACATATTTTGTAAATTAGAATTGACACATAAGCGTTGTGGCGATAAGATTAGCTTGATAATGTCTTGGGAATAACAGGCCATTAGTATTACTGTAAAAAATCGTGAATTGAAGTTCTGAAGACGACCATAGCCAGACAGGGATCAGGCTGTCTGTACTGATGTTTTGTTGTCTTCGTGCCGGGAAAGGAGTGGGTTAAATGCTGGAGCTGTTTGAACATAACCGCATAGCCTATGAATCCGCCCTTTCCATGCTGAAGGAAAACGGCAGGGCCGCCATTGTGCACCCCACCGGCACGGGAAAATCTTTTATCGGCTTCAAACTGGCTGAGGATAACCCGCAGGCTGCCGTCTGCTGGCTCTCGCCCAGCGAGTACATCTTTAAGACGCAGATAGAAAACCTCAGGGCCGCGGGCGCCGCCCAGCCGCAAAACATACGTTTCTTCACCTACGCCAAGCTCATGATGATGGACGCCGCCGCAATCGAAGATATCCGCCCTGACTATATCGTGCTCGACGAATTCCACCGCTGCGGCGCGCAGATGTGGGGCGACGGAGTCCAGCGGCTGCTTGCGGCGTATCCGCAGGCGCCGGTGCTCGGCCTGTCGGCGACAAACATCCGCTACCTAGACAATCAGCGCGATATGGCCGACGAACTCTTCGACGGCAACATCGCCTCGGAGATGACGCTCGGTGAGGCGATAGTGCGCGGCATTCTCGCCCCGCCGACCTATGTAATATCTATCTACTCATGCGGGAAAGATTTGGAGAAATACCAGGCCCGTATCAAGGGGGCAAAAAACAGCGCCGTGCGCGACGCGGCGCAGAAACGCCTCGACGCCCTCAGACGCGCGCTGGAAAAGTCCGAGGGGCTGGACATCGTCTTTCAAAAACACATGACCAACGCCAACGGCAAATACATCATCTTCTGCTCCGGCGTCGAACATCTGAAAGAGATCGCCTGCCATATACCGGAGTGGTTCGGCAGGGTCTGCGGCGGCGCGGATATACATCTATACCAGGCCTACGCCGACGACCCCGGAGCGTCCCAAGCCTTTACCGCCTTCAAAACAGACGGCCGCCAGGGGCTAAAGCTTCTGCTCTGCATCGACATGCTCAATGAGGGCGTCCATATCGACGACATCGCGGGTGTGATCCTATTCCGCCCCACCGTCTCCCCCATCGTCTACAAGCAGCAGATCGGGCGCGCCCTGTCGGCGGGCAGCAGGGGAAAAACCGTCATTATAGATGTCGTCAACAATATCGAAAACCTCTACAGCGTCTCTGCCGTTCAGGAGGAGATGCGCTCGGTAATAGACCGTTACCAGATAATGGGAGACGAAAACAGGATCGTCAACGACTCCTTCACCATCATCGACGAGGTGCGCGACAGCAGACGGCTCTTCAACGAACTTGAAGAGAGCCTCTCCGCCTCATGGGAGACCATGTTCGGCCATGCGCGGGCATATTACAGGGAACATGGAAATCTTGAAGTCTCGAAACGCTACCAGACCCCCGACGGCTATTCCCTCGGTTCGTGGCTCAACACACAGCGGCTCGTCTACGCCGGTAAAATTCCGGGGATACTCGGTAAAGAGAGAATAGAAAAACTTGAAAGCATCGGCATGCGCTGGAAGAACCGCTACGACTATTCATGGGAGCGGTTCTATCAGGCGCTGTGCCGATACAAATTCAGCAGCGGCAATATCGACATCCATGCCACCTATGTCACCCCCGAGGGGCTGGAACTCGGCAAATGGATCTGCAACCTCCGCCAGGCAAAGAACAACGGCAGATGCGGCTACTACCTCACGGACGAACGCATCGCGGCCCTCAACAAACTCGGTATGATCTGGGACAAAGTGGACTATCAGTGGGAGCGGAACTACCTCGCCTGCGCGGAATATTACCGCAAACACCACAGCCTTGACATTCCGGCAAACTACATCTCCGAAGAGGGCCTGCGTGTTGGCGCCTGGCTGCGGAGGATGCGCAAAATAAGAAGCGGCAGGCAGAACGGAGCTGCACCGCTGACCGGGGCCCAGATAGAACGGCTCGACGCCATTCACATGGACTGGCTCGACACCTACACCAGGCAGTGGGAATACGGCTACAAACAGGCACTGGCTTATCATCGGGAATTCGGCACGCTTGAGGTACCCGCCGGATATGTGAACGCAAACGGCTTCCCACTCGGCAGATGGCTGAAAAACCATGTCGAGGTCAACTCCCAGACAGGACGGACCGCAATCAAAGTCACGCCGGAGCGCCGCGCGAAACTGGACGCGCTGGGTTTCAAGTGGACTGCGGAAGATCCCTGGCAAAAACGCATATCTGCCTGCGAAGAATACCTCCGCGAACACGGAGACTTGGACATCCCGCCAAACTATGTAATAGACAACGTCTGGCTCGGCAAATGGCTCTACAAATGCAGAAAGGCCTACCGCGGCGAACTGGAGGGCAAAAGCCTGACCGAAGAACAGATCACCCAGCTGGAAAGGCTGGGGATAGACTGGCGCACGCCCGCCGAACGCGCCTGGTCCGAAAAATACGAGGCCGCCGCCTCTCTGTTCAAAACAGAGGGAGACATAAAGACTGCTGCCGGAAGCGGTGAGGCGGAAGAAATCGCCAGCATCGCCCGCTGGGTCGCCCGGCAAAGGACGCTGCACAAACAGGGCAAACTCTCGCCGGAACAGGCCGTGAAACTGAACGCGCTGAACGCGAGGCGGGACGGCAGCAGAGCCACGGCACAGAGACGGGAATGACAAAGATCCGCTGAATAGGCCATGCCGAACCTAATCCGAAATCCGGCGACCGAGTTTCTATTCTCCGCGCCGCGCAGAGACAGAAGCAAAAACAGTTTATGAAAAACAGGAGACAAAGATGTACAAAAGCTGCCTTAAAAGAACGATCGATATCGCCCTCTCCGCCATCGGCCTTGTGCTGCTCGCACTGCCGATGCTGGCTGTCGCCGCTGTTGTAAAGCTCGATTCCAAAGGCCCGGTCTTCTTCTGGCAGAAGCGTGTCGGACTGCATAAAAATACCTTTATGATGCCTAAATTCAGAACAATGTATATCGATACGCCGGCAAATATGCCGACGCATATGCTAAATGACCCGCAAAAATGGATCACCAACAGCGGTGCGTGGCTGCGCAAATTTTCTTTAGATGAACTCCCGCAAATATTGAATATTCTTGCCGGGCAAATGTCCATCATCGGCCCGCGCCCCGCACTATGGAACCAGTATGACCTCATCGCCGAGCGCGACAAATACGGCGCAAACGACATACTGCCTGGACTGACCGGCTGGGCGCAGATAAACGGCCGCGACGAACTGCCTATAGAAATAAAGGCCGCCTATGACGGTGAATACGTAAAGAGAATGAGCTTCCTCTTCGACTGCAAATGCTTCTTCGGCACCATCGCCTGCGTGCTGAAAAAAGATGGTGTCGTCGAGGGCGGCACGGGAACAATTGCGCAAAAGGAATTACATCGGCATGGATAAATTTTTAGTTATAACGGGTGCTTCTGGAAAATCAAGAAAAAATGAGCAGCTTGGTAAAAAGCCAGTATTTTTTAACGTGCCATTTCCCATTGCGTATTTATTTGCGTGGATACTCTTCTTTGTGTCTTTTACCCAACAAGATTACCGAGAAAAGGTACAGCGTTTTTGTGAACCACGCATTTTTTCTCATGAAGCGGCTACTAAGGATTTTGACTATTCCCCTTGTTCTTTCGAAGAAGGCATTACAGACGAAATCAAAGAATACAAAAATTGGCTTTTAAAGAACAAGAGCTGATGGGTAAAGTCATGAAGATAATGTATTTAACGGCAGAAGGTTTTGATACTCCCAATCCTAATAATCAGCTAGTAATGACAATGCTGGACGATTTCCTTTCATATGGTATCGGCGTGTATCTTGTGCAAAGCCATAAAACCGGCACATACGATGACATTCCCAATTGTTTAAAAGATAAAGCAGGCCTGACCTATGACATCATTCAGCGCCCTGTAATCAACAAGACAAATTTCATAAAACGGTATCTGGACGAATTAAAGTATTTATGGCGTGCAAAAAAAAGATGGGAAATAGGCGGAAGAGATGTGGATTTAATTCTACTACAATCCAACCCAACTAGTGTTTTTTATATTTTTCTGTTAAAGCATATATTGAAAAAACCGATTGTATATAGCGTATTTGATATCTTTCCTGGCAGTGCCTACGAAATAGGTGTAGTTAAGCAGAGATGGGTTTATCAAATATTTTATGAAATCCAAAAATTAGCTTACCGTTGGAGCAGCATCATTGTTGTCCCAGGGGATGATATGAAGGACACTTTAACTTCAATAGGTGTGCCAGAATACAAAATTTGTGTGATTCCTAATTGGTATGACGATCGTTCTGTGTCTGAGATAAAAGATGCCGATAATCGATTTTTTCAGGAGAATAACATCGAGAAAACAGGCCAATTTATTGTTCAATTTGCCGGTACGCTAGGCTATGTGCTTGATTTTCAAACTATCATTGATGTTGCCGAGTTACTAAAAAACGATTCCGATATTGTTTTTCATATTATTGGGGATGGAAATATGCGGAAGCGTTACTTTGAAAAAATTAAACAAAGTACGTTGACTAACATTAAGACATTTCCATGGCAAAGAATAGAAATTATTCAAGACGTATACAGTGGTTGTGATGTTTGCCTAATTCCTCTGAAAAGAGGTGTCATTGAAACCGGCTTTCCGAGCAAATCCACATTACTTATGGCTTGCCGGCGTGTTGTTATAAGTTCTGTACCAGAAAATACAAAATATTATCAAATGATTAACAATAATAATATTGGGATTGCTGTTCCAATCGGACAACCACAAAAATTAGCTGAAGTCATCAGGTATTTACGAAATCATCCTGAACAGATTACAAAAATTGAAAATAAGGCACAAGAATACAGCAAAAAATATTTTTCAAGAACATGTAATGTTCCCAAGTTTATCCACCTTTTTGAAGAGCTATGTGCAAGTGAGGTTGAGAAGAATGTTTGAAGGAAAGGTACTGCTAATAACAGGGGGTACAGGCTCTTTTGGTCATGCCGTTTTGGATCGCTTTTTGTCCTCCAATATTGCAGAAATAAGGATTTTTTCACGCGACGAAAAAAAGCAAGACGATATGCGCCGCTGCTATCAAAACGATAAAATTAAGTATTACATTGGTGATGTTCGCGATCCCTATAGCCTAGACAGTGCGGTGCTGGGTGTTGACTATATTTTTCATGCGGCTGCGTTAAAACAGGTTCCATCGTGCGAGTTTTTTCCAATTGAAGCTGTAAAAACAAATGTGCTTGGAACAGAAAATGTGCTCAACAACGCTATTGCACATGGCGTAAAAAAAGTTGTGTGTTTGTCTACAGATAAGGCAGCATATCCTGTCAACGCGATGGGGATATCAAAGGCAATGATGGAAAAAACGTTTGTGGCAAAATCACGCACCATTAATCCCGAAGCTACATCCATTTGCGGCACCAGATACGGCAACGTAATGTGCTCTCGTGGCAGTGTTATTCCACTTTTCATCAATCAAATCAAATGTGGCCAAGCGTTGACTGTAACGGACCCACACATGACACGCTACATAATGTCACTGAAAGAGGCCGTTGACTTGGTGGTTTATGCTTTTTTACATGCACGATCAGGCGATATCATGATTCAAAAAGCACCTTCATGTTATATAGGTGATTTAGCTCTCGCTATCAGGTTGTTATTTAATGCTGACAATGAGATAGTGACTATTGGCACTCGACATGGCGAAAAAAGATATGAGGTGCTAATGACAAAAGAGGAAGCCGCAAAAGCTGAAGATTTAGGTTCTTTCTTTCGTATTCCCTCTGATAATCGCAATCTAAATTATGAACATATGGAATCCGGCTCACATGCAATCACAGAGGCGGATGAATATAACTCACAGAATACAGTTATTTTAACTATTGAGCAGATTGCGGAAAAGCTTAAGGAGATTCCCGAAGTCCAAAAAGAGCTCATAACGTGGAGTAAATAATAATGAAGGTTTTGGTATTAGGATGTAATGGAATGGCAGGGCATGTAGTATCGCTACATCTGCAGGATAACGGGTTTAATGTAACAGGTTTGGCGCGCTCCACAAAAATTGGTGTTCCTACAATTATTTGTGATGTGACTGATTTTGCCAAACTTCAAACCATCATTGGTGACGGAAATTATGATGTAGTTATCAATTGTGTAGGTATTCTTAATCATTATGCACAGGAACATAAGGGAAATGCCGTGCTAATTAACGCGTATCTACCACATTATCTGGCAGAACTGACAGCAGATACGAAAACACAGGTCATACAGATAAGCACAGACTGTGTTTTTTCTGGACAGCGAGGAAAATATAAAGAAACAGATATTTGTGACGGACAGACATTTTACGACAGGAGCAAAGCTTTAGGAGAAATCATTGACAATAAAAATTTGACCATTCGCACTTCGATTATAGGACCTGACTTGAATCCTGATGGAATTGGATTGCTCAACTGGTTCATACAGCAGGATGGGCCGGTTTATGGCTATACAAAAGCAATTTGGACGGGGCAAACTACATTACAATTGGCAAAAACGATAGAACAGGCAATAATTCAAAAACTAGCGGGGCTACACCATTTAGTCCCGGAAATGCAAATTTCAAAATATAATTTGCTACTCCTTTGCAACAAATATATTCGTAAAAACTCTATAAAAATTTTGCCAGATGAAAATATCCTCATAGATAAGTCACTTGTACGAGGAGAAGACTCTTTCAAGTACTCTATCCCCGGTTATGAGACAATGATTCCTGAGCTTGTTAGTTGGATTAGTAAACATAGAAGTCTGTATCCACATTATGAGATCAAAGAGTAACTTATTATGAAAAATATATGCTTTATCACATTAGGAAATCTCTATTTATGCCCCTATTTGGAATTTTACCTCCGTCAAATCAACGGACCTTATACTGTCATATTTTGGGATCGCGAACAAAGGAATGAAACAGCAAATGGACAAGCTATCTATAAGAGATTTTCTTTTTCATGTACGACAAATAATAATTTTAGAAAAATTATGGGATATATCAAATTTCGGAAATACATAAAGCGGACACTCCATAAAAATGTGTTTGATGTAATTGTCTTACTTCAAACACAAGCGGCATTGTTGGTTTATGATCTATTACTTAAGTATTATAAGGGGAAATATATTATTGACATTCGGGATTATAGTTATGAAAAATATAATTTTATATATAATATGGAAGCAACGCTAATAAAAAACTCTCTGCATACCATAATATCATCCAATGGTTACCGAGCTTTTTTACCGCCGCATGACTATTTAGTTATACATAACCTAAGGTATTTACCCAAGGTACAGACAAAACATATTAGTTTGAGGGAGAAGAGGCAAAACGTTCTCACCATTGCTTTTATTGGCTTTGTTAATTATCAGAAACAACATCAGAAATTGATCTTATCACTGAAAGATGATTCCAGGTTTGAGTTACGTTTTATCGGTACGCGGGCAAAAGAATTGGAGGCATTTTGCCAGGACCATGCAGTAAAGAACGTAACATTGATAGATACCTTTGACTCAAGTAAGATTGTCGATTTATATCATGGCGTTGATTTTGTGAACAATTTATACGGCAATCACACGCCAGTTCTCGATTACGCGCTTTCAAATAAATTATATTTTGCCGCAGAATTACGGATACCAATACTTGTTTGTCCAGACACGTACATGTCTGATGTCGTTGAAGATTATGGGATTGGTCTAACTGTCGATATTAATTCATACAATCTCGGTAACACTTTGTACGACTATTATTGGAAAATTAACTGGGAAGTTTTTGACCGTAATTGCTCTATGTTTCTCGATAAAGCATATGTTGAGAATAATAATTTAGAAAAACTAATAAAGGAAACTTTTTTGTAAAACAGCCTTTTATTATGTTGATATGGGTATACCTGGAATCTATGCTAAATATATGTTAAGTAAGGAGAAACTATATGTTACAAATTTTACATACTATACCTGCACTTGACGGCGGTGGCGCTGACCGTATCTTATACGATTATTGTATCAGAATGTCAGACGTCATTCATTTTGATTTTATTGTTCATACCGAAAACCAAGGCATCCTTGAACAAGAACTGCAAAATATAGGATGCCGGATATTTCATATTCAGCCTCTTCACACAAATGCTCGCGCATATTGCTCTAATATTAAAAATATTATAAAAAATGAAAAATATGACATTATACATGTTTCACAAGGATATAGAGGATTGATAATGATATTTTATGCAAAAAAATATGGAATCAAGGTTCGCATCGCTCATTCCCATATGGCGTATATTCCAGAGTCAATAAAAGAACATGTGGTTAGAAAAATATCCACGTTTTTCGTAAAACGATACGCAACACATCTATTCGCCTGTGGCAAAGACGCAGCAATTTGGATGTGGGGGAGGGAAGCCTATACTTCTGGCAAGGTACATATTATGACAAATGCTATAGATACCGAACGCTTTAAATATTCAGAAGAAAAAAGAGACAAAATTCGTGCCGAGCTAAGACTGGAAGATAAATTTGTTATCGGCAATGTGGCACGTTTTTCATATCAAAAAAATCATGAGTTCCTGATAAGGGTTTTCGCCGAAGTGAAAAAAATCAGGAAAGATGCTGTTTTGATGCTTATTGGCAGAGGAGAACTGGAAGCGGACATAAAAAACCAAGTTTCGGTATTAGGGTTAAACGATTCCGTCATTTTTATGGGTGTGCGAAACGATGTATCGGAGCTACTGAATACCATGGATGTTTTTGTGTTGCCATCAAGATACGAGGGACTTCCTGTCACACTGATTGAAGTACAGGCAAACGGACTACCAGTACTTGTCGCGGATACTGTCACAAAAGAAATATATATCAATAATAATGTCGCTTATTTGCCGCTCAGTATAAACTGTTGGGTTGATGCTATTATATGTAGCTCTACAAAGACAAGATTTAATAATGGTTCTGAATTAGTAAAAAATGCAGGCTATGACATAACCCTAGAAAGCCTTGGGCTATTACAGCATTATAAGGAATTGCATGATGGAACAAATTCACAATAAAAAATACTTAGTTACCTGCAAAGCTATTATACTAACATTTTGTTTATTATTAGCTATGGTATCGTTTACAGAAACTCTATTTGATGTATCTCAGGTATATCAGGGGATTGTACTTCTTCCCGCCACTTTTGTGTTTGTTACAATCTGTTTAGCACGTTATTTTTCAGAGTTTCGGCATAATTTTGCCATGGTGGTTATTTATTTTGGATACATGGCCCGCATGGTGATAACACCGTTTTTTTTCTGCCTTGGTGGCTGTCACTCATTTCTCTTATTTAATTTTTCTGATGACGTCTTGTTTTCCTCATGTATTTTAATATCAGGAGAATTTATCGCATTTGCGATAGTCTGCATGTTGTGGCGTTCATCAAAAGAAAGAAAAAGGATCTCTTGTGATTCTAAATCCACAATAGTAGATGTTCATATTTTCCGCAGCAGTTCCGTTGTGAAAATTTTGATTCCTCTTGTACTCTTCATGGTTACCGCATACTGGTATATTCCAGAACTACAAACAATTTATTGGCCGATATTTGGGGGTAAAATTTCAGGTTTAACATCGATCTTTTATGATAACGAGACGCTTGTTCAGCGTGGGGGAATTCAACGTTATATCTATAGTATGTTTAGATTTTTATGGCCTATTGTGAGATTGATGCTTCCATCGTTTCTGATCGCGCAGGTCTACAAACGAAATGGACACTTTTTATGGGTCGCACTGTCAATGGTTATTCCATGTATTCTTTTAAGTGACGATAATATAGCACCACTTTTTTGTAGCCTTATTACGCTTTTCATCATCGCCAGATTATATCCTAAGCAGTTTCCTCGTCTCTTATTTATAGTATCTATTTTAGGGATAATGTTTCTTGCGATAGTACTTCCAGAAAAATTTGAAAGCCTACAAAGATGGCGTGGCGGCTCAGGGATTGTTGTGGTTGCTCAAATGTTGCAAGCATACTTGCCAGGTTTTGACAATACGGCGGTAGTGAAATCTATTCCTCGAGCGGAATTATTGGAGACATTATTTGCTGACCTTTACTATGCAATTCCCTTCAAAGAAACCCTGTTCGGTTTGAATATAACAAATCTATCTCAAAGATTTAGTTTAACAAGTAACCTTGGTGGACAGATACTTCCTTTTAGCGCACAGCTAAATTATTACTTACCAATGCCTATGGTATGGTTTGTAATAGGAATACTCATGTGGCTTGCTATTAAGTATTATGACAAATCCAAAAGTACCGATAATTTTTGGCGATTATTTCAATATATTTATTTCTCAATGATTACCGCTGTTTCTTTTTCTATATATTCATTCTCAATTTATATAAGAGATCTAGTGAATATTTATGTTCCAATACTTGCAATCGTTTGGATGGTACGTGCTGCAAAAAAGCGAAAAATATCAAAAAACTACAGTAAAAAATTATTACATACGTAATGATACGACTTAACTTCTTTAGATTGTTTTTTCTAACAAAGCAACAACAAGTGGATTGTTTTTATATTAACGTTTCTTAATTAGTCGATAACAGGAGGAGATATAATGATCGTCGGTGTTAGTGGGTTTGGCTATACTGGTTCAGGAGCTGTATTCGGTTATTTAAAAGAACGCGATGAATGCGATGCAATTAATACTGAATTCTGCCTTGCTTATATGCCTCATGGCATACAGGATTTAGAGTACCATTTAACTGGACAGATATCTCGTTTCTATTCGTCAGACGCTGCTATAAAAGATTTCTTATATCTAGTAAAGAAGTTAAATTCTCCAAGAAGCGTATACAGAAAAGCAATGGGGAAGAATTTTGTAGAATTATCACAAATATTTATTAAAAATATTTCGCAATTGATATGGCCTGGTTGGTGGTCCTATGACGCAATCGTTTCAGACGGTTTGCATCAGACCTTTAGGTTCCGCATATTAAACCGATATATTGATTTTTGGGAGAAAAAGTATAAGCTTAGGTATACGCCACAAAAAAATGAAAAAATATATCTATCTATTCATCCAGAAAATTTTATAGAAGAGGCAAAAAAGTACATCAACGCACTAATTGACGGGTTCGGATGTGATAGAAAAAAAATAATATTATTAGACCAGCCTTTTGAAGCAAATGCACCATTACAAAGCATGAAATATTATGAAGATGCCAGAGCAATAATTGTAGATAGAGACCCAAGAGATCTCTATATTCTTGCAAAGAAGGTAGTATTAAACAAAGGAACTTTTATCCCATCAAATGACGTACATAGTTTTATTAAATATTATCGTTTATGCAGGATTGGTGTTGTTCGTGAAAACTCTCCTGTTGTACTACATATTGCTTTTGAAGACATGATTTATGAGTATGACAATACTACCAATAAAATAGATACTTTTTTGGGAATAAATAGTATTAATACCAATAGATATAAATTTTTTGATCCTAATATTTCTATTAATAATACACAACTATATTTAAGATATCCAGAATTATCGGATGAAACCACAATAATAGAAAAAGAGCTTTCTGAGTATTTATATCCATTTTATAAATACGATATGAAGCCCAACAACGAGGCTTCTTTTTGAGAAATAATTTTAAATAGGATATCAGTGAAACTAAAAATACACAAACAGTAAATATAAAATAATTATTGTATATACATATATTTTAGGACGATTTATAATGACAAAACTAAGTAAAATTCCACTGCCAGCTAAGGCATCATTTGCTTTTCTGATTATGAGCATTATAGAAAAGGGGCTTGTCTTTATTACAAGCCCTATATATACACGTTTGTTAACTCAAAGTGAATTTGGACAAGTCTCAGTTTTCTTATCATGGTTGAATCTTATTGGTGTTATCGCGATGTTTTGCCTCTCCACGGGGATGTTCAACAACGGCATGCTTGACTATGAGCACGACAGAGATGGCTTTTCTTTTTCTATGCTCGTATTGTCGAATATTGTGACCGCGCTTTGCTTTGTCATAATTCTGTCAGTATGGCCATACGTAAAGCTAATTCTTGATATTGATCTACCACTACTATATTTAATGTTTTTAATTTTCTTTTTGCAACCAGCCTTTAATTTCTGGATGGCCCGCCAGAGATTTGAATATAAGTATAAGCTGTTATCTGCCGTCGTTCTCAGCTATGCTTTTCTATCGCCATTAACCGCGATCATTTGTATATACCTTTTCCCTAACCACAAGATATATGGACGGCTATTTGGCGGGGAAAGCATCCTGCTGTGTGTCTACCTTGCTTTTTATTTATACACTGGGGCCAAGGCAAAATGGAAAATCAATACTTCTTATTGGAAAGTGGCGATTTTATTCAACCTCCCACTTATCCCTCATTATCTTTCCGGCTATGTTTTAAATAATTCCAATCGAATAATTATTGCTAATCTGGTCAATAACACCGCTGCTGCGAAATATAGCGTGGCATATACCATAGCCCTTGCCGTGACTATGGTATGGACAGCAATAAACGGTTCACTGATTCCCTACACATATGAAAAATGCAAAAATAACGACTTCAAATCTATTTCTAATATTACCAGCCCAATTCTCATCTCATATGCAGCCATGTGTGTTGTGTTGATTCTACTCGCCCCAGAAATGCTCAGGATTATGGCTCCGGCAAGTTATTATGAAAGTGTTTATATTATACCTCCAATTGTCGGCGGAATCTTCTTTACATCAATGTATTTCGTCTTTGCAAACGTTGTCTACTACTACAAAAAACCTAAGTATGTAATGTTTGCCAGCGTAACCGCAGCTTCATTAAATATAGCCCTTAACTGGTTTTTTATCCCAAGGTTTGGTTATTTTGTGGCTGGGTATACCACACTGTTTTGTTACCTAACCCAGGCCGTTTTTGATTACTATGCTATGAAAAAGGTTGTTGGCAAAAGTATATACAATATGCGCCTGTTGACTGCTCTCGGTATGGTTATGGTCTGTATTTCACTGGTCTCTAGTTTTCTATATCATTCTGATGTGTTGCGATACGGCCTTATTGCAGTTGTATTTCTCTTAGCAATTATCTTCAGGCATAAAGTGTTTGAGACCATAAAACGAGTAAAAAAATAATTGCACACAAAAAGGAGATATTGGCATGAAAACCCTAATCCTAAATTCCGGCGTAGGTAAACGCATGGGAGTACTCACCAACGAGCACCCCAAATGTATGACGGAGATTTCTCCGACAGAGACAATCTTGAGCCGTCAGCTTCGTCAGCTGGCAGAGATTGGCGTTACCGAGGTGGTAATGACCACCGGCCTCTTTGACGACGTGCTTGTGAATTACTGCCGCTCTCTGGAGCTGCCGCTGCGCTTCACCTTCGTTAAGAACCCGCTTTACGACAAGACGAATTATATCTATTCCATTTACTGCGCAAGAGAATACCTCAAAGATGACGACATCCTTCTTATGCATGGCGACCTTGTCTTTGAAAATAGTGTGCTGGACAAGATTTTAGAATCAGTTTCAAGTTGTATGGCGGTCTCCTCCACTATCGAACTGCCGCAAAAGGATTTTAAGGCCGTCGTCAAAAACAACATGGTGGAAAAAGTCGGCGTGGAATTTTTCAATGACGCCGTCACCGCCCAGCCGCTCTACAAACTGCTTAAAAACGACTGGAACCTTTGGCTTGCACGGATAGAGGAGTTCTGCGAAGATCAAAAGACACAGTGCTACGCGGAAAACGCCTTCAATGAAATATCCGGTCAATGCACCGTCATCCCCGTAGACGTCTACGACGCCCTCTGCGCTGAAATCGACACGCCGGACGACCTTGCGGTAGTATCCGCCAAACTGCACGACATCGAGAACCGCACAGTATATATGTCTTTTTCCACCGACATGGTACACAGCGGCCATATCGCAATCATCCGCAAAGCGCAGAGGCTGGGAAAACTTATCGTTGGCGTATTATCCGATGAAGCCGTGGTCAGCTACAAACGCTTCCCCCTTGTTCCCTTCGAGGAGAGAAAGGCTCTCTTTGAAAACATAGCCGGCGTATGCAGGGTCATAGAGCAAAAGACACTAAGCTACCGTGACACCTTACGCGAAATCAGACCGGCGTATGTGGTCCACGGCGACGACTGGAAGGAGGGCGTACAAAAGCCAATCCGCGACGAAGTCGTCTCCATCCTTGCCGAATATGGCGGACGCCTGGTCGAATACCCCTACGCAAAAGACGAGAAACTAAATCAACTGGAAGAGCGCTTCAAAGAACAGCTGGCGCTGCCGGACGTGCGCCGCGCCCGTCTGCGCAAACTCCTCGCCATGAAGCCTTTGGTCAGTATCATCGAGGCCCACAGCGGCATTACCGGCCTAATTGCAGAAAAAACGGTCGCCTATCATGAAGGCAAGGCATATCAGTTTGACGGTATGTGGGTCTCGTCGCTGTGCGATTCCACCGCCAAAGGGAAACCGGACATCGAGCTGGTGGATATGTCCAGCCGCCTGCGAACTATTGACGACATTATGGAGGTCACCACCAAGCCTATCATTCTGGACGGAGATACCGGCGGACAGATAGAACACTTCGTATATAACGTCCGCACGCTGGAACGCATGGGCGTCTCCGCCGTGATTATCGAGGATAAGACGGGGCTCAAGAAAAACTCTCTCTTTGGTACGGAGGTGGAACAGACACAGGATGATATCGGGCATTTCAGTGAGAAGATCGCGGCCGGAAAACGTGCTCAGAAGACAAAAGATTTTATGATCATCGCGCGTATCGAAAGTCTGATCCTCGAAAAAGGTATGGAAGACGCGCTCGCTCGCGCAAAAGCCTTTACCGCCGCAGGGGCAGACGGCATCATGATCCACAGCCGCAGGAAAGATCCTGCCGAGATATTTGAATTTGTGGAGAAGTTTCGGACACAAGACAATACGACGCCGATCGTCGTCGTGCCGACATCTTTCAATACCGTCACGGAGGATGAGTTTGCCAAACGCGGCGTCAATATCGTCATCTACGCCAACCAACTAACCCGCAGCGGTTTTCCCGCTATGCAAAAAGCGGCAGAGACGATACTTGCCAACCATCGCGCAAAAGAAGCCGACGATATGTGTATGCCAATAAAAGAGATTTTAACTCTGATACCGGAGGAATAATGTCATGCCGCAAAAAATCATCAATGGTATAGGCTATCGCGGGGAAGTATCGAGACTGTTGGAAGAGTTGGGAGCGAAAAAGCCTCTTATCGTCTGTAACTATATATCCGACAAACACAGGTTGGATAGTATATTGAATAACGCGGGTGTCTCTTTTACATATTTTGTGGATTTTTCCTCAAATCCGCTCTACGACGAAGTATGTAAAGGCATTGCCTCTTTCTGGCGTAACAAGTGTGATTCTATCATCGCCATTGGCGGCGGCAGTGCGATCGACGTCGCCAAGTGCATAAAGCTGTTTTGTAAAATGGGCAAAGACATTAACTATTTACAGCAGGAATATACTGACAGCGGCATATCGCTTATCGCTATCCCCACCACGGCCGGTACAGGAAGCGAGTCGAGCAGATATGCGGTGATCTATTATGAGGGCAAAAAGCAGTCCATCACACATGAAAGTATCCTCCCAAACATCGTCATCCTGGATGCGGAGCTGCTTCAAACGCTGCCGCTCTACCAGAAGAAATGTACCTTGCTGGACGCGCTCTGCCAGGGAATTGAATCATGGTGGTCGGTCAATTCGACAGGCGAGAGCAAGGAATATTCCAAGGTAGCAGTCGAAGATATTATGCATAATATGGAACTGTATCTTAGCGATCATGAGAATATAGAGGCGGCGGAGCGTATAATGACAGCTTCCAACTACGCAGGCAGGGCGATAAATATAACGCAGACGACGGCTCCGCACGCGATGAGCTATAAGCTGACCTCGCTCTACCGTCTTCCGCATGGACATGCCGTCGCCATTTGTATGCCAAAAGTTTGGCGATATATGCTGGAAAATGAAAATAAAGTGACAGACCAGCGTGGTAACGAATATCTTTGCACTGTATTCCAAGAAATCTCTAAAAGCCTCGGCTGTGAGTCGCCCGAAGAGGTTGTGGGATGGTTTGAAAAACTGTTGCACAAACTTGAGATAAAATCTCCACTGGGAACACTGGCGGAGGTCGAAATTTTAGCGGGTTCAGTGAATCCCGTCAGGTTGAAAAACAATCCCGTCTCTATCAACGAAGAGGCTTTTTACAAGTTATACAAGCAAATAGTAATGGGGGAATAACAATGAAACTGGATTTTTTAAAAGAATATGAATTTTTTACCGGTGTGCCAGATTCGCAATTAAAGGCACTGTGCAGCTATTTGATAGATAAATATGGCATCTCCGCAAAACACATTATCGCCGCCAATGAAGGCAATGCCGTGGCGTTAGCGGCAGGCTACCACCTTGCGACTGGAAAAATACCGGTCGTCTATCTCCAGAACAGCGGCATCGGTAATATTATTAATCCCGTAGCCTCGTTGCTCAATGATAAGGTGTACGGGATACCATGTATCTTTATCGTCGGCTGGCGCGGGGAACCTGGAGCACACGACGAACCTCAGCATATATTCCAGGGAGAGGTCACATTAAAACTGCTGGAAGATATGGACATAAAGACATTTGTGATCAACAGGGACACCACAGAAGAAAAATTTGCCGCTCAGTTGGATATCTTTATGCCGCAGCTTAAGGCAGGAAAAAGCGTTGCGTTTATTGTCAGAAAGGACGCACTAGAGTTTGACGGCAAAGTAAAATATAAAAATTCCCACATAATGATACGTGAAGAGATAATCCGACATATAGTGGAAGCCGCGGGGAAAGATACCATCATATCCACTACAGGAAAGACCTCCCGCGAGTTGTTTGAAATACGTGAGGCGAAGCAGCAAACACACATTCATGACTTCCTGACGGTCGGCTCTATGGGACACAGTTCATCGATAGCCTTGGGCATCGCGTTAAACAAGCCGGACAAGAGGGTGTGGTGCATCGACGGCGACGGCGCCGCCTTAATGCACCTGGGAGCGATGGCGGTAATTGGAGCAAACAAACCACAGAACATGATCCATATCGTGATAAATAACGAGGCCCACGAAAGCGTCGGAGGTATGCCTACAGTCGCGGGAGCAATAGATTTGAAGAAAATCGCCGAAGGCTGCGGTTATCCATTCATAAAAACAGTTACCGATTACAGGGAGCTGGACAACGCTTTGAACGAAGCAAAGAATACTGGCGTTTTGTCTTTCATAGAGGCAAAAGCTGCCATCGGCGCAAGAGATAATTTAGGGAGACCCACCACTACAGCAAAAGAGAATAAGGAAAAATTTATGGATGGGCTGAAAGCATGAGAGAACTATTATCACAAAACATAGAAATATAATGAATATGTTTTATCGCAGCCGTTTGAAATATAATTGACATTACATTTTATTATAGTACAATATTTTGTACAATATATAGCACATAAAAGAGAGGTGAACTACATGCTGGCAGTTAACTACTCCACGATTCGTAATAATTTGAAAACATATTGTGATAAGGCTACGGATATGTACGAAACAGTTATTGTTACAAGAAAAGATGAAAAGAACGTCGTGCTGCTCAGTCTTGAAAAGTACAACGCACTTATTAAGGCCGCCAGTAACGCAGAGTACCTTGATATGATAGACAGAAGCATGGAACAGATCGCCCAGGGAAAAATAGTTGTAAAAAGCATGGACGAATTAGAGGCCATGTCGAATGAATAATTTCATATTTTCAGACAAAGGGTGGGATGATTATCTCTATTGGCAAAGGACGGACAAATCTATCTTACGCAAAATCAACGAACTGCTGAAAGACCTTCAGCGAAACGGCGCCTCCAATAGACTTGGGAAGCCGGAGGCTTTAAAGTACAGACAGGCATGGAGCCGCCGGATAAATCAGGAACACAGACTTGTTTATACGGTTGATGAATCAGGTAATCTTTTTATTCTTTCAATAAAAGGGCATTATGAAGATTAAACCCCATTTACATAGAATATCCGCGCAGCTGGTATTCCGTCCCGCGTTACTTAACGGCTTCTCACAAAACAAAACAAGAGAGGGAAGTCTCACTTGACTTCCCTCTCCCTCTTAAATTAATTCCGGCAACGACCTACTCTGATAAACAAACTAGCCGACCTCGCACAAATCAGAAAATCACTGATTTGGCTCCCTGGCCATGATAAACAAACTAGCCGACCTCGCACAAAAGG
>ERZ1673695.1112-NODE-1112-length-30757-cov-5.595987_pt1 | contig 30757 bp, 25 predicted proteins | sample MGYA00580225_ERZ1673695 | MGnify/ENA primary metagenome ERZ1673695 (study PRJEB41218, sample SAMN15661739) | gut metagenome | host: Homo sapiens | place: Canada: London | collected 2015-08-20/2019-03-30 | study: EMG produced TPA metagenomics assembly of... | reverse complement strand
TTTATTGTATTTACAGTTACCGGGCCATTTTATAAATTTCAACCAGGTCCGCTTTTTTGAGAGGGACAAAGTGCCCGGTGATAACTGTATCGCCCTGGGAGCATTTTTCAGCCATTTCTTCAATCTCAGCGTCGGTAACTTCTTTGCCGTTCAGGAGCTCTTTAATGGAAATAGGCATTTCGATGGAACGGTAGAATTCTTCCATTGCTTCAATCCCTTCCAAAGCGGTCCGCTCCGGGTCTTCCGGATGGTTGTATACACCTAGGACATTTACGGCAAACTGGGCAAAACGTTCGGGCTTATGTTTGTAGACATACCGCGCCCAGCTTCCCCAAACCGCGGAAAGGCCGGCGCCGTGAGTGACGTCAAAAAGGCCGCCCAGCTCATGCTCGAGCTTGTGGCTTGCGTAATCGCCCACCGCGCCGCAGCCGGTCAGGTCATTGTGCGCAAGGCTGCTCGCCCACATAATGTTGGCGCGCGCTTCGTAGTTCTGCGGGTCTTTCATCAGGATTTTCGCGTTGCGAATTACGTTTCTCATCAGGCTTTCCGCAATCACATCGGTCAGCTCCATGGTATCAACATCGGTAAAATACCGCTCCATGGTGTGCATCAGAATATCAGTGCATCCGCTCTGGGTCTGGTACTGGGGAAGGGTATAGGTGAGCTCGGGATTCATAATGGCGAATTTGCAACGGATATAATCGGTATTGCAGGCTTTTTTATACCAGCCGTCTTCGTTTGTGATAACCGAGGAGTTGCTCATCTCACTACCGGCCGCTGCAATAGTCAGAACGGCGCCGACAGGATAAGCACCGGTAGGAGCAACTTTACCTTCGTAAAGATCCCAAACATCACAGTCATTTGCTAAACCATAACCAATTGCTTTACAGGAATCAATAACACTGCCGCCGCCAACAGCAAGCAGGAAGTCCACGCCCTCTTTTTTACAGAGTTCAATTCCTTCACGCACCTTGGAAACCCGGGGATTTGGAACAACGCCGCCAAGGGAAACGTATTCAATACCGGCTTCGTCAAGCGAAGCGTAAACACGGTCGAGCAGGCCGGATTTTTTCGCACTGTTTCCGCCAAAGTGGACGAGAACTTTCTTGCAGTTCTGAGCCTTGACAAGTTCCCCGACTTTAGCCTCGGCATTTTTGCCGAATACTACCTGGGTTGGAGTATAATAGTTGAAATTTTCCATGATAAGTCCACTCCTTGTTTTAAATGCTTCCGCACTGGATAAAAACTGTTCGCTGCTGTCTCTGTGAGGCCGGCAAGCGTTTTGTCCAGGCCGGATATATACAGTATAACCCGTCCGCAAGATTCCGTCCAGTCTGTTTTGACAGAATTTTTGAATAATTCTTTAACTTTTGAATGGCTCTACTTGACACTGGGTAGAATAAGTGTTAAATTGGTATTAGCACTCAGATGGAAAGAGTGCTAATCTTGTGAATTTTGATTTGAGGATTGCAAGTTTTCTGGCAAAGAGGTGAGAACGTTGAGGATGGATGACAGAAAGCTTAAAATTCTTGCGGCGGTTGTGGATGAATACATCCGCACCGGGGAGCCGGTCGGTTCCAAAGCGCTTGTCGAGTTATCCGGCCTTTCTGTTTCATCAGCTACTGTCCGCAACGATATGGCGGCGCTTGAGTCGATGGGTTTTCTGGAACAGCCTCACACTTCGGCCGGCCGTGTGCCGACCTACAAGGGCTACCGCTTTTATATTGAACGGCTGATGAAGCCGGAACCGCTTTCCGCGAAAGAGCGCAGCGTCATTGATGAAATGCTTGGAAAGAGTAATGCGGTCACGGCGGAATCGGTTATTGAAACCGCGACCGAGGCGTTGGCTCAGCTCACGGGCTGTGCGACCTTCAACACAAAGAATATGCCGCAGATTTCGGTGATTACGCGGGTTGAGGTCATCCCGGCGGGCAGGCGGCTTTACGCACTGCTGATCCTGACCTCTTCGGGGGCGATCAAAAACAGAATCTGCCGGATGGAATTTGATTTAACAAATGAACAGCTGGAATTTTTCGACCGCTTCTTAAATGAAAACCTTCACGGCCTGAAGCTCGACCAGCTCAACCCTTCCCTGATGCAGAACCTAGCTGCGGCAATGGGAAGTTACATGATGACGCTGACGCCGTTGCTGTATGCAGTTTATGAACTGTCAAACGAATTTGCGGCTTCAAATGTCAATTTAAAAGGGGAAACCCGGCTGCTTACAAATAGTGAGTTTGACCCAGGTGAGGTTATGCGTTTCCTGTCCCATAAAAACGAGTTGGCGCAGCTTCTTTCCTCGGTTTTTGACGGGATTCACGTTGTCTTTGGGCAAGAGGAAAACACGCTGGCGATTACCAACTCCAGCATGATTTTATCGAAATACAACCTGGGAAATATCAACGCGGGTGCCCTTGGGGTCATTGGCCCGGTAAGGCTCGACTACGCGAAGATGATACCCTATATCAAATATTTTTCAGACAGTGTGACCCGCATGCTGTCTGCCAGCGATGATTTTGCTGAGGAAGGAGAACAGAATGAGCGAGAAGAAGAAAAAGGCTCAGGCAGCGGAAGCTGAACAGGAACGGGAAGAGGTGGATCATACCGCCGAAATCCCACAGGAGGAACCGCTTGAGGATACCTTGCCGGGCCTTGAAGAGGAAGTCGAGCGGCTGACGGAAGAAAATAAAGAACTTCAGGATAAGCTGCTCCGCCAAATGGCCGAATTTGACAACTTTCGGAAGCGGACCGCCAAAGAAAAAGGCGAGTTGTACGACGACGCTACGGTTAAATGTGTTTCCCAAATTGTCGCTGTGATCGATAACTTTGAACGGGCGTTGGCAACTCCTTGCGAAGGGAACGAGGAATTTAAAAAAGGCGTTCAGATGATTTTTGACCAACTGATGCAGGCGCTGTCCGGTATGGGGGTTGAAGAGATTGACGCCATGGGTAAACCGTTTGACCCGGAACTGCATAACGCGGTCAGCCGGGTGGAAGATGAAAACTATGATGAAAACACCGTCTGCCAGGTGTACCAAAAGGGCTTTAAGTTAAAGGATAAAGATAAAGTCATCCGGCACGCAATGGTAGTCGTTGCAAATTCATAAATACATTTTAAGCTCTCAAATAGAACGGAGGAATTTATTATGGGAAAAATTATTGGAATTGACTTGGGTACCACAAACTCCTGTGTTGCCGTTATGGAAGGCGGCGAGGCGGTTGTTATCGCAAATCCGGAAGGTGCGAGAACCACTCCGTCGGTGGTCGCTTTCTCTAAGACCGGAGAAAGAATGGTAGGCCAGGTGGCAAAACGCCAGGCGATTACCAATCCGGATAAAACCGTCAGCTCGATCAAACGCCATATGGGAACCGATTTTAGCGTCGATATCGATGGTAAGAAATACTCTCCGCAGGAAATTTCCGCAATGATTCTGCAGAAGCTGAAATCCGACGCAGAGGCTTACCTCGGCGAGACCATCTCCGAAGCGGTCATCACCGTTCCGGCTTATTTTACCGACGCACAGCGCCAGGCAACCAAGGACGCAGGTAAGATTGCCGGCCTTGACGTCAAGCGTATCATCAATGAGCCGACTGCGGCGGCCCTTGCTTATGGCATCGATAAAGAAAACGACCAGAAAATTATGGTTTACGACCTCGGCGGCGGTACTTTTGACGTCTCAATCATCGAAATGGGAGACGGCGTTCAGGAAGTTCTTGCAACTGCAGGCAACAACCGTCTCGGCGGCGACGACTTTGACCAGCGCGTGATCGACTGGCTGGTTGCGGAATTCAAAAGAGACAGTGGCATTGACCTTAAGAGCGACAAAATGGCGATGCAGCGTTTGAAAGAGGCGGCTGAAAAGGCGAAAATCGAGCTTTCCGGTATGGCGCAGACCCAGATCAACCTGCCGTTTATCACAGCGGACGCGACCGGGCCGAAGCACCTTGACCTTACCTTGACCCGTGCGAAATTTAACGAAATCACTTCTGATCTGGTTGAGGCTACCATGGGGCCGGTCCGTCAGGCATTGTCCGACGCGGGACTCCAGCCTTCACAGCTTGACAAGGTTCTTCTTGTCGGCGGTTCTACCCGTATCCCGGCTGTCCAAGACGCAGTCAAATCCCATACCGGCAAAGACCCGTTCAAGGGCATCAACCCGGACGAATGTGTTGCCATCGGCGCAGCGATTCAGGGCGGCGTTCTGACTGGAGACGTCAAAGGCCTGCTCCTGCTCGATGTTACTCCGCTTTCCCTCGGCATTGAGACGATGGGCGGCGTCTGCACCAAGATTATTGAGCGCAACACCACCATCCCGACCAAGAAGTCCCAGATTTTCTCCACCGCTGCCGACGGCCAGACCTCTGTAGAGGTCAACGTCCTCCAGGGTGAGCGCGAGTTTGCGAAAGATAACAAATCTCTTGGTATGTTCCATCTTGACGGGATCCCGGCGGCTCCCCGCGGCGTCCCGCAGATTGAAGTTACCTTTGACATTGACGCCAACGGTATTGTTCATGTATCCGCAAAGGATTTGGGCACCGGAAAAGAGCAGAACATCACCATTACCGCTTCCACCAATATGTCAAAAGACGACATCGACCGTGCTGTCAAGGAGGCGGAGCAATTTGCCGCTGAGGATAAGAAAAACCGCGAGGGTGTCGATATCCGCAACAATGCCGATCAGCTTGTTTACCAGACCGAAAAAACCCTGAAAGACATCGGCGATAAGATTACCGAAGATGAGAAAAAAGAGATTCAGGGTAAGATCGACGAGTTGAAAGAAGCCCTCAAAGGCACCGACGTCGACACGATTAAGACGAAGACTGAAGAAGCCCAGCAGGCTTTCTATAAAGTGTCTGAAAAACTTTACCAGGCGGCCCAGGCGGAAGCCCAGGCACAGGCCGCCCAACAGGGCGGTGCGGCAGGCGCTGAAAGCGCACCGCAGGACAATGTGGTTGACGCTGATTTCACCGATGTGAATGATGACGAAAATAAATAAATACCCGCTGTTTGTGCACCTCTGCCTATCAGGGCAGGGGTGCGCTGGCGGTTTCCGATCCGGCTCGTCCGGATACATAACGATAAAGGGTGGGCATATTTTTGGCTGAAAAACGTGATTATTATGAAGTCCTTGGCGTGTCAAAGACCGCAAGCGACGACGAAATAAAAAAAGCATACCGTCAGATGGCAAAAAAGTACCATCCTGACCTGAACCCGGGCAATAAAGAGGCTGAAGCGAAGTTCAAAGAGGTCAACGAGGCTTATGAAGTCCTTTCTGACAGCGCGAAAAAATCGCGTTACGATCAGTTCGGCCATGCCGGCGTAGACCCAAATTACAGCGCGGGCGGCGCAGGTGGGGGAACTGGTTTCGGCGGCTTCGATTTCGGCGACCTTGGCGATATTTTCGAGGGCTTTTTCGGCGGCGGTTTCGGCGGCTCCTCGCGGAGCAATCCCAATGCGCCCAGAAGAGGTGCGGATGTAGACGTTTCGGTTACTGTCAGCTTTTTGGAGGCCTGTAAGGGTTGTGAAAAAGACGTAACAGTTTCTTCTATGGAAGCTTGCCCGGATTGCGGCGGTTCAGGCGCGGCGAAAGGGACATCGATTAAAACCTGCCCGGATTGCGGCGGTCGCGGCCAGGTTCGGGTCAGCCAGCGAACCCCCTTTGGCGTAATGCAGACCACTAAAACCTGTACCCGCTGCGGTGGAAAGGGAAAAATTGTTGAAACGCCCTGTCCGAAATGCCATGGCGGCGGCCGGGTGCGGAAAACCTCTACTGTTCATGTTACTATTCCGGCGGGAATTGACGACGGCCAGGCGTTTGCAATGTCCGGCAGGGGCGACCACGGCCTGAACGGAGGTCCGTCCGGTGACCTGATTGTAAACGTCAACGTCCGTCCTGATCCGATTTTCACCCGGCGCGGGTTTGACATCTGGTGTGATGTTCCAATCACTTACGCACAGGCAGTCCTTGGTGATGAGATCACTGTGCCGACCATTGACGGAAAGGTGAAATACAACATTCCCGAAGGCTTCCAGCCTGAAACAGTGGTCCGGCTGCGTGGAAAGGGCGTCCAGCGGATCAATTCCAGAGGACGGGGCGACCAGTATGTCAAAGTGATGGTCGAGGTTCCAAAGGAACTCAACAAGCAGCAGAAAGAGGCCTTGCGCCATTTTGACGCGCTGTTGAACGAAAAACAGCATGCTAAGAAAAAGGGCTTTTTTGACACCCTGAAAGAAAATTGGGGCGGCGGAAAAGATGAATCATAAATAGAGAGGGGGATTTCCCCTCTTTTTTGTTATATAAAGAGGATTATAATGCGGGCGTTATTCTGGATGTAAACGGGATTGCGGGGCTGGATATCCGGATAGAAAAACGGATTTGTGAAAAATAAAAAGAATCCCGGATGGAAATCGGGTGTTTTTGTCTGCTTTGGGGGTGTTTTCTGGAACGGATTTGTGGTATAATAACCTCACGGCGCGAACGGAAGCAGAGCTTCCGGCGCCTGAGAGAACATTGCGCCTTTTGGTGGCGGCATCCTGCCGCTTCTTTGGCTAAATAACCTCACGGCGCAAACGGAAGCAAAGCTTCCGGCTGCTAAAAAGAGTCGGCCGTATCACGCGGGTTTGTAACTATTAGTTTGGACAACGTTGGTATCGCGTTTGTTCGGCCCGATCACGGGACGGCGCCTGAGAGAACATTGTATCGACAAATCAGAGCTTGTATCCCTGTAACGGTCTATGCCGTTGCCTGTTTCCGGTTCAGAAATGATTTTCGGTATGATAATTGAAGCCTTTTAAACGGGCGTATTTAAAATTATTTTTAAATTTGGAGGTGGCACTATGAATCCCGACCCGTATAGTCGATTATGTGGCTGTAACAATAAAAAGGGCGGGAGTGGTGCGCCAGAGCGCTTTTTCCGCCCGTAAAGGGAGAGAAGCGTATGATCAATATTTTTAAAACCATTGATAATAAAGTGGTGCGTGTTGACAAAGTGACCGAGGGCTGCTGGATTTCTGCGGTCAGTCCGACTGAGGAGGAAATCACCTTCCTGGTAAACGAGGTCGGCGTCGATTCTGATTTTGTCCGCGCCGCGCTTGACGAGGAGGAGTCTTCCCGTATTGAGAACGAAGATGGGCAGACTTTGATTATTGTCGATACGCCGATGGCGCAGAAAGAAACTGACAAAAACACAATTTTATATACCACTATGCCGATCGGCATGATCTTGACTGAGAAGAACGTCATTTCGGTCTGTGTAGAGGAAACGCCGGTGATCACCGAGTTTGAGAATGGGATTATCAAAAATGTGCAGACACATCTCAAAACGCGTTTTCTTTTGATGATGCTTCTGCGGGTTGCCACCAAGTACCTGCAGTACCTGAAACAAATTGACAAATTGTCAAACATGGTGGAACGCCAGCTTCACCGTTCCCTCCGGAATAAAGAGCTCATTCAGTTGCTGGGAATGGAAAAATCTCTGGTTTATTTTTCTACGTCCCTAAAATCGGATGAAATTACCCTGGAAAAAATTCTGCGCGGTCGGGTCATTAAGCTCTATGATGAGGATCAGGATCTGCTTGAGGATGTGCTGATTGAGGTCAAGCAGGCAATTGAAATGTCAAATATTTACTCCAGTATTCTGTCCGGGACAATGGACGCTTTTGCATCTGTTATTTCAAATAACCTGAACATTGTCATGAAGGTGCTGACCTCCATTACAATTTTGATGGCAATTCCGACTATGGTGGCGAGTTTTTACGGGATGAACGTCGAAGGGATACCAATGCCGGTTTTTTGGTTCCCGGTTGCCGTTTCCATTTTGGCGACTGTTGTTGTAGCGATTATACTGATTAAGAAGAATATGTTCAGCTCCAAGTGAACTGTAAAATACAAGCGGCTTGTTTTAGGAAAGGTACGGTTAAAATGTGATGACCGTACTTAAACTGGTTTTGTTCTTCGCTAAGGGAGGACAACCAGAGAAGATTCCTTTTTAAAGCCGCCTGTATTTTTGTGAAATGGCACAGAAAGTGGAATTCTTTTTGTATAATTTGTTTTTGAAAAACCATTGATTTCTTGTCCGGTTTGGTGTTAAATAAGATTGATTTCCAAAAGTTATTATTTAAATTCAGAAACGGGGTATATCAATGAAACGTTCAAAAATCAACCAAGTCATTGAAGATGGAATCAAATTTATTGAAGAAATGCATTTCAGCCTGCCGGATTTTGCTTTCTGGAAACCTGAGGATTTTAAGGGGAAAAAGGCTGAGTACGACGAAGTCTTCACCAACATGCTCGGCTGGGACGTCACCGATTTTGGCTATGATAAATTCGAAGAAGTCGGCCTGCTTATTTTTACCATCCGAAACGGCAGTATCAAACATCCGGAGCTTTATCCAAAGCCGTACTGTGAAAAATATCTAATTGTGGATGACGGCCAGAAGCTTGCGCCGCATTACCACTACCAGAAGATGGAAGATATTATTAACCGCGCGGGCGGCACCGCTGTTATCACCCTGTGGGAGAAGGATGAAAACGACCGCTTCTCTGATAAGCCGATTACTGTTACCCTTGACGGCCGCAAAGTAACACTGCCCGCAGGCAGCACCGTGGAGTTGAAGCCGGGCCAGAGTATTACTTTAATTCCGGGGCAGTACCATGAAATCGCCTGCAAGCCGGGCAGCGGTAAGCTCCTTCTCGGCGAGGTCTCAACCGTTAATGACGATAATATCGACAACCATTTCCTTGATGCGTCCGACCGGATTCCTGAAATCGAGGAAGATGTAGCGCCTACTTACCTGATTTTCAAGGATTATCCTGATTACGTGGACTAATAACTGCGAAATTAAAAAGCCGCCCGTTATTTGACAGGCGGCTTTTTATTGTAAAATGACAAAAGCAGTAATTGCTTGCATTGCAAATACAGGAAAAGGGCTATTAGATTTCTTTTTTGCGGATGCTAATCTCCCCTGAATTCAGGGTGTGGAGAGCGCCTGACTTGTCCCGGACAATCAGGTGGGCTTCTTCGTCGATATCCACTGGGACGGCGGGGTAACTGCCGTTGAGAGAGACAATATTATATTCCTGTCCGAAAACGCAAAGATGTTCCTTATACTCCCTCAAAATTTCTTCCCGGTTTCCCGCTAAATAGCTTTCAAATAACACTTCAAAGTTGTTGAGCACCGCGGCAATCAGCCGGTTGCGGTCACAGGGCTGGTCTGAAAATTCATTGAGCGCCCCAACAATAGCTTGTAATTCCTCCGGCATCTTTTCATCCTTGTTGATATTGATCCCAATGCCGGTCACAAGGTATTTGATCTGTCCGCTTTCCGCTACGACAGAGGCCTCCGTCAAAATTCCGCAAAGCTTTTTTCCTTTGTATAAAACGTCGTTGACCCATTTTACGTCAGGACGGAAGCCCGCAGCTTCTTCAATGGCGCGGCAAACCGCCACAACGGCGATAATTGTCACCAAGCTAATGTCCTGAAAAGTGAAATGAGGTTCCAAATAAAAGCTCATGTAAACGCCCTGCTGTGCCGGGGAGTAAAATTGCCGCTGCATCCGTCCCCTGCCGGCTGTCTGCCGCAGGGCGATGACAGTATGGCCGTGCTTTCCCTCCAGCGTGTCCGAAATGCATTTCAGGTAGGTGTTGGTGGAGTCTATAACGTCCAGTATTTCCAGTTCACGCCCCAAATACTGGGTTTTTAGGAGTGCTTCCACTGCTTCCGGGCGAATGACATCTCCGCGCTCGTCCAGCAGGTAACCCCGGTTTGGAATGGAGGAAACGGCAAACCCCTGCTCCTGCAGTTGATGAATCCCTTTCCAGACGGCGCTGCGTGAAACGCCAAGTTCTTTCCCAATTGCCAGCCCAGACACGGGAACCCCTTTGTTCTGTTCCAGAATTTTCAAAATAGCATCCTTTAACAAAATGACACCTCGTTATTAGTCAATAAAACTATTATAATACGGTTTGGGTTTGTTGTCCATATTGCCTGTTTTTCTCGTCGCAGATAGAAAGAAAACGGCATTTATGGTATAATAACCCCACGGCGCACTCGAAAACATAGCTTTCGGCGCCTGAGGGAACATTGTAACATTTAGAAGTTGAAGCCTACGGTTTTCATTGTTATAATAACCTCACGCTGTAAGCGCAGGCAGAGCCTGCGACGGCTGAGAGAATATTTTAACATTGAGGTGAAGCCACCGTACGGTTTCGTGTTGTAATAATAATCCCACGCAGCAAACAAAAGCAAAGCTTCCAACGCGCACCTCGCGGGTTAACAATGGTCGGTGTTGAAATGCCGTCGGTACCGCGTTTGCCCGCCCGGCTACGGGTTGGCTGAAAGAACATATACGCGGGACTGCCAACTCCGCTGAATGCACTTATACAGCTGCAAGCGCAAAGTGCTTTGTATGCAGAACACTTTTATGGAAAAAGGGTATCAGTATGAAGGAAAAGAAACTCTTGTATCTGTTTGACGGTGCCATGGGTACCTATCTTGCAGAACAATATAATATTTCAGTCACCCGGTGTGAGCAGTTGAACCTCCTTCATCCGGAGTGGGTGCTGGCGGCGCACCAGGCATATATCCGCGCAGGAGCTACCGCTATTAAGACAAACACCTTCAGTGCAAATACCGGCGCTCTGAACGCACAGTGGAGCGCGGCTGAAGAAATTCTCAGGAAAGGTGCCGAGCTCGCAAAAGAAGCGGCAGGGGACAAAGCCGTTATTTTTGCAAGTATCGGTCCGGTCTCCCTTGGTTCTGAGGAAGAGGAATGGACGGAATACGGGAGAATTATTCGTGTTTTCCTGGAGGAGGGAATCAATCATTTTTTGTTTGAAACCTTCCATGAATATGAGATTCTAATCCGGTTGGCAAAAGAAGTTAAAAGGCTCTGTCCCGGCGGCTTTGTCATAGCGGAATGTACAGTGACGGCCGACCGGTATACCACAAGCGGCGTTTCGGTTTCAGAAATTGAACGGGCGCTCCTGGGCGCTGGCGAGGTAGATGCTTACGGCTTCAACTGCACCTGTGGGCCGATGCACCTGCTGCATATTGCGCGGGAGATGGAAATTGGCGATAAACCGGTTTCCATCATGCCGAACGCGGGATATCCCAGCGTCAACGGAGGCAGAACGGTTTTTGAAAACGCTCCCGTATACTTTGCGGAACAGATGGCAAAGATCAAAGAGTGTGGGGTCACCATTCTGGGCGGCTGCTGCGGCACCACCCCGGAGCATATCAGGCTGATGTCGGAGCGCTTCCGCGGAGTCCGGCGGACTGAAGAGCCTCTTTCCAAGGTTCAGGAATATGGGCCAATCGACCGCCCGCTTTCCGCGGGATTTGGCCCCAAAAAGATTGCCGTTGAGCTCGATTCCCCTATGGACGCGGAGGCAGGCCGTTTTTTTAAAGCGGCGCAGACGCTCTGGGAGCGGGAAATCAACTGGCTGACCATTGCGGACTGCCCGGTGGCGCGGGCACGGGTTGACAGCAGCATGCTGGCATCCTCCCTCAAACACCGCTATGGGATTAAAGCAATGCCTCATCTCACCTGCAGGGACCGGAATTTAAACGCCACTAAGGCGCTTTTGCTGGGGCTTGGAATAGAAGGGATCCGGCAGGTGCTGGTCGTCACCGGCGACCCGATTGCCGCTGAGGACCGCGGTAAGGTCAAAGGTGTGTTTAACTTTAATTCCGAAAAGCTGATTGCATTTATCAGGGACCTGAACCGGGAGGCGCTTAATGGCGCGGCCATTGAGGCTGCCGCCGCCCTCAATGTCAACGCTGTCAATTTCGGTGCGGAACTGGAACGGGCAAAACGCAAGGAAGCAGCGGGCGCCGTACGGTTTCTGACTCAGCCCCTCTTTACCGGGGAGAGCTGCGTCAACCTTGAGCTGGCGCGAAAGGAACTGAGAGCGGAGCTGTTCGGCGGCATTATGCCGCTTGTCAGCTACCGCAACGCCTGCTTTGTAAACAACGAAATTTCAGGGATTAATATCCCGGCTGAAACCGTTTCAAAATACGAGGGCCTTTCCCGCGAAGAAGCGGGAGCGCTTGCTGTAGAACTGTCCGTTCGGACAGCCCGGCAGATTGCCGATTTGGTCGATGGGTTTTACCTGATCACCCCGTTCCAGCGGGCGGGCCTGATCTGTGATATTATCGACAGAATTAGGGAGGAGTTTTGACGTGTTGATTATTGGAGAAAAGCTAAACAGTTCTATTCCCTCCACGCAGAAGGCTTTTCTGAACCTGGATGCGGACTGGATCAAAGGAATGGCGCTGAAGCAGGCGGAGTGCGGAGCGGACTATCTTGACCTGAACGCCGGCGTTTTTACAGATGAGGCGGAAAAACTCCTCTGGGCCGTGGAGCAGATCCGCAGCGTTTGCAGCACTCCGCTCGTTCTGGATTCTACCAACCCGGCTGCAATTGCCGCCGTGCTGGAACGGTATGAATTTGAAAAGCTGATCATTAACTCCATTACCTTGGAGCCGCCCCGCTTTGAAGGGATGCTCCCACTGGTCCAAAAGACCGGCGCGGGAGTGATTGCCTTGCCGATAGATGAAAAGGGCATCCCGAAGGATACGAAAACCCGGGTGGAAAATGCCCGCCGGCTGGTTGCAAAGCTTGAGGAAAACGGGGTCGGACAAGAGCGGGTTTACATTGATTTGATTGTCGAAACCCTGTCGGTCGATTCGGGCGCCGCCGTCCATGCGCTGGAGGCGGCACGACAAATCCATACTGAATTCCCCAAAGTACATTTGGTAGGAGGAATGTCCAACGTTTCTTTTGGACTTCCCAGGCGCAAATATGTAAATGCTGCTTTCCTGGCGGCAGCAGTGGGGGTAGGGCTTGACACGGCAATTATGGATATTACAAACACAGACGCCAAAATGGCTCTTTTAGCGGCTCGCCTTGTCTGCGGGCAGGATGAGTTTTGTATGGAATACCTCACAGGGTACCGTGAAACTCTCAAAGATTAATTTTTATGCCGCCATTGAAAGAGACGCCTCTGTGTGGTACAATTATTTTATATGTACATTGGCTGTATCCCGTGATGACAGCTGTTCCGTATTTGCGGGCAAAATAAAAAGTAAGGATGATGTTGTTTCATGTCCGAAGAAAAGAAAACCCTTAAATTTTTGTTTGTTTACCCGGATTTTCTGGGAAATGAGAAACGCAAGGATATGAAGGGCAACTACCATGAAGGGATTGCGATTATTTCCGCTGTCCTCAAACAGCATGGCTATCAGACCGCCCTTTATCATTTGACATATGCGCCGGAAGAAGAGGAATTTAAAGAGCGTATCCGCAAAGAAGGTGCTGACATCATCGGTTTTTCCGTGCGTACCTCTGCGGTTCCGCAGGTGCGTAAAATGTGTAAATGGGTCAAAGAGGTTACAGATGCGTTTACCGTTTGCGGCGGCCCGCATCCTACCCTTGCTCCTGAGGAAATGGTCCAGATGGAAGGGATGGATTGCGTTTGTATCGGTGAAGGAGAGTATCCGGAGCTGGAGCTCTGCAATGCTTTGCGCGACGGAACCGATTATACTCATATTGAAAGTCTGTGGTTTAAAGATAAAGACGGAAACGTTATCAAAAACCCTGTCCGTCCCTTTGTGCAGGATTTAAACGAGCTGCCGATGTCCGACTTTGAGCTTTTTGACTTTGATAACCTTGACGCGTCTTCTATTGCAACTGCAATTGTTGTTGTATCCCGTGGCTGCCTGTTCAGCTGTACCTACTGCGGCAATGGGCAGATGCGGATGGTTTACCCCAGCAGGAAGGGCTATGCACGCGTCAAAGAGCCGGAAAAGGCGATTGAATACCTGCAGACGATTCTCAATAAACATCCCTATATCAAGTATATCAATTTCCGGGATGCGATCCTCAATATGTATACCGACTGGTTCACCGATTTTATGAACCTTTACAAAGAAAAAATTCACCTGCCCTTTACCTGCAATCTCCGCCTTGATAATATGACGGAGGAAACCGTCCGCCTGATGAAAGAGGCCGGTGTTTATATGATTGACGTCGGCGTAGAATCGGGCGACCAGGAAATCCGCTTTAAATATCTAAAACGCAATATGTCGGACGAGCAGATCATTAATTCGTTTAAATGGTTTAAAAAATACGATATTCCGACTTTGACATATAATATTGTTGGTCTTCCTTACGAAGATCTCCACAAATGCCTCAAAACAATTAAGCTCAATGCGGTTATCAATCCGGACCGGATGATCCCCAATATCTTTTGCCCCTATCCGATGACTCAGCTTGCTAAGATTGCCGAACAGGCAGTTGCGGAAAACGGCGGAGAAATTCGTGATTTGGCTGATAAGAATGTAAAAGTTCCTTTGATTCAGAAACAGTTTCCGGAGCATCAGGTTCTCTTTGCTGAGGGCTATTTTACAAAGTTTGTTAAGATGTATAAGGCCGCTTACCGTATGCCGAAAGGAATGGGAAAAGTATTTGAAAAAATGCTGGACGGCATTTTTGTAGGCCGGTTTACGCCGAGGAAGTTCCTGGTATTTCTCAGCGATGCCGGTGATAAAACCGTGCGTGGCATGAAGCGGTTCGGCCGCAAACACTTGCCCGGAATCTACCTGAAGCTGCGTAACCACAAATACAAGGTAAAAGAGACTTCAGCGGAGGAACCTGCGGCGGAAGAGAAAGCCAGTGCGTAAAATAGCAAGGCAGGGGGGACCCTGCCTTTTTTATTACAGATACCCGGAAGGAGGAAAAGCGATGAAAAAATTTGCGTTTATCATGATGGGCGCGGCGCACGACCCGGAAAGCGAGCGTGCACAGTTTGAGGCGGGAGACGTCTTGACCTTAATCCGCACCGTACGGAATTTTGAAGAAGCAAAAGATCTGGCAATAGAGCTTGTAAATGACGGTGTGGGGGCAATAGAACTCTGCGGTGCGTTCGGCCCTGAAAAGGCGGAGGAGCTTTTTGAACTGACTGGGCGCAAAACGGCAATTGGCTATGTAACTCACAATCCTGCTCACGACGCGCTTTTTTCAGCGTTTTGGGGAAAGTAAAAGAAATAAAAAGGCAGGCCGTGTTATTTAACACGGCCTGCCTTTTCATGCTTTTCCATTTAACTGTGGGATATTACCAGAGGTAATCCTTTAAAATGTTGTACTGAATTACCGAAGCACCGACTAGGTTTTCATGGCCGAAATACCGGTATACCCGGATATCCTTTTTACAGGTCATGTGGTTGTAGGCCGCAAAAACGGTGGACGGCGGGGTAATCAGGTCGACCAGGCCGGTAAAAATGAAGGTGTCACACTGGATGTTCGGCGCATGGTTCATCAGGTCGAAATAGCTCAGGGTTTTCATCGCCTGTTCCTCTGTTTCCGGTGCCGGGTTGCGCCGGAAGTAGTCGTTGAGTTCCAGATAGGGCTGTTCCTGCGCCATATCGATTGCGCGGCGGAAGTGGCAGAGGTAGGGATAGTTGGCAATGGCGGCGCAGGGAATATCGGTCAGGGCTGCGGCAGCAAGTGTCAGCGCGCCGCCCTGGCTGCCGCCCATGACGGCAATTTTGTTGCGGTTGACGCAGTCCATGGCGGAAATAATCTCTAAAAGCCGAACAGCGTCCATGTAAACAGCGCGGTAATAGTAGGTTTCAGGCGAGGAAATCCCCTTGGACATCCAACCGCCCACATGGCCGTTTGCGGGCAGAGTATCTTCACTGCCGCCCTGCTGCCCGCGGATCAGCATCTGAGCCGACACATAGCCGTGAAAGGCGGAGAGGACGGTATCTTCGAGTGCGTTCGGCCCCCAGTTGTAGCCGTGATAGCTCACAACCGCGGGAAACGGACCTTCACCAACCGGCTTGGCAAAATAAGCAGTGATGCGGGCGTCATGCATTCCCTGAAAACGCAGTTCATATACCTCAATATTTTTTGCGGGGTAGGGGATGGGGGTCAGGCAGTATTCCATTGGAACCCGGGCGAGTTCCCTGCGGGTATTGGCCCAGAACTCATTGAAATCGGGCTGTTTTGTCAGCTTGGGCTTATAGCTGCGAAGTTCCTCCAAAGGGAGATCATACGGCTGTGCCATGTTCACCATTCCTTTGTTTTTCTTTTATTATAACATTTTGGGAAACCTGAATCAATTTTAGATTCCTTCCGTTGCAAATATGTAAAAAAAGAGGTATGATGAACAGGAAATCAAAAACCGGAGGAAGTATGAAATGAAACAATATGGATTACAGCTTTGGACCGTACATGAAGAGTGTGAAAAGGATTTCCGCGGGATGTTAAAAAAAGCGGCGGAACTCGGCTACAGCACCGTTGAATTTACCGGCTACTACGGCTTGAAAGCGGAGGAACTCAAAAAAGAACTGGATCAAAACAAACTCGCCCCGGTTTCCCGTCAGATGATGATCGATGCGATGGAGAAGGATATCGACGGAGAGATCTCTTACGCCAAAACGATTGGATTAGAAAACATTGCGTCCTGTGTGGCGGATGTTTCCACAAAAGAGGCTCTTGCCGCAACAATCGAGCAGCTTCGCCCTCTTGTAAAGCGTGTAACGGAAGCGGGGCTGAACTTCCTTTACCACAACCACGCGCCGGAATTTGTTCCGGTTGACGGGGAAATGCCGATCAATACACTTCTCAAGGCCTTTAAAGATGAGAATTTTTACCTGGAGCTCGATACCTACTGGGCGCTTGATTCCGGGGTGGATATCATCCGCTTTATGGAAGAAAACGCTCCGTGGATTAAAAATATTCATATTAAGGGCGGCAATGGAAAAGGCCGTTCCTGCCCTTTTGAAAACAGCGTTGTCGACGTAAAAAAAATTGTCTCCTGCGCGCGTAAAATCGGCGTTCCGGATATCCTGGTCGAGGATGACACTCCAGATCCGGACGGCCTGACGGTGGCGGCTCTTAATATCAAGACGTTAAAAGAATGGGACGTTTAGTCTGCCTGAGGATACTGTTATGATTCGTTTGGCAAACCGCGGAGATTTGAATGGAATATTCCGTTTAATCTGCGAAATGGAGCAGTCTGAGCTGGATTATAAAAGCTTTGAGGGGATTTTTTACAACCAACTTGAATCCGCCTGTTATTCCTGCTGGGTTTGGGAAGAAGAGGGAATCGTTTCCGGTTGCCTGAACCTGCGGATGGAACGTCAGCTTCACCATACGGCGAAGGTCGCTGAAATCATGGAGCTGGAGGTAATGAGCGGATGCCGCTCCAAAGGAATTGGGAAACAGCTTTTCGACTACGCCTGCCTTGAAGCGAAAAGGGAAGGCTGTGTGCAGGTCGAAGTTTGTTGTAACCTGCTCAGGGAACGCGCCCATGCGTTTTATCAGCATCAGGGAATGAACCGGTTCCACTATAAATTTTCAATGCCTTTAAATGGAAATAGACACTCTGAAAACAAATTAGGGGTATAAGTATCAAAAGCCCGGCTGAAAATTCAGCCGGGCTTTTCACTGTTTTGTTGTGAAGCGACGGATTTGGAATACAGCCTGCAAACTGTGTTTGCGTAAGCGGGGAGGTGTTTGTTGCCGAAAGCAGCAAGGTCTCCGGACATCCGCAAGCAATCTGTAATTATTGCGCCGATGGGCAGATTATCACTTCGTTTTTTCGTCCTTCATTAAGGTTACCAGAACCGCTTTTTGCGCATGGAGGCGGTTTTCCGCTTCTTCAAAAATTTCATCCGCGTGTTTTTCAAACACATCGGCGGTGATTTCTTCCTCGCGGTGGGCGGGCAGGCAGTGCTGAACCATCGCATCCGGCTTTGCAACCGCCATGACGGCGGCGTTAACCTGGTAGCCCGCAAAGGCTTTCTTGCGTTTTTCCGCCTCCCCCTCTTGGCCCATCGAAGCCCAGACGTCGGTAAAGATGACGTCCGCGTTTTCGGCGGCCTTCAGAATATCGGTCGTCATGGAAAATTTACCATTTTCGTAGGCGTACTCAAGCACCTCTTTTGCCGGACGGTACTCAGCCGGGCAGGCGATAGAAACCTGCATCCCGGTCTTGATGCCGCCGACAATTAAGGAATTCGCCATGTTGTTCCCGTCGCCGATATAGCACATTTTGAGCCCTTCAAGGGTGCCTTTGTATTCCCGGATGGTCATCAGATCGGCCAGCACCTGGCAGGGATGGCAGAAATCGGTCAAACCGTTGATGACCGGGATGCTGCCGTAATTCGCAAGGTCTTCGACCTCCTGCTGCTCAAAGGTGCGGATCATGATGCCGTCCAGGTAGCGGGAAAGTACCCGCGCGGTATCTTGAACCGGCTCGCCCCGGCCGATCTGCAGATCATTCGAGCTCAAAAAGAGAGCCTTGCCGCCCAGCTGGTACATCCCGACCTCAAAGGAAACCCGGGTACGGGTGGATGATTTCTGGAAGATCATCCCCAATGTTTTACCTTCAAGGTGTTTATGGGGAATCCCGTATTTTTTTTCATATTTAAGCTGGTCCGCAAGGTTCAAAAGGTTGATAATTTCCTCTTTTGAAAGGTCCAACATTTTAAGCAGGTGTTTCATTGTTTTCCTCCGTTATCACAGGTTATTGGTTCAGTACAGCCAATAGAATAGAAAGCCCTTTTTCAAATTCCTCATCCGATATTGTCAGGGGAGGGAGGAGCCGTACCTTTTCTTTCGCTGTCAGAACAAGGAGCCCTTTTTCAATACAGGCTTTTGCCAGATCACCCGACCTTTTGTTTTTCAGGGAGATTCCAATCATCATCCCTTTTCCGGTTACGCCGGAAACCTCCGCACAGCTGGAAAGCGCTTTTTGAACCTGTTCGAACCGGGAGGCAACCTTACCGAGCAGATCTGGTTTTGAGACCGTTTCCATCACAATATTTGCCCCGGCGCAGCTAATTGGGTTTGCGCCGAAGGTGGAACCGTGATCTCCATACCCCAGTACAAATTCCGCTTTTTCACCCAGAAGTACCGCACCGATCGGCAGTCCGCCGCCCAAGCCCTTGGCAAGAGTGGTGATATCCGGATGAACGCCGTACCACTCGGAAGCCAAGAATTTCCCAGTCCGGCCCACGCCGGTCTGTACCTCGTCCGCAATCAGGAGCACATCTTTTTCCGCGCAGAGGGCGGCGAGCTCTTTTACAAACCCTTCGTTAAGCGGTACCACACCGCCCTCGCCCTGAATGAATTCGATCATGACAGCGCAGACGGAACCGTTGAGTTTCTCCTTGACGTCGGCAATATCGTTGGCAAGGGCATAACTGAAATCCCCGGTGAAGGGGAAAAAGAACTGGTGGAAATGCTCCTGCCCGGTTGCGGAAAGGGTGGTAACCGTCCTGCCGTGGAAGGAATTGACCAGCGTCAGAATGGTAGAGCGCCCTTCGCCGTATTTGTCATAGCTGTATTTTCTTGCGGCTTTGATGGCCCCTTCGTTTGCCTCCGCTCCCGAGTTACCGAAAAACACTTTCTTATAGCCGGTCACTTTACAGAGTGATTCGGCAAGAACCGCGCCTGGCTCGGTGTAATACAAGTTTGAAATATGGTTGAGGGTGGAAGCCTGTTCTGCGACCGCCGCCGACCACTTTTCATTGCAGAATCCGAGCGAATTTACGCCGATCCCGCTGGTAAAATCAATATAGGAATTCCCCTCGTAATCACAGCAGGTCGCTCCTTTTCCGCTTTTCAGCGCGAGATCAAACCGCGCGTAGGTGTTTGCAACATACTGCTGGTCAACTGCTTTTAATTCTGCTGAATTCATGCCGTCCGCCTTTCTTTTATTAAAGGAACATGGTGCCGATGCCTTCATTGGAAAGCATCTCAATCAGGATTGAATGAGGAATCCGCCCGTCGATAATAAACGCGCGGTTGACGCCTCTTCGCACCGCTTCCACACAGCACTGAATTTTCGGAATCATCCCGCCGGAAATAATACCCTGATTGATCAGGTAGGGTACCTCGCTGACCTGTACCACGGGGATCAGCGTCTCTTCGTCGCCTTTATCCCTGAGGAGCCCGCGGATATCGGTCATCAGGATGACGTTCTCCGCGCCGAGAGCGGAGGCAATCCGCGCCGCCGCCGTATCGGCGTTGATGTTGTAAATCTGGCCGTCGTTATCGGCCGCGACGGTTGCGATGACCGGAATATAGCCGTTGTCGAGAGCGTTGACGATGAGGTCGGTATTGATACCGACAATATCGCCGACAAAGCCCAGGTCATTTTCGGCCTCCAGCTTTTTAACGTCGATCATACCGCCGTCTGTCCCGCAGAGACCGAGCGCTTTGCCGCCGTGCTTCTGCAAGAGGGAAACAAGGCTTTTGTTCACTTTGCCGGCCAGCACCATCTGAACGATATCGGCGGTGTCTTCATCGGTATAACGCAGCCCGCCGATAAACTTGCTCTTGATCCCGACGCGGTCGAGCATGGTGTTGATTTCGGGGCCGCCCCCGTGGATGAGCACCACTTTGATCCCGATCAGGGAAAGCAGTACGACGTCTGACATAACGGCCTGTTTGAGGTCTTCGTTCAACATGGCGTTGCCGCCGTATTTAACAACTACAACCTTGTTGTAGTATTTCTGGATATAGGGGAGCGCATCTACCAGAACTTTCGCTTTTTCCTCGTTGGTGATATGCATTATGAAAACACCCGCCTTATCAAGTTGAAATGGTTTTTGTTACGGCGATAGGGGCCTGAAAAAAGAACATTTGATGCTGTTTTTATCAGGTGCGGTAGTCGCCGTTTATTTTTACGTAATCATATGTGAGGTCGCAGCCCCACGCCATAGCAGAGCCTTCGCCGTAGCCGAGGTCGATAATGATCTTGATCTCGTCCTCCAGCAGGATTTGTTTGGCTTTGTCTTCATCCACCGGAACGCCCGCCCCGTTTTCGCAGACCTGAATGCTGCCTTTTGCAGAGGCAAGATGGACGGAAATACGGTCAATGTTAAATTCCGCGTCGGTATAACCCACCGCACAGAGGATTCGGCCCCAGTTCGCGTCAGCGCCGAACATGGCGGATTTGAACAGAGAAGAAGTGATAACCGACTTGGCAATTTTTTTAGCGGTCGTCTCATCCGGCGCGCCGTTTACCGCGCATTCAAGAAGTTTAGTCGCCCCTTCGCCGTCCCGGGCAAGCTCGCGGGAAAGGTTCATCATCACCGCGTAAAGGGCGTTGACGAACAGGTCGTAGGCGCTGTCTTCCTGATCAATAACGGGATTTCCGGCAAGGCCGGAGGCAAGGATAGACACCATGTCGTTTGTAGAAGTATCTCCATCAATGCTCACCATATTGAAAGTGATGTCTGCCACTTTTTTGATCGCGCGCTGAAGCCATTCCGGCTCGATGGCGACATCGGTTGTCAGGAAACAGAGCATTGTCGCCATATTGGGATGAATCATCCCGCTGCCCTTGGCAATGCCGCCGATATGGCAGACTTTGCCGTTCAGGATAAAGGAAACGGCGATTTCCTTTGGAAAGGTGTCGGTCGTCATAATCGCCTGCGCGGCGCGGATGCTGCCGTCGGCGGAAAGGGAGGCCTTGAGCGGTTCAATATGGTCGCGGATCGGCTCAATCGGCATCGGGAGGCCAATCACCCCGGTGGAGCAGACCACCACGTCGTCCGCGGGAATGCCAAGCGCTTTCCCGGCAATTTCACACATCTGCCGGGCAACTTCTTCACCGTTTGCGTTACAGGTGTTGGCGTTTCCACTGTTGCAGATCACCGCCTGCGCCCTGCCGTTTGAAAGATTTGCCTTTGTAACCGTCAAGGGGGCGCCCTTCACTTTGTTCTGGGTATAGATGGCGCCGGCGTTGCAGGGAACCTCGCAGCTGATTAAGGCCAGATCGGCTTTCTCTTTGTTCTTCCGGATACCGCTGTGAATCCCCGAGGCGGTAAACCCTTTTGCGGCACAAACGCCGCCTTCTACAAAGTCAAAGCCGTTAAATTTGATAAACACGGAATTTTTTCGCTCCTTTTTCTCGGTGGATTATTAAAACGCGGGCGGTATCATATCGAGACCGGCCGTCTCTGAAAGCCCGCAGGCAATGTTCATGTTTTGGATAGCCTGCCCGGCCGCACCTTTGACCATGTTGTCGATTGCCGACACAATAATCAGCCGCCCGGTGCGGGAGTCAAGGTGAAGCGAAATATCGCAGTAATTGGACATCCGCACATTTTTCAGGTTGACAATCCCACCTTTGTCCAGCACCCGGACAAAAGGCTCGTTTTCGTAGAACCCTTTATATGCGGAAATAATCTCTTCAAGTTCTGCCGGGCTTTTGAGCGCGGCGTAAATGGTTGAAACAATGCCGCGGTTGACCGGGAGCAGATGAGGCACAAAGGTGACGAAGAGCTTTTCACCCGCAAGCTCCGACAGGGTTTGTTCAATTTCAGGAGTGTGCCGATGCGCAGCAATTTTATAGGGGGAAAACGCCTCGTTGCAGTCGGGGTAATGAGTAGTCTGGGAAAGTCCCCGCCCAGCCCCGGTGACGCCGGATTTGCTGTCTATGATAATGCTGTTCGGGTCGATCAACCCGCCTTTGAGGGCGGGAGCCAGCGCCAGCCCAATACTGGTGGGATAACACCCCGGGTTTCCGATGATCTTAGCTGTTTTCAAAGCTTCCCGGTGAAGTTCCGGGATACAGTACGCGGAAATTTTATGCAGCTCCGGCTCATTGTAGTCAAGCCCGTACCATTTGTTGTAATCCGCTTCGTCGTTAAGGCGGAAATCAGCACCCAGGTCGATGAACAGAGCGCCTTTTCCCACGCATTTTTTTGCGAGCGGCTCGCACAGGCCGTGGGGGAGGGAAGCAAAGACAACGTCGCTTTTTTCAATGACGGTGTCTTCATCCGCTAGGACGTCGTCACAAATACTCTTGAGGTTCGGATAAACCTCGCTGATCGCCTTTCCTTCAAAACTGACCGAGGAAAGGGCGGCGACCTTGACTTCCGGATGGCGCAGGGCAATTCTGAGCAATTCCACCCCCGCGTAGCCGGTCGCGCCGATAATTCCGATGTTTACCATAAAATCCCGCCTTTCTTCAGTCGATACCATTTTAATACTGTTTCAGTTCCTGTTCCGCCAGTTTAATTTGAAGCTTTACGCTTTCCGGCGCCGGGCCTCCGGGAACGGTGCGCCCTTTGACACAGGTTTCCAGGTTGATGGCGTCATAAATGTCGTTTTCAAACAGGTTGCACGAGGCCTTGTAGGTTTCCAGCGGAAGTGCCTCAAGCGTTAAACCCTGTTTGATGCAGACCGCCACCAGTTCGCCGGTGCATTTGTAAGCGTCACGGAAAGGAAGCCCCTTTTTAACGAGATAGTCAGCGCAGTCGGTCGCGTTGATAAAACCTTTTGCAGCCGCAGCGCGCATATTTTCTTTCAAAACCGTCATGGTTTCAAGCATTGGGATAAAGGTGGAAAGGCAGAGTTTAGCGGTATCAACCGCGTCAAAAATTGCCTCTTTATCCTCCTGCATATCCTTATTATAGGCGAGCGGCAGGCCCTTCATCATGGTGAGCAGGGTGGTCAGGTCACCAAAAACCCGTCCGCATTTTCCACGGATCAATTCGGTAATATCCGGGTTCTTTTTCTGGGGCATGATGCTTGAGCCGGTTGCGTAAGCATCGTCCAGCTCTATGAACTTGAACTCCCAGGAGCACCAGAGGATGATCTCCTCGCTGAACCGGGAGAGGTGAACCATCAGGATTGACAAGGCGGCAGCAAGCTCCAGGCAGAAATCCCGGTCCGAAACGCCGTCAAGGCTGTTTTGAGTAATCCCGCTCATTCCGAGCTGCCCAGCGACCATCTCCCGGTCAATTGGATAGGTGGTGCCCGCCAGTGCGCCGCTCCCAAGAGGGGAGTAATTCATCCGTTTTTTAACATCTTTTAAACGGGACAGGTCCCGCAGGAACATTTGGGCATAAGCCATCAGGTGATGGGCAAAGGTGATGGGCTGGGCGCGCTGTAAATGGGTGTACCCCGGCATAACCGTTTCAAGGTGCTCTTTGGAAAGGGTGCAGAGCGCCTGTGTGAGCTCCTTGACCAGCGCCTTGATTTCCTCAGCTTCGTCGAGAAGGTAAAGCCTTATATCGAGCGCGACCTGGTCGTTCCGGCTGCGGGCCGTATGAAGCCGTTTACCGGTACTGCCGAGCCTTTTTGTCAGTTCCGCCTCCACAAACATATGGATATCCTCCGCCGTGGGGTCGATCTTCAGCGCGCCGTTTTCAAGGTCGCCGAGGATTGCTTCAAGCCCGGCGCAGATTGCTTCCGCTTCGTTTTTTTCAATAATTCCGGTTTCTCCAAGCATCGTCGCGTGCGCGATGCTTCCGCCGATGTCCTGTTTGAACATCCGCTGGTCAAAAGAGACCGAGGAATTAAAATCATTTACCTTGGAGTCGACTTCCTTCTGGAAGCGGCCTGCCCACATTTTTGCCATACCTGATAAATTCCTTTCGGTTGCCATTAAATTTAAGAATACTAGACGTTAAGATTTTTACACAGAAAAAGATTATTGCGAGCCGACAGGCGAGCAACAAGGTTCCGGGGCACCCATTCGCAATCTATGATTGCGCTAATGGGTCGGGTTCTTATTGCGGAGTCCAATGAGGAAAGCAACAAGGTTCCGGGGCACCCATTCGCAATCTTCGATTGCGCTAATGGGTCGGGTTCTTATTGCGGAGTCCAATGAGGAAAGCAACAAGGTTCCGGGGCACCCATTCGCAATCTTCGATTGCGCTAATGGGTCGGGTTCTTATTCTTTTCCGTCCGCCAGCGCCTTGACCTTGATCGGCAGGCCGAAGAGATTGATAAAGCCCTGGGAATCAGTCTGGTCGTAAACGTCATCCTCATCAAAGGTGGCGACTTCTTCATTGTAAAGGGAGTACGGCGCGGTAACGCCCGCATTAATGATATTACCTTTATAAAGTTTGAGTTTGACTTCACCGGTGACATGCTCCTGCGTGGAGTCAACAAAGGCGGAGAGCGCCTCCCTCAGGGGGGTGTACCATTGGCCGTTATAAACAAGGTCGGCAAATTTCAGGGCGACCTGCTGTTTGTAGTGTTGGGTCTCTTTATCGACGGTGATGGTCTCAAGCACCTTGTGCGCGTGGTAAAGGATAGTTCCGCCGGGGGTTTCGTATACGCCGCGGGACTTCATCCCGACCAGCCGGTTTTCCACAAGGTCGGCAATGCCGATACCATTTTCGCCGCCCAGTTTGTTCAGGGTTTTGATCAGGGTGACGCCGTCCATCTTTTCGCCGTTGAGAGAAACTGGAATCCCTTTTTCAAAGCCGAGAGTGATATAGGTGGCTTTGTCAGGCGCCTTTTCCGGGGAAACGCCCATTTCAAGGATTTCATCGTATTTTGGCTCGTTTGCCGGGTCTTCCAGGTCAAGCCCCTCGTGGGAGAGGTGCCAGAGGTTCATATCTTTGGAGTAGTTGGTTTCGCGGGTCAGTTTAATCGGAATATTTTTCGCAATTGCGTAGTCAATTTCCTCGTCGCGGGATTTGATATCCCAGATCCGCCACGGGGCGATGATCTTCATGTTCGGCGCAAACGCTTTGATGGTCAGTTCAAACCGGACCTGATCGTTGCCTTTGCCGGTACAGCCGTGGCAGATGGCGTCCGCTCCCTCCGCTTTGGCGATTTCAACAATCCGCTTCGCAATAGCGGGACGCGCAAAGGAGGTGCCGAGGAGGTAGTCCTCTTCGTAAACCGCACCGCATTTCAGGGTCGGGAAGATGAAGTCCTCTACGAATTCTTTCTGGAGGTCTTCTATGTAAAGCTTGGAAGCACCGGTTTTCAGCGCCCGCTCTTCCAGACCGTCGAGTTCGGCGTCCTGACCGACGTTGCCTGCAACCGCAATGACCTCGCAGCCGTAGTTTTCTTTCAGCCACGGGATGATGATAGAGGTGTCAAGACCGCCGGAATACGCGAGTACAACTTTATTTAACTTTTCCATCATTCAAAATTCCTTTCAAAATTAATTTGTTATTCTTATTATACATCATTTTAGGCGGAATGCAAGTAAAATGTGAATATTTATGCAATTTGATGTATATTCATTCAAACTAGTGGTTTTCAACTCTTTTCCATCCTCTGTTTTGGACACTATGCCGAAAGGAGGCGGGATTTTCATGGAAGAACAGCTTTTCTGTTAGTTGAATGAACAGGTCTTCTTGTTAATTGTGCTTTGATTTGATACAATAAAGGTATACTGAAAAAGGAGTGAGTGGGATGGCCTTTACAAAAATGGATATAAAAGATTTTCATGAAAATGTTTTTACAAGAATGGGCTCTGAATGGTTTCTGCTGACCGCCGGTGAACTGGAACACTGTAACACCATGACCGCAGCCTGGGGCGGTGTCGGCGTTCTCTGGGGCAAAAACGTAGCGACGGCTTATGTGCGCAAAAGCCGGTATACCTATGATTTTATGGAACAGGGGGACTATTTTACCATGTCCTTCTTCGGCTCGTCGCACCGCGACGCGCTAAGCTTCTGCGGCAGCAAATCCGGCCGGGACGTTGATAAAATAAGGGAGACGGGGCTTACCAAAACTCTGCTTGACGGCGGTGTTGCTTTTGAAGAAGCGGAACTGGTGATCGTTTGCAAAAAGCTTTTTCATGAAGAACTGTCGCCGCAGGAAAAGACGCGGGGGATTACCATACCATGTATATTGGGGAAATTCTGGGGATTTATAAAAAGTAATCCGGGACAAAAAAGCCGGGCCCGATTCAATGGGCCCGGCTTTTTGTATTGAAATCTAATGGCCTTGCCAAAAGTTTATATGTTGCATTTTTCAAATACTTGCCGCCGGCAGCTTTTTTTGCGGTGGTTGGGGTTACAAATCAGTCTCCGCCTTTAAAGGTCTGTTTCAAATACTCGGACGGCGGCTTTCCCTGAATCCGTTTGAAGACGCCGCTGAAATAGAGCGGGTCCCGGTAGCCTACGGCATACCCCACTTCAGAAACATTGAGGGAGGTTTCCCGCAGGAGTCTTGCCGCTTCGTTTATCCGCAGCCGGGTGTGGTACTGGTTGATGGATAACCCCGTTTTTTGCTTAAAAACGGTGCAGAGGTATTTATAGCTTAGCCGCATATAAGCGGCAATCTCCTCCGAGTTCAGCGGGACGGTGTGATGTTTTTCTAAAAACGCAATCAGCTTGCGCACTAGAATATCTGCCTTATCCGGCCCGCGCTCCTCATTTACGGTCTGGTATATATCCGCCAGCAGTTCATACAGAACCGCATTAATATGGGCAATCCGGAGCGGATCGGAAGATTCATACAGGGAGAGCAGGTCCTGTATCCGGCGGTCGATCCGGCTGTGGGAGGGTAGGGAGGAGCATTTGGGAAGGGTGAGGTAATAACGGTAGTCTTCGGTTTCAAAACCCTGCTGTTTAATAGCGGCGGCATAATCGTCGTATTTCCGGTATCCTTCCAAATTGTCGGAGGCGGAAAAATGAACATAAAACCAGGATGTACCCGCGGAAATAACCGCCTCTCCCCAGTGGTGTACCCCGGCTTTCAGGAACAGGAATTCCCCCTCCTGGAACCGATGTACAACACCGTCCTCAACAATCTCCATCCCGCCCTTGTAAAGGTAGATCAGCACGTGTTCATCAAGCACCCGGTCCTGGTGGATAAAGTCCGCTTCGGCGGTAATAGAACCTGCAATGCTGAGAAGGGGAAGCTCGTTTAGTTTTAAATGGACTTCATGCACAATAACCGTCTCTCCTCACCGGAATATTTTCCATGTTTTTCGCCTTTTACATCATAGTGATTATACCACGGCTTCGCTATAATAGTAAATAATGAAAAGGAATTCCGACTTTTAGGGAAGCGAAATTAAATGGAGGAAACAATATGAAAATGGTTTTTAAAGCCTTTTCTTCCCATGATGTTAAAATTCAGGATGAAGACCTGCTCCGGCGCCGGGGGGAAAACTACCGCTATATGATGAGCCTGAAAAGCGACAACCTTTTACAGAATTTTGAACATGAGGCAGGCCTTGACCTGATGTTTAACAACGATTATATCGCGGAGCGGCACGGCGGCTGGGAGAACCCTTTCTGCGAGATGCGGGGCCATTTCCTGGGCCACTGGCTGAGTGCGGCCGGTATGCATTACGCCGCAACCGGAGATATGGAGATAAAGGCAAAAGCCGACAAAATCCTGGAACGGCTCAAAGAGTGTCAGGAGATGAACGGCGGCGAATGGCTGGCGGGAATCCCGGAAAAATACCTTTACTGGATTGCGGATGGTAAAAGGGTCTGGTCGCCCCAGTACAATGTACATAAAATCCTGATGGGTTTGATGGACTATTACGAATACGCCGGAAACGAGCTTGCCCTGACGCTGGCCGATAATTTTTCCATGTGGTTTTATAAATGGAGCATGCAGTTTGACCGGGAAAAGTTTGACGATATCCTCGACGTGGAAACGGGCGGTATGCTGGAAGTCTGGGCGCAGCTTTACGCTGTCACCAAAAAGCCGGAGCACCGCGCCCTGATGGATAAATATTACCGTGGGCGGCTGTTCGACGCGCTGCTCCGCGGAGAGGATGTTCTGACCAATATGCATGCCAACACAACGGTTCCGGAGGTGCTCGGCGCGGCAAGGGCGTTTGAAGTGACCGGGGAACAGAAGTGGTTTGACATTGTAAAAGCATATTGGGATTTCGCGGTTACCAAACGTGGAACCTACGCAACGGGCGGGCAGACCTGTGGTGAAATCTGGACGCCGATGCGTGAGATGAACCTCCGCCTGGGTGAAAAAAACCAGGAGCACTGCGTTGTTTACAACATGATGCGGGTTGCGGAATTCCTGCTGCGCTGGACCGGCGACGCCGTTTACGCCGATTACTGGGAAAAGAACCTGTATAACGGCGTGATGGCCCAGACGTACTGGGACGGCCGCGCCGACCACACCAACGCCAAAAAATATGACCATCCGCAAAAGGGCTTGCTTACCTATTTCCTCCCCATGAAGGGCGGAGCGCAGAAGTTCTGGGCCAGTGAAACCGAAGACTTTTTCTGCTGCCATGGTACGCTTGTACAGGCAAATGCGGCCTTTACAAACGGAATTTACTATGCTTCAGCCGATGGCGTGGCTGTTTGTCAGTATTTTGATTCGAATGTAACAGGAAAGATAAAGGATGTTGCGTTTACAATTGAGCAGCATGGGGATAACCTTTCAGGCACAAACCTCACCTCCTCAACCCTTCTCGGCGCACAGTCCCTGGGGAATACAAGCGTTTATCCGCACGACCCCAATAAGGTGGCGGTTCGTTTTGACGTGAAGGCGGACGCGCCGGTTTCATTCACCCTCAAGCTCCGGGTTCCGGCCTGGGTGATGGATACGCCGTATATCTGCCTAAATGGCGAGGAAATTCCTTTTAAGGATAATGGCGCCGGGTATATGGAATTAACCCGTACCTGGAATGATGATACCGTTTATGTGGAATTTCAGAAAGGGATCAGGGTTTGCCCGCTTCCGGGTGATGAAAGCAAGGTTGCTTTTTTAAACGGCCCGGTGGTGCTCGCGGGCCTTTGCGACGAGGAACGGACTCTTTATGCGGATGAAGGTCAGCCTCTGGAGACGCTCCTTGAACCGTTCAACGAACGGGAATGGGGAAACTGGAAACAGACGTTCCAGACCGTTGGACAGGACCGCAGCATTGAGTTTTTCCCGATCAACAGGATTGGCTACGACCGCTACAGCATTTATTTTCCAATTAAAAGAAAATAGTTCAACCAATAATAAGGAGGATTTTTATGAAAAAAACAGTAGACTACTCAAAACTCCGCGGCTTCAACTATACAGCGAGCTATGCCACCAATGACGCCGATTTTAGGGCGCGTTACGACCACGATGTTGTTGACCGCGAGATGGGGTATGCGGAAAAGCTGAACCTCAACAGCGCCCGTATTTTTCTTACCTATTCTTTTTATGCTGACGGCGGGGAAAGATTTTTGGCAAATGTAAAGGATTTTGTACAAACTGCCTGGAAGCATGGTATTTCCACTAATCCGATTCTGTTTATGGGATTCCGTTTCCTTGAAGAGGATTTTGAGCGCAAACCTCACAACGGTCCGGGTCTTCCTCCGCTGACCAAGACTATCCAGGATAGATCCAGTTGGGTACTCGGCGAGCGGTACTTTGACGCCTTGTATGAAACCATTGGAAACGAACCCGGCCTGCTGTTCTGGGATATTGCCAACGAACCCGGCTACACCGACGATTTTGTCACCTGGTATGACGACGAACCGGAATACCTTGAAACCTTCAGTGAACGTCCAAATATGGAGGAACTCAGAGAAAAGCAGGAAAAAACCTGGGAGATTGTCCGGCATTTTTGTAAATATGTCAAGAAAAAAGACCCGGATCATGACATTGGCGTGGGAAACATTTTTATCTTTGAAACGGAGCATTCCGGTACTGCTGAATTAGTGGACGTTATTGTTTTCCACGATTACTCCGCTACCCGCGGCAGGATGCGGATGATTTACGACCGCGCTGTTGAGCTGGGCAGGAAATATAACAAGCCGGTCGTTAACAACGAAACCTGTTGCCTCTGCCGCGGCAACCCGTACGATATGACCATTGAAATCGCCAATGAGTACGGAATCGGTTGGTATGCGTTCGAACTCATGATTGGCGTTGACAGTTGGAACCGTGCTCATGGTATCTTTTATCCAGACGGAACAATCCGTGATCCGTCTATTGTCGCTGCTATTCTCGGCTTTTTCCGGAAACGTGACGAAGGGATCGTCCGTGTTGACGTCAACCAGGAGGACTACGTC